>Ga0307514_10002598_pt1 | contig 18484 bp, 19 predicted proteins | sample 16_EM_MG_FD_203088 | JGI IMG/M metagenome (GOLD analysis project Ga0307514, IMG submission 203088) | Populus trichocarpa ectomycorrhiza microbial communities from riparian zone in the Pacific Northwest, United States - 16_EM | ecosystem: Host-associated > Plants > Roots > Unclassified | place... | reverse complement strand
TGTCTTATTTTCATAGACAAGACAATCAAAAAACAAAATTTATATGAGAAAGTAAAAATTACAAGGTAAATCCATCCAAAATCCCAAATTAAATAACCCAACGGGACTGCTATTTTTTTTTTTTTTTTGGATTCGAGGAAACTCCATTCTCTGAAAAGCGTACTTTGTGAGTTCATGTGAATGAGTAAAATTCCGGCTGTTCCAGGCTCTTACAAGAGGTGTACACCCTGACTCTAACTCGAGACCTGTTGTGTAGATCTCAAACCCTTTATCATTACACTACGCCTCCTAGAAACATTGACTACTAATTGCTAACGCTAATCCGACTACTTAATTACGTATGGTTTTCTGCAAGGTATCATTCTGTAGGTATCATTCTTGGGATCATGCAGAATGCTTGCCTTTTCACCTGCCTCTATCAGAATTTCAGCATTTTTCAAAGTAAGCAGGGGCTTCAAAAATATGTAGTTATAGCCCTCAACTCTCTGAGGCAGCTTAATCACAAACCGCAGTTCCCATGAATCCTTCATGGACCAAATGTAAGCCTCGTCAACTTTTGAAAGATAGAAGGCTGATATCAATTCATCAAGCATATATACTTGTCTCCATGTGAATTCCCTCATTGTAATTCAAAATAGACTCTGGTTATCTCCTTGAACTCTTCTCTGCTCATGTCATATGAAACTATCAAATACCACCCCGTCCTTCCGATCATGCTAGTTGCTTTCTGGATAAGAAAATCATTGCCAAGCCAAATAGCAGCTTTGTAATTCAGATGGAATAATGGAATATACCTCCAATGTCCTTCCACCCATCAGCTTTCAAAGAGTAGACTCTAGGGCCTCACGTTCATATGAGTCGATGTCAATGAATGGCTTATCATTATATGAACACATCTTATGACCTTGTAATCATCTTCTTCTTGAAGATAACCAAACCCCAACAAAGGGAAAGAGTTCTCAACTGTGGCGATATTGAAACCCGAGAATGGAAGGAGTAATATGAAAACCCCAATAGAGGGATTCAAGAGAAAGATATCTCGATAGCACTTTTGGTCCGAAATGCAAATTAAGTATGCCCTTGCATGAACCAGAAATTTCTACGTTTTCTATGCTTAATGAAAAAGGCAATGACAGCCTTCTTGCCTTGCTCCATTCTTCATCTTCAACACAATAAAGCTTGGAGTCAAGCTTCAGGACAAGATTTGGGTTCTTCAAATTTGCTATTTGGATGCTACTTAACAAATTCTAGACTGCCAAGGAATATTGCCAACATTGACTTGACAGGCAGTCTAGCAAAAATGTCAGTGATGATTTATCACTAGGAATGTTAGATGACATTTCAGTGAATGTATAGTTGCTGGTGGATGCTGCTGAGCTTGGTGAACTCATTTTTGGCTATAGGCATATATGTTGTCAGATTAGCTGTATCCAAGGATGGGAGAAGATGGGAGTATATATGGACAAAGCAGGAGGGCTCATTGGCCATACTTTCATTAATGAAAGATATCTGAGTAGATTCCGATCTACTATTTTCTTGAGAAAATAAGGAACCTCCTTAGATTACTGCTTGAAGCAATTGAAAGTATTGTTTCAAATTCTTTTCTTGCAATGAAACCCCAAAAAAACAAAGAATTCTTTTCTTGCATGTTACTTAACCTTTCTTTGTTCCAAAGGTTCCTCAAAATAATTCTATATCCTCAAAACTTATGTTTATGATGCATCCCACATGCTTATGATCTTCATTCCTTCAACATTCCAATGGCCATTGTCTCTCACCCCACCTTGTTAAACGGAACTAGACTATTCGTCTCAAATTCACCTCCAAAACTCACCCCACAAGCAAGGAATTCCTACAGTCCCACTACTAGTCATAAAAATATACGTACAAGAATTTGTGCTTGTGTTGCGAAATGCCATCCACAATTCTTGCACCAACCTTTGATTGAAACTAGCTTCTCTTCAAGGCATAGAGACTCATTGCCACTAGTGCCATCCAATGCTAAGACATCATCAGGATCAGGAGAGGAAGATAACCCAGCTGTAGAAACAGTTCTCAAGCTTTACACATCAATCAAGAACAAAAATATCAGGGAATTGTCTGATATAATTGGTGATGAATGCCGATGTGTTTGCAATTTCTTCTCCTTCTTCCAACCCTTCCAAGGGAAACAGGCATGCCCATTAAATTTCCAACTTGCTAAATTCTTTTACCTAGAGTTGTAGCATCACACAAATGATATACATGTGATTCCTTTTGTTTTCCTTTTGCAGCAAGTGTTGAATTTTTTCAAAATTCTGATCAAATTCTTGGGAAACAATTTTGAATTTGTCGTGCAACCTACCTTCCATGATGGACTGAATGTTGGCGTAGCTTGGAGACTAAGTATATGCCACTGCCCTCTATCTCACTTTGTTGGTTTTTTGGGAAAACTTCATTAACATCCCTAATATTTTACCTCTTTCTCAATATTGTCATCCTAAACCGATTAATTTTATGAATTCCTCATTCAAAACCTATTAGAAATTAAGCAATGCTTCCTTTCCATAGCCAAAACACGTTCAGAAAACACCTGGGTATTCTAGCATGGGAGGGAAACATTGTTTAATTCAAATAAGTTTGGGATGAGAAATCGATAAAATTAATCAGTTTGGGATGAAATTAAGAATCAAATAATATGTTAGGGACACAAATGAGGTTCTTCTTCTTCTTCTTCCTCCTTTTTCCTTGATAATTAGGAGGGCTCCAAGTGGAGACTTGGGGAGGGGACAAGGTACACAACCAACCATAGCAAGTTGGCTATATATGTTGTCATTGCCATCTCTTCACAGGGAAATTATCACAGTTTTGAGGAGTTGCAAGGGAAGCTTTTCTTACCATGTTTTTTTTTTATGTTTGGTTAATTTATTTTGTAATTTGTAGACTGGAGCAAGACACATGTGCCTTTCGGAAAGGGTTTCAGCTTCTACATTCTCCAAGTATACCAAGGGAGGATCGTCATAAGGTGTGTGATCAAAACATCTCCACAAGATTATCCATTAACCTCAAATTTCAAAAAAGAGAAACACTCATTTAATATAATATATAAATTAATCACTTAGTTATTATCTTTGAGATAGAAAATTGAAAGATAAAAGGATGGGAAAGATACGTCTCATTGTATTTTTTTATTTGAAAATATAGAAATTTATTCCAAAACTATTTTAGATATATATATATATATATTCATTTTATGTATTCGTTTTTAAGTCTTCAATCATACACTTTTCCGTCTTTATTAACTTTATATTTTGTATTTGTACATAATTATATATGAAAAATTAATTATTATATAGATTGAGCCAATAGTATAAAAAAAATCTGACCACTAGCTTTAGCAATAATGGTTGGATTTACTGTATATTACATGAGCTAAATAATATTGATGATGCATGAGCTTTCCATTTGTCCATCTCATGAATGACAGTACTGTATATTACAGGAATGTGGAGATGTTCATGGAACCACTTCTTCATATTGAGCCTTTTAGACTGGTAATTTGCAATCCCGATTTTCTTATTCACTGAATCCGGTGCAAATCAGAAATAAGGGAATTAAGGATACTGATCATGACTCCTTCTGGCATATGATAGACACCCTTTTTCTTTCTTTTGCAGAAAATGATGGGATTCGCCATGAGCATTGTGGAAAAGATGAGCTCCTGTAAATTGTCCAGAGACAAGGTGAAGAAAGCTGTGCTTGTTCTGGTTTTGCTTGCTGTCATCTTGATCTTCTTAATGCCAGGGATGTATTAGGCAGCATAAATCCTGTAAGATGATGCAATCACAGCATCTCCTGTTTCAGTTAGTACTGTACCATGTGGTAGTGTGCCCAGAGATGCTCAGAATTTCTGTATGAGATTTGATTAGATTAATTCTAAAATAATTAAAAAATTAAATTACAGCATATTAGATTAAAAAACACAAAGGCCTGGAGACATGTGAAACCACCTCGTAAACCAGGTCCTAAACCGAATAGATCCGTGGCACAAAAGCCATATTTTATACATTAATTTAATGAAAAAGGGAATGTCCATGGTATAATAAACAAAAACAAAAAAACATTTTGATGAACAAGTGATGTGCTTCCCAAAAAGTGGGGGGGAATTCCAAGTAGAAACAAAAGCGGAAGTAAGGCCACTTCCATTAAAAAAAAAGAGAGTAAAAAATAGGTTCCATAGAACTATATTAAATACTTTATTAATAAATTCGTCTTTATTTATTAGGAGTTTTCTATGCAAGGTAATATTGTTGGTACCATTCCAATTCCATTGGATAGTGTAATTTTCATGTCCTTTTCTTTTATAGATCTTGTTTGGGGCTATAGTTGAAATACTTTTGCATTAAATTTTGATTTGTTTTTGCTATAAATAATTTTTTTTAGTTTATTATATTGTTTTAATGGACTGATGTTAAGAATAAATATTAAAATATTAAAAAAAATATTATTTTGATGTATTTATAAAAAAAATATTTAAAAAAAAAACTTTTACCACATTTTCAAATAAAACCTTAGTTTAATACCAAGTATAATCGATATGGAGTTTCATTTTAAAAGTATCAATAGCATATTGATAAATCTTTCTTTTAGTGTGTTTTTAACATTGTGATACATTTTATGATTGCGTTTTGAAAATATAAATTTAAAAAAGTTATAAATTATAGTTTTTTTAATTAATATTTTTTTAAAAAAATTAGGAGTATCATGCAAAATTGTAGTATCTTTTGATTAACTAAACATTTTTAAATCTATAATTAAATAAAAACTCATATTAATCCACATTGCATCGCAAAAATAAAAAGAGATATGGGTGTTTGAGAATATTTTTATTTTTAGGTACATCTCAAAAGTGTTTTTAATTTAAAAAATATAAAAATTATATTTTAATATATTTTTAATTAAAAAATTATTTTAAAAAGCAATCAATAATATATTACGAGACACACATTAGTTTCATGAGTTAATCATTCAATTCATAGATTTTACTCTTTTCATTTCAATTTTATTTCTCTCTCTAAAGGACGACCAATTTGATATATAAATAATTTATTTTGATATGAAATTTATATATATTTAACACCTCATACTTAGTTCTTAAGATGATAGTGTATTCACAAGACTTGATAACTATCTTAATAAGTAGCATTAAACACCAATGATTCTCTTTTCTAAAAAATAAATCAACCTTTAATTAATTTTTAATAAGAAGAAAATATGGGTGCATGCACGCAAAATTTTAGTGCCCAATCAAGATATGATCAAGTTTTTGGTTCAAAAATCCAAAATAACAATGAAATGCTGCATAAATCCTTAATTAATCTCTAATCTTGATATCATAATCTAATATTTTATTTTTCATGTAATTTATTATTTTTATTTACTACCATGAAAAATAAAATAAAAATCATTTTAAATTATAAAAAACAAATGAGAAAGATTTAAGGAATGTTGTTTTACCGGAATTGACTTGAATTAATGAGATTGTTTTATAGTTATTTTGTCCGATAAATATCAACTCATTCATAACTTGATACACACACACACACACACACACTCACATATATATTACTTAAATAATAAATCCTTTTGTAAATATTCAAAACTGATTTTAATATTTAAATTTTATACCAGGTAAATAATAAATATAATATAAATAAAATAAAATCTGATCCATGAATTAAATCATCATTATCAACCATATAAAAAATGTTGTAACTCGACTTGATCCAACAAGTAAAAATTTGAACGATTTAGGATAATATATGTAATTTCATATTTTTCCAGTAATTAATTTCTTTTGTTGCCGTGCTGTTAATAATGCACCCCCATACACACGTTATAGATTGCAAACTCCCTACCAAACTGTATCTCTCCCTCTCCCTCTCTCTCTGGCATGTCCTTTTCTAAGCCCGCATTCACATTTGGTCTCGGTTTCTTTGATCAATCAAGTAATCTCTTTCCATCTCCTTAAAAAAAAAATTCTCAAACTTTGATGGCTTTTGTTCGATTCTGATCTCAAGGTACAGTTTTCAAGATTTTGGTTTTCTTTTTGTACACTTTTGGTTTTCTGGCTTCTTTGATGGATTTCTGAAATTGGTCTTGGAGATTTTTGGATTCTCCGTTGAATTTGGTGCAAAGGGTCTATTTTTTAGAAGATTTTGAGCTTTTTTAGTTTATTTAGCGTATTTTGGAATCTGGGTTTTTTTGTGGTTGTTTAGAGAAACTGGTATATTAGGATTTTTTTTTTTTTAGTTTTGCTCATTTTAGAAAGTTTTAAGCATGTTCTGTTTTTTTATGATGATTTAGAGAAATGGGAGGTTTTTGGGTTTTATAGAGTGTTTTTTTTTTTCTTGCATTGTAGCTTCTTGGGTGGGAATAAGATGAAGAGGTTAAAGAATGAACCATCTAGTACTAGGAGGTGCAAGCTGTCGCATTTGTTGTTGGTTATAGGAGCATTGTACTTGGTGTTTTTAGCATTCAAGTTTCGACATTTTTTAGAGATTGCAGCAATGGTGAGTGGGGGTGATAGTTATGTTGGATTGGATTCGTTTTCCATGGTAAAAGATGTTGAAGATTCTGATTTAAGCAAATCGTTTTTTAGTTCGGTTTATAAGGATACGTTTCACCGGAAATTAGAAGATAATCGAAACCAAAACGCACCGATGATGCCCAGTAAGGAACCTTTGGAAGAGGAGAAAAGAGGGGGGACAAAAACTATAAAACCAATTCAGTATCCTTATGGTCGAATAACAGGAGAATTTATGAGGCGAAGGAATGCAACTAGGAATTTTTCACCATTTGAGAGAATGACAGATGAGGCTTGGCTGCTTGGATTAAAGGCATGGGAAGAAGTGGAAAATTACGATGGAAAGGAGATTGGACAGAGTTCTTTATACGAGGGGAAGATTGAGTCATGTCCTCTGTGGGTATCCATGAGTGGCGAGGAGTTAGCTGGAGGGGAAAAGTTGATGCTTCTTCCATGTGGTTTAGCAGCAGGGTCATCTATAACCATTGTGGGAACACCCCATCATGCACACCAGGAGTATGTACCCCAGCTTACAAGGTTGAGGAATGGTGATGGCACTGTTATGATTTCACAGTTCATGATTGAGTTGCAGGGGTTGAAGTCAGTGGAGGGGGAGGATCCACCGAAGATTCTACATTTAAATCCTCGATTGAGGGGAGATTGGAGTCGGCATCCTGTCATTGAGCATAATACCTGCTATAGGATGCAATGGGGGACAGCTCAAAGGTGTGATGGTTTGCCATCCAAGAAAGATGAGGACATGCTGGGTAAGAGCTACCTTGTTTTTTAATAGTGTTGGTTAACTCATTTTCCTTGTTTGCTTATGTATGCTAAGTTAAATGCAACTTGGAAAGATGATTACTTAATGTATACTTTTATTAAAGAAAGATGATGCAATGGGGGGGTGGGGGGGCTTACATTGAGGGGACTCAAGTCCCTAGAATTGATGTTTTGTTAGACATTCTCTACACTTTTATTCACATAAGTTGTGTGAGGTGAAAGAGATGTGATTGCCTTCCTAAATCTTTCTAGACAATTCAGTTAGTGCTAGGGGCATAAGTGAAAACTGCATATAGCCCTAGTTCAGATTAAAATTTGTGTTGATGACCATTTACATCAGGTTGGTACTCGACCATTGACCCCTTGATTTTATGCTAGGATGCTGGTAAGATCCTATCTAGTTATGCTTTAGTTTCTACTTCGATAGTACATGGTTTTTAGTTAATATATAGTCAAAGAAATGTCTCAACTGAGATGCAATATTCAGATCTAACTATTATCTTTGTTTTCTTCCCCTGTTTTCTTATTAAGCACCATGACATTGTTTCTGATAGTGATGCCAATTTCTGCACCACCTTTCCTTTTCATGTAGAAATTAGAAAATGATGCACTTGCCAGAATTTATATTTTAGCACTTTGCAGACGGATTCTAGCTTACCTATGGTTAACTTGTTAACAAATGTGAACTAGATTTGAAAAGTAGGTTTAGAGTATCATTAAGCTTAGATTAATTTCCTCATGGGTGTAAATGACATAAAGGTGGGTCAGAGTTGGTGAAGAGTTTTTGCTGGTCTGGTTTGTGTTAAACTGTATGATTTCTGAAGCATTTGTCTTTATTGTCATACTTACCTAATAGTCGTTGAAGTTCTTAATTGTTCAGCTTCCTTGTTAATAACCACATTTAAGCCCGCACCCTGAAGTTCTTTGTGAATTTTGATTCTCCCTACTCTATTTTAGAAAATTGAATTGTATAATTTTTCTAATGCATGTATTCGGCAGTTGATGAACATTTGAGATGTGAGAAATGGATGCGGGATGATAATGTAGACTCAAAAGAGTCCAAGACAACATCGTGGTTTAAGAGATTTATAGGGCGTGAACAGAAACCTGAAGTGACCTGGCCATTTCCTTTTGTGGAGGGAAAATTGTTTGTCCTGACCTTGCGTGCTGGTGTTGATGGATACCATATTAGTGTTGGGGGCCGGCATGTGACCTCATTTCCATATCGTCCGGTAAGTTGATATAGATGAGAAAAAAGTGATTATTATACCCTTTGACAGTTCCTTCTGTTTCTCCAACTCAAATGGTGAACCTTAGCCTTGTGGATTTGGAAAATGATATTTGCATATCTGATGCACAATGGGCTTTCTAGCTGTTCTATCCACCCACTTGGGAGAAATAGCACTTTCAAAATATTTGTGACATTGACATTTTTTTTATGAAGATTTCCATGAACTAACCTTATCCCTGTTTATCATCTTTTTAAGCTTGCCCTTTTCTTGATTCCCTTTGCTTTCCACTGGATTTCTTCATTATAGTCCCTGTAGATTTTGCAGTGCATAATCTTAATAGTTGTGTTTGTTAGAGCAGTAGTATGTTTTGTTCAATTATATAATAAGCTCAAAATATTTCCTACAACATTTTTCCGTGGCTTTAGGGATTTACCCTTGAAGATGCAACGGGATTAGCAATCAAAGGAGACATGGATGTTCATTCAATTTTTGCCACTTCTCTACCCAGATCACATCCAAGCTTCTCTCCTCAAAGAGTATTGGAAATGTCAGAAAAGTGGAAAGCTCATCCTTTACCAAAGAGGCCAATTCAAGTTTTTATTGGGATTCTATCAGCTACAAATCACTTTGCAGAACGCATGGCAGTTAGAAAAACTTGGATGCAATCATCAGCAATCAAGTCATCAAATGTAGTTGCTCGTTTTTTTGTTGCATTGGTAAGATCTCCACATTTATTTCTTAACCCTCAATTTTATTTGTTTTTTAAGTAGCAATGTTTAATTGTATCAACAATCACTCAATTATTCCCTGATTTGAGAAACATACTTCAATTATTGAATCTTTTATGTATTCTTTCATCTTCTTTGCAAGTTTACCAAAGTCTTTTTATCCAACTTCTGTTTCTTTCTGCTAACATTATCCTTAAATAATGCCATTCTAAAAAGTGACGCTCTAGTTGTTGTATGGCCACATCAAAAAAAGTTAATGGAAATTTGGATCAAAGGACTGCAATAAAAATTTCAAAGAAAGTTGAAATTGCATTAAATGATTTGAAATTGAGGAATTTAAGTTGAGTAATAGTTGATGGTCCACTGACACAATTAACAGCCTTACCCCACCTTTTGTTGTTGATGATTTAAGTGCTTGATATAATTTTACAAGTCCAGAGAGCTTGGATGCAAGGATCTATCTTTATCATTGCCCTAGATATTTTGTGTTGAAATATAAACAAGAAAATACAATGAAGAGCAAGAAAAACAATATTCATGTACATGGGGCCATTGTGAATTTGCAAGAGTGTGTGTGTGTCTTTCATTGTCAAATTATTTAATCTACTTAATGTAATATTGTGCATTCTGCAAGATGGACCATTGTTTTGGAACAGAGGAAGCAGAACTATGGTTATTTACTATTCTTTTTTTCTTTTTTTCCATCCATCTGTTATGTAGAATTCATACTCTAATTTATCTTTGTACCTGTTCATGAAAACCACAGAATCCAAGGAAGGAGGTGAATGCAGTACTAAAAAAAGAGGCAGCATACTTTGGTGATATTGTGATTTTGCCGTTTATGGATCGATATGAGCTTGTGGTTCTTAAAACTATTGCTATTTGTGAGTTTGGGGTAAGTCTATGATTCATTCAGTTGGCATTTTTCATTGAATCTTTTAAATAGGATCTTTGAGAACTAGTAATTGTGTATGTATTTATATCTCCTGAATATATTTTTTTAACACATCTGAATATATTTCATGCAGGTTCAGAATGTTTCTGCTGCGTACATTATGAAATGTGATGATGATACATTTGTTAGGGTTGACACTGTCTTGAAAGAAATTGACCGTACCTCTCGCTCCAAGTCACTTTATATGGGCAATCTCAATCTATTACATCGTCCTCTAAGAAATGGCAAATGGGCAGTTACTTTTGAGGTATGTCATGTGAATTCTGATTTCTTAAAATCCCTGGCAGCAGTGTCTTTGCTTATATTAATTCAATTGTCTTGTTCTTTTTTCCCTTAAAAAACAAACTAAAACGTTATAATATCTGGAGAAGGGGGGACAAAGGCAAATTATTAGAATCTCTACAAAATATACATCTTAACAATCTCTTCTACGAGATCATATAACCTGAACATTCAGAAAATGAAAGAATTTTTAATTGCTTATCTGGTACACCATCCTCTGTTTTACTAGAAACAACCTTGGTGATACTGATCATGGCACTTATGAATTACTTGACTGAGTTACCATATGAATTAACCAGCTTCTTTCTCATTGAAGGAGCATTATTGGAAATACTATCTACATTCTTGCATTATTTGCAAGAGTTGCCTACCTTTGTCTTCCTTTTTACCCTTCTCCTTTACAATTTTTTACCATTTGATATTCATGGAATGGAATGGGTATAGGTTCAGAAACTTGTTCTAGGCATAGAATGGCAGAAGACAGCTTTGAGAAGGCTGTGTGTGCTTCTTGGTTAGAGTTGATAAGGGTTTTTTTTTTGGTAGTTAAAGAATTCAAACATCGTCCCTAATCTGCTACCAGAGTCATCCTTAAACTTGGTTCTTTTTTATGATTTTGGTATGTCAGGTCTTAGGGACCACGCTCTAGTTAAGCTCCTTTCATGAATCAGATAGTCCTGAACATACGATACATATTGTTGCTTTTACTGGGAGTGTAAAATGGAAAAGAAACTAGTATTCTAGATGTGGTTCGCAATGTTCCTGCTCTTAATGAATTCAAAATTTGATTTCTCTGTGTTTCTGGATGAGTATGACATGAATGATATAATTGTTTTTCTATGTTCACTTCTTTCATTTGAAGGTTATTGCCTATTGTAACAGGAATGGCCTGAAGCAGTATACCCTCCTTACGCTAATGGACCTGGATATGTAATTTCTACTGATATTGCTAAATTTGTCATCGCTCAACATGGCAAACAAAGCCTCAGGGTTAGTGATACTACAATCTTATTTAATACTTTTTTTTTCTGTTGGAGGATGCTCTCCCTTCCTCTCCTTTTCTTTTAGCAATTCTTTGACAGCTATCTTTCCAATCAGTCTGTGTTGTAAAATATGTTAATTTCATTGCAGCTCTTCAAGATGGAAGATGTTAGTATGGGTATGTGGGTTGAACAATTCAACAGCTCCACCCCTGTCCAGTACTCCCACAACTGGAAATTCTGTCAATATGGATGCATGGAGAACTATTATACTGCCCATTACCAATCCCCAAGGCAGATGATCTGTCTATGGGACAAGTTGGCGAGAGGTCGGGCTCAATGTTGCAACTTCAGATGACATATTTTATCAGATGTCTCCGAGGAGCCTTTAGATGATGGCGGCAGCTTTATTACACTGGTTGACACGTGTTCATATTCTTGTCCTTATTTTATGCTTGGACCCTCTGGTCAGGTCACCTTTGCCGATTTTGTTCATTTAAGTGGGCTCTAGAGATGGCTGTTTTTTAATTGCAGCCTTTGATTTTTGAAGAACAGACTTTTCATCTTGTAATTGAAATGGCTTCTAGCCAAGGCCAAAACATCTCGGCTTGAACTAAAAGCTGGAGAAATTGTATATACCCTACTTTCTATTACAAGTATCGATTCTGTTAGTGCAGAAGTGAGAAAATCCTTTCGACTCATTACATGCTTCTGTTGCAAATATAGGTTGGAAAATTTGAAGGACTAACTTGTTCGAAGTCGTGCACATATTGCTAGTCATTCTTCAGCGTAATAATTCCTTTAAGGTTTTGTTTATAAAGGTTTGGCTTGCTCTATATGCGCTTGTGTGGTGTGTTGTGGGTGGAGAAGCTGACAGATTTTTGGGTATCACTTCCTATCTGGTGTGTACAAAAACCTGTCAGCTTCTCCACCCTCAACACACACAAGCGCATATAGAGCAAGCTAAACCTTTATAAAACATAACCTTAAAGGAATTATTACAGAGGAATGAATAGAAACTTCATCGTTTAATATTTAACACTTCCTTCTTGATTTTGAATTTGCTTTATAAATTATTTTAGTTTTTTTTTCTACAAGGTTAGATTACTATACTTTTAAATAAATATCTTTTTATTATACTTAATTTTACAAACGTTTATTTTTATTATCATTTAATTAAATGAAAAATAATATTTTTTTAAAAAATTCTTAAACCCAGTAAAGTTCATTATTCGGATCATGGATTTTATTAGTTGAGTCATGAAACCCGGATCGATCTAATATATTACAATTTTAATATTAAAAAAAGATCAGAATATTTTTTTTTTCAAGTTCAACCATGTTTTTTATTAGTTATCCGGGTTATTTTTGAAATCTTCAAGTAGACTTGGTTATATCAAGATAACTTTTATTCGAATTGAAAGATTTCAAGGATGGTTCGTTAAATTAAATTTAATAATAATACCAAAAGAGGTTTTTATGGCATAAATATTTTCTTTTACAATCAAAATATTTTTTATTCAAGTGGCGCCGTGTACACTACTGAAAAGTAAAAGAGTTGCGGATAATGTGATTAAAGGAAAGGAGAAAGAGTGCTTGGAAGCAATTTCATGTTTGAATTCCCTTGTTCAACCTGATGATAATGACAGAATTGTTATCAGTCAGCAACCACCGAAAGAGCAAAAGAAGGCTATGAAAAGGAAGAGGTATTGCTTGACCTTGCTTTACTTGGACTCTTGGAATTGATGATTGAATTGCGAAATGCTTGCTCTTTTTAGTGGATGCACTGTTTATGATAAGAATTTGAAACTTTAGAAAGTGTTTTGTTGCCATAGATAGTGAAGACAAAAGAAATGTATTAAAAAGTAGAAATTCAATTTAAAATTATCTCATAAACAACTTTTTTTCATTTGTTTCTATCTCTTCAACTGAACACCTAGAAAAACAGGTGTTGTGATTCTTATAGCAAGTTATTGAATCAAGGATAATCCACTCAAAAGCATTTCCATGGGAGTTTTGAGACTATAACGTGCTGCAGCACGGTTGTCTAGCACTTACATACATCCTTTTACTTCTCGTCAAGACTGACTACTCTAATTACATACATAGGAAGAGACATGTGGAAGGTCAGATCTCAAACACCATCATTTTTGTTTCTCTGCAACTTTCCTCGAGGTTCTGCTATCAATGGTTTAACGCAGTATGTAGCTAGCTGGGAGCTTGCTCTGAATCTGGTGTGCTCTGTAATGGCTAAGGTCTATTTACAAACGACTCTTCAAGCCCTGTTGCTCAGCCTGGTTCTTGAACTTTTATACCGTGTAGTGGCTCTACTTGGTGGGTGTCAATACCACCACCTGGGCACTTTTGAATCCAAACTAGATGACAATCTCTTATCATGGTCTTACAGTATTGAAAACCTGAGAAGCCGGCACGAAAGACAAAATGTCTGAATCACCGCACTCTGATTTCCTCGGACTTGAAGTGAAACCACTCTTGACAGCTTTCCTATCTTTGCGTCAGGTATTTGTTTCCTGTTCTAGATAATAGTTATCAGAACTCATCCATAACTTATCAAGAAAAGGGTTCAGGTCACGGGTCAATTCTAAAGCCACTGGCTTGTATGTTTTTATTAAATTAATATTGTTTTGTTATTTTTTATATATAAACCCGATTTTTTTATCTGGTTCAACTAAAAACCTGATTTAAGTAAAAAGAATTCAAGTAAAAACCTGATTTAAGTAAAAAGGATTCGAGTCCTCAATTTCCAACATTAATCCACCAAGCCAGGTTTAATGATCCGGCATATCTTACACGTGCATTCAGTTCTTAGTTCAACTCCTGAATTTCACCAAATTAGGCTGCTCATTATTATACAATGTCGGATGTTTGACCGATGCCGCTCCTATGATATAAGTTATGATGATCAAAATCAAAATTCTCTGCTTTGGACCTTCCTCTAGTTCCAGTTTTAAGTGAAATTTCAACGAGAGAAAAGTTTGTCCTCCAGCTGCGTTCACCTTAACAGTTACCTCTGCTTCGCTGTTTTACTTAAAACGGGATCGTTACGGAGCAAACATCCTAAGCTGAATAGATTTTCTGGTGAATGAGAACAAATAAATAGCGACATGATTTCGATCTGTCAGAAGCTGTAGAACACACGCCTCCATGTAAGTAATTCCAAGCAGACCACAAAGAAAAGAAGGAACAAAGCCAGTTGCAGTAGGAAAACAACAGCCTATATGACAGGATACATATTGGTCTTTTTCAAGTTAAAAAGATTTTACAATTTGACTGTGGTTTCCTTCATTCTACTATGAGGGGGTTAGGCATTGGGAGGTCAAACTGACAACAAAATTAGCAAGAAAGCCTACTACATCCAGGCTATGGCAGCATAACTACAAAGATAACCCCTGCCATTGACCGTTGTTACATTTTCATTCTGATCATAGTAGAGTAAATCACCATGTCATCTAATCACAGTAATTCACAAAGGAAATGAAAAAAAATAAACGAACGATAAACTAAATAAGGTTCTTCACTATCTGTTCTACTATCAGAAGTGAGCAGGTGGTCATTGTTCCATGCACCTACAAGTAACATGAAAGAGAAAAAAAAACATAAGGTTACTTGTTTGCTATACATCAAATTGCACGCAAATTAATCAGCATATTAAGAGCAGAAAAGATAGCAGGTACACATAAAGTCTTAAACCCAATGGATGACAGAGTCCATAAACGTACATAATTCAAAAGGAGGCGTCAACACATAAAGGGAAGCAAAAGGGATTCAGGAACAACAGAAATTCTAAAGCTAAACTACTCGGATGATGATTTACAACTAAGCAGCAGGGTGATCAAATCACACCTGGAGGGAAATCATTAACAGGAAGAAAGTTACACTACAAGAAACCTGTACTTTGACTACCAAGGGGCTATGGTTTGGTCCTGAACCTGACATGATATTTAAGTTGTCAAATCAAAGGACAGAATAGAAAACAGAACATGTGGAAAAATGAACTTTTTGAGAATTTTACAAGCTTTAAAAAGGCTTGTTATCATGAGACGGATAGTTTGATGCAGAAAACCAGCCCAGCTCTCAAGAAAAGACCAAAAAATGCATTAAAATAACTCCGTATTATATACCCAATCAAAAATAAAAAGAGAAGGGACTCACATCCACCATTGAGAAATTCAACATGTATACAAGAAGTTTTATAATCAGTTTTTTTTTCCCACCAACTAAATCACAAGCACAGGAGCCACACGCAATATGGGAGCTTGTTGAACATACTAACCAGTCATCACCACAGAACATCATGACCGTTTGAATAAATGATGACGTGCTAACACCTCTCCTACCCCCACAGCAGATATGCTTTCACATCCAAGAAGATCACGAAGCTTTGTATCACATTGTATCACCATTGAATTTAACGGATCCTAAAAACACATGAAAACCATTGAACTTTTACATTAAAGTTAACTTATCTATAAAAGAACTGTGTTTAGACATCGATGCACTACAAATACGGTTTATTGGACGAAAAAGGCAGTGTATAATAACAGAGAGATTTGTACAAAACAAGAGGTATATGCAGGAAAATTAGTTGAGGTAAAGGGATGTAGTAGACTTTAAGTGCTCCCAATATGGAAAGTCATGTGTAGGGAAAGGGATGAATATATACACTCATTACCCACCTCCAACTGTTTTAGCTTTATGTACTCCCAAACACGTCTGGATGCTTCTGTTTGGGTCATTTCCCTCTCAGTAGTCCCCAAAAACTCAGCAAGTCCTTCAGATATTACCACAAGAGATGCAGCAGGTTCTTTATTTTCAGTTGTGGTCTCAACATCCACCTTCGCTCGCTTGGCATGACCAGATTCCTCTGTGCAAATATTCACAAGAACAAAAAAATAAATTTAACATTCTCAAAGTCACCACAGAGCAACAAAAATATGCTTCACTGTAATGATCACAGTACATACTTGATGGTTGAAGTGGGATGATATGTTTAGCTAGCAGCTTATTCATCTTAAACATATCAGTGCAGTCAGTCTCAAAAACCACGCGCAAAGCATCATCACAAATTATCTTCCTCTTGTTACTTGGATCCTGGAGGTTGTTTTTCCTTATGTATTGCCACAATTGCTTCACAATCTGAACACACACACAATGCACAATTCTTAGAAACAATAATCACTCCATAAACATCACAGCTGCTCAACCAAACTAAGAAACGAGTCTGGTCAACAGCATACCTCAGTCCTTGGCAAGGCTGGCTCCCCAACAACGACCTGAAGTTCAGGTGAAACACCACACACTTTGTTTAACCCACCAGGTCCACCTCTTCTTTTGGATCCAACTGGAGTACTGCTGCAAAGTAGTAAAAACCCAAACACCATTCAATCTCCATAAACGGCCACAACAGATTCAAGCTCCAATCAAACAAAATCACCAACGGCCCAAGATCATCAACTAAAAAAACCCAAAATAAAAACTTTCACACTAACCATAAGCTAACAGATGCCCAAATTTTGGATTTTTCAATTTAGCAAAAAAATAGCATTAAACCTTCAATTGGGTCACTCTTTTAACCATTGAAAGTGATAGTTATTAATATTTTTTTAACCCTCTCTGTCTTTTAGTAACTATAAAGAATTCGACTTTATAACAAAATCTTACCAATTAAAAACAAATGGAAACTATAAACCCTAAAATTTGAAAATAAAATAAAATAAAATTTTTCAAAATGCAACAATTAAACCCCTAAAAACCTAAAATTGAGCCCTAAAAAACACTAGAATCGAGAAATAACAAAAAGTCCTAAGCTTTTACCTCTCTTTAGCCACTTCATGTGGAATATCCCCAACATTTTGCACATGCTGCGTCTGCCTTTGCTGCTGCTGAACTTGCAACTGAGGTGGCGGCCCTGGTGGAGCCACCACAGCTTGCGGCTGCCTAAAGTTAAGGTCCTGGGGAAAAACCTGGTGCTGTTGGTGCTGCTGAGGATGCTGGTGAGGGTGGTGGTGAGGGTGAAGGGCAAAATGGGAAGGGTGAAATTGTTGTTGTTGAAATTGGAGGGCAAAATGGTCTTTTGGGGTCAAATGAAGAGTTTGTCCTTGCTGGAATTGAAAAGCTTGCTGTGATGGAGGTGGTGGTGGTTGTGGCGTCAGTTGTGGATGCGCGGTGGTGGTTACGGAGGCGGAGGCGGTGGTGGTAGGGTGGGGGCGGAGGAGCAGGTTAATTTGGTCACGAATAAAAGCAGCTTTGTGTGATAAATCTAACCCTAATTTAGCTTCAAGTTGCTGTACGACACCGTTTAATGAAGTAACGGTGCTGGGGTCTGATTGCCGCAGCACTGTCTCTACTCCTTTGGCTATTTCCTGGTCTGTCACCATGGCTTGGCTACCTCTCTTTCTTCACATATATTTTTAACGGAAAAAACGGACACAAACGGTCACTCTATGTGTCTTTGTCTCTCTAAACAATTCTCTCTCTAGAAAAATTCTCTGTGTTTCTTTCTCTCTCTACATTCTCTCTGTCTCTCTCTTTATAATTTTTCGAAAGGACGGAAATGACCTCTCACGTTTTTAACCTGAAAAGACGGTTTGCCCTGTGTAACTGCTGGGTGGGTGGGTGAGGGTGGCAAGGGTAGAGTGGGTATTTGGGGAAGTCCACTGTTACTTGAAGTTCTAAGCTGTCATTTTGGGTGTTTGAAATGACGCTTTGGGGTTGAGGTTGGGGTTTGTGGGGGTGGTAGGGGGAGGCGGCAGGTGTGGAGGGTAAAATGGGAAGATTCGAAGGTGGGAGTTTTATTTTACTTTAAAATTTTAAAAGGAAGAGATAAGAAAGATAGTGGATAATTGAAGATGTAATTGACAATGGGAAATGAGATAGTAAAGGAGGTTGAAGCATCGTTATTACAGCAGTTAGATATTCTAATAAATATATTTTTTTTTAAATAA
>Ga0307514_10002597_pt1 | contig 18486 bp, 16 predicted proteins | sample 16_EM_MG_FD_203088 | JGI IMG/M metagenome (GOLD analysis project Ga0307514, IMG submission 203088) | Populus trichocarpa ectomycorrhiza microbial communities from riparian zone in the Pacific Northwest, United States - 16_EM | ecosystem: Host-associated > Plants > Roots > Unclassified | place... | reverse complement strand
CTCCGCACTACTACCCCCGCCCAAGCCCCCCTCCAGCCCTGCACACGTTCTCAGGAGCCACTCCACCACCTCCGCATGCCCTGCTATCTCCGCCTCAAACACTGCATCCTTCCCCGCATCATTCACAACGCCCGGGTCCGCCTTGCCAACTTCTACCAATACCTTCACCGCACCTAAATGCCCGTTCAAGCACGCCCAGTGTAACGGTGTATTTCCGCTGCGGTTTTTATGGGAAAGGGAGGGGTGAGGAATTGTCGGGGAGGGCGGGGAAAGGTATGTTTGGATGAGGGAGGTCAAGATGCCTGGGAGAGATGTCAGCGGGGGAAGTTAGAGGTAAGGTATTTATTTACTAGTGTGTCCATTCGCGGCAGCCATATGCAAAATATTATTCCCCGTGCTGGGATCAATAGCCGAGAGGACGATACCTGCTTCTGTGATGCCGGGGGTGCTGGCAAGCAGGCAAGATTTTATTGATGCGATTTCGGAAAGGAGTTCGGTGGATTCATTGGTCCGAGAGAGGTAGAGGAGGTCGTCGATTTGGTCTTCGGTAAGGGGCACCGGGGGTGTGGAAGGGGCGATGGAGGGCATAGTTTATGATTTCAGGGGGCCTGGTTGGGAGAACAGGAATCGAAACTGGGCCAGATGATAAGGCGACGGGATGGATTTTTTTGGTGGGGGGGGTACCCTGAATTAATTTTTTAGGTGGGGTTGGTTTTTGTGGGGTGTCCAAGAAACTACACAAATTAACCAAACGTCTCAATCCTGCGAATCTAACATCTAAAAAGAAAATCTAGCTCAACAGATTTAATTTTATGTATGTAAAACCCAACCATAGGATATATCTCCAGTCCGGTAAGTTAAAAAAACAAGTATGTCGAAGATAATTGACACCCAGAATCTGTGCCCATAAACCAATTAGATTAGAACAGGCCTGTGTATTCCAAGCAAACACCAGACCATCATCTCTCTCAAAAAACAACATAGGTAGCAGGAGAATATGCGAGTTATCAAAAAAAAAAAAACAGCCGGGTGCGAGTCAAAAAACAATCAAGTAGAAGATAACACAAAACGAGGAAAAAAATCCCAGTAATTTCAAAGCGAAAGAGTTGAACATCATTACTCCCCAGTGCGCCATGCAAGCATATTACTAGGCAACGCTGGAAGTCGTAATTTAGGGATTGCTATCACTCATCCGGTACCATGCCTGATTTCCATGATTCATTACATTCCCCTACGCACCAGCCGAGGCAATACATGGCAACGAGCCTAGAAGACGGTTCCATCAGAAAGAATCATGATGGGGGGTTCTTTTGTATTTGGGCGTGAGTATTCGGCTATTTCTCGGCCACCCTGTATGATAATATATTAGTTCTCTATAGCCAAAAGCCTCTATAAAGAGTAATCTCACCTTCCAAGTCCCTGCCTCTAACACTTGTGCCAACGACAGCGCCTGATCACCCTCAAATCCCAGCGCCGCATTAACCTCGGGCAGGAGCATATCAAGGAACCCCAAAGTGCACGCCCTCCATTCCACAATAACATCATCCTCCGGAGTAAACATCGGCACAACCTCTACATTTGGCTGGCCTGCTTTCTTCGAATTCTGGTGATATGCCTCCAGGCCCCGCTTCTCCTGTGGCTCCTTCAAAATGAGGAGTCCGAGGTCAATCAACAAACCACCATTCCGATACTCGGGAAGCCCAGTGAGGAGGTACTCTCCAGCCCAGGTTACACCAACAAGCTTCTGCATCGGCACCATCAGGGAGTAAGCCATCCACTGCGTGAGTTTGTGGAAGCATACGATGCGCTCCCAGCCAGGTGCAGGAGGCATAGATGAACAGGGCCAGGCATCCCCAAGAGAGATACCGTCAAACTGGGTTCGGGACTGCGGCCAGATTGGTGCAAGACCATCCATCAATACTGTCCATAAAGTAGGTACTGGAATGACCGGCTTCCCGTCGATGTTTTGGGTGGAAGGGTGCTGGAGGAGATAGTCTAAAAAGTTAGGCAGGACGATTAAAGAAGAGTATGATAAGTTCCATACCAAGCATATTTCCAGGCCGTGCGTCCACTCCAAAGAAGGTCTGGTTGTCCATAGCATCCCCAAGTTTTATCAAGAGGGATGATCGCCCCTCAAGACCGTCAATCGGGTTCGTGTCAGAAATCTGCAGACCTTTGGCCAGTTCGTTGACGGTAAGGTTCTTTAAAGCAGCACCTGTCATAGGCAACATTAGCCGGGCTCAATGGCAACGCCAGTATACCAGATCATGAGAGTACATACCATCTACTTGATGAGGCTGTGTAGAGTTGCTCGAGAACAATCCAGCCTGAAACATCTCTAAACTGGCAACTGCCAACCCCTCACTTCTTCGGTATGTCTTTCCATTCTGTGCCTTATACTGCCATTTGGTCCCAGCACCAGCATCCAACAACACCGACACCACAAACAAGTCAAGCAACCTCCTACATTGCTCATGAGCGTCAACAGTATTTTTCCAGAATGCCATCATAGTTTCTATCCTCGGCACTCCTCCAACCTCAAAATGCTGCCATCTCCCATGAGGGGGAATTGCACTAAAGTCCGGAGCATAGTCTCGCTACGGGAAGTCAGCTCAACCCACGATAATCTCCATCTGAACAAGCACAAACCTTGATAATCGACACAACGTAATTAACCACATCCGTAAACTTTGTCATATCCACATCAAAATTTGTCAACCTCCCCTTCAATGCCGCATCAAACACATGCCTACTCGTCTCCCTCACCGCATAAATACTCCTCAAATACCCACTCGGATCCAACTGCGGATTCGGCGCCGGTGGGAGCTCAATCAGTGGTGTACTAGTCGGCATTGGTGGCACACTCGAACAACTGCTTCCTGAGAGGGATATTTTTTGCGCAGGGCTTCGTAGAGGTTGATATGATGCTGGAGTCTTTGATACCTTAGCCTGGCTGGCACATGCCTTTCTGTCGGAGTTGACCGACTTGGCACCAGACGGCCCCTTCTTTGAGAATAGCCCCATCTTTTGGCTGCAATTTATTTTAAAGTTGCGATAGCCGCGTGATGTAGCAATGTTGATTCGTCAAAGGCAAGCAATACAATTGCGTCCGATTGTACCCGCAGGTAAGCTTTCGTATTGTAACAAGCAGCAATTGGAATGCGGTATGCGGCCTGAGAGAGGCAGTAGACAGGTACCGGTAAGTGAGGTAGTGGGAGCAGATCCAGGGCCTGGACGCAATTGTGGGATTTCGGCCCAACCACACAGCAAGTGTTGGAAACAAACAGCAGCAAGCGGAGAACAGTATGTAGGGGGCAGAATGCATGCAAATATAACTTATAGGGAGTCTTGCGCCTGGAGTGCTGCTAGCATGAACTACAGCACAGAGGCTTCCCAAGGATACGGACCCAAGGAGCCCTTGGGTAGGTATTTACCTAGCTAGGGGAGCCTGATTGCAAGGGCCTGGTGAAGCTACCCGTACGAGGGATGAGGTGGTCTTACGGGTGCCAATGGGTGCACCGCTTAACCTCCGCCCCCTCTTGCTCCTCTCTCCATCAGAAACAGTGTCCTGCGCAGTCCACAGTCGTTGCCAATCCTTCGGGTCGGGAAATTGCGAGCACAGGGTGGACAAAATAGCCCATCGCAAAAGTAAACACAAAACATACGGTGAAGATGCTAAGGGGTTGTTTCCATGACAGCTGCTCGTAACGGGCAGCGCTCTAGGGACAATGACTGGGGGGGAGTTGGAAGTATGAGGGCCACTCACCGTAAGTCAATGGCATAGCGAGTCTTGCTCTGGCGTTGGAAATGATATAGGTATCATGCTCTTTAAGCTTTTTGATGCCGTTCCATACCCATGTACTTGGTAATTTCAAGGTCGTGATGCCTGTCACTTAGAAGGCGGAGGCACTGCCTCGGGATCGCCAGCATGGTACTCCCCTCTCGGCGCTTGCTGGGGGTGACGCTTATCCTAGGTATCACGGCTTCTTGGCCTAGACGAAAAGAGTGGCATGGCCCCATGTTGAAATGTCTTCGCCGCCATATCATGATCATCACATACTAACCTCATGTGTATGTACAGTACATACTAACATGTGAGAGATTTGTCATCCTGATCATATCACATGATATGATATGCATATCCATCATGTACCATATATGCATATGGATGCAGTGTCTAGCTCATCCATCTTTCTTATACACGTCTCCATATTCATACATATATTCATACTCATATGGGGTGAAGTGTTCCTTCACTTGCCACACCTCTGCACCGCTGCTCTTCTTAGCCTCATATATTACACCCCAGACAGGGGTTCGCACCGGCAGTGATTGTAACCAAGATCAGGCACCGTTGTTTTTCTCGCACTGTAGGAGGCACCAATACTGGTAGACCCAAGTACTGGGACAACTGGGAAATAAGACGGTTTTTGAGATCATGTTGAGCAGATCCATGTCTAAACACCGGTTCTATGTTTAATTAGTATTAGTGTGCTCTGTTTCTCAAAAACCGACAAGGAGTCTTATTTCCCCGTTGTCCCGATAAGCGATTGGGCTGGAGTCGCCAACTTTGTTGTGACACCAGCTGGCACCTATTGTGACTGTCATTTATCTACGATCACTAGACGATGTAGCTACATGTGCCCTCAGTGGAGGTGCACAGGCCCCTGATCCGCCATTTCAGGATTAGCACAAATCGTTTTTGTATCGATAGGAAGGTTCTCAGAATAATAAAGGGCGGTGTGAAAAAAAATTGGCTGTGATGCGCGCAAGGATTCTCAATATCACAGTTCGAAACAGCCATCCGGACGTCCCACTGCTGGTACCTGTACCTGTAACCTCCGGCCGAGATAGACATCAAAACGTCAACTGTGAGCTGCAGATGCAAATGAGTCGATGAAGCTCCGTAGCCTTCAGATATATATACCACAAGAAGGGATTTCAATGTGAAACCTTGTCCAAGACTCAGAACTGCCAGCTGTGCCAGAGGTGGCACAGCAGTTTTTCCGCAACGGAAGTGGGATCGTCCAGTGCGAATTTCAGTCCCTGTAGCGAAGGTAGAAGGTGCAAGTCAGTTAATACAGGCATTGGCACCAGTAACCTGGGTACCTACTCCGTATACCACTGTGATTGTGATGGTAGTGGTACAGGTGCACAAGCACGAGCACAAACTTGGGGACCGGTAATTAACTTGTGCCAATTCGAGACTAAGTAGCTTGTGCCCTGGGTATGATCTCGGTCCCAGTCTCTTATCTACCTACGCGCTAAAATAATTATGCTGCGGGGAAAGACCCTGGGTATTGTGCAGAGACTTCGCAATTCAGGAACAAATAAAGTTTCCTGAACCCTCGTCGGTTAGGTCAGTACCTCCACCAGAAGGGCTGCGGAGAAGATCAGTAACATCGATATTCACACTGTCATCAATTAGATTGTACCTCTATTGCACCTGGTAGCAGGGGATTACTTTTGGGGGGGGCTTATTACCTAACTCTTGAGGGGAGTGATGCAACTAGGTAATGAGCCGAGACGCCACAAGTATCCATGCGGAAAGAAAAAAAAAAATTTGGCGAGTAAGGACGCCTCATTTATTATGAGACGAATGTGATATCTCGATCTACATATCTCGACACCAGTAGCCTTAAGTAGTTTATTTGCCGCCTATGGCTCCATAGACGTGGTATAGACTCAAAAAAAAAAGATTTATTCGCCGCTATGGTAACTTGGTGATGTAAAATGCAGATATCTTAGTGGCCAGTTGGTTAAACCACAGCTGTTCGTTACTTATCCCAGGGCCAATAACCATCACCATCGTCATCATCATCGCCACCTCCGTTCTGGCCTCCGAATGGTCCTACCTGGTCCTCCGGACTCTGGGGTAGGGACATGCTAGTGTCCTCGCCAACTGGCTTTGTTTGACCCGACGGATCTGTGTATTCTCCTCCCATTGGAAAGAACGGAAAGAATCCAATTCCCCCTCCATGATGCCTACTGAAGTAGTCAAAATCAATTGTCACTGCTGTTGCCATCATTACTGCTCTTTCATCTAGTGTCATGCCCCTTCCCCCTCCACTTTCGACCATCGCACTTGCCCCATCACGAAGTGCCCTGTCTTGGTGTGTATTGGAAATAAGGTGCCTAGGCTCGCTAGCCGCTGAAGCCGAGTCCATTCTCAGGGCATAGACACCCGTATCTGTGAATATTTCCCGACCAAATCCAGCGAAATTACGATTGACGGAGCCAATCAGTTGATCATCTGCAGAAAGGAGTGAAAAGTCCCAACTGAGGAATGGCTCATCCACATATGCAAATTGCGTGAATACCCCATGATTTTCTGCCGGTCCACCTATCTGCTCTCCTGTTTTGCTTGCGTAACTTCCCGTGATAGGGTCATGGTGCAAAAATAGGTTGTATTTTCTCCGGAGCAGGTGCCATTGCTGTTGACATTCTCCTATCATTCGTAGGACCGAGTGCTCAACTGTAGTGGATGTGGATGTGGATGTGGGATTGATGGGATCAAATACACGTATTCGAGAGTTGATGAATGAGAAAGGCCGATGGAACTACATTTGCCGTCGGAGTCAGCCATGAAACGGATGAATGATATTTGGAAAGTTACCCTCAACACCTCACGCTCATCCTTATCGAACACATGTGTTGTAAAAGCTCGGTGTGTCCGGAACCATTGCCTTGCGACTATCTTGGCGATTCCAGATTCCTCTTCAGCAATGTACCCCACATGATTACCGTTCGGGTCCATAATGACATACTTATTTGCCTGCTCGAAACCACTATTTTCCGTCAGTGGAAGACCTCCAGTGACCCGTCAGAGCTTTGGTGGCTTACAGCAGCAAATTTCCAAGCTCGAGCTGTCTCTGGATTACCAAAGCCGAGTTATCCAGTAGCCTTGCAGCGGGATGTGAGCTCTTCAGCACACCATTTGGATCTTCCGGGATATGAACTGGAGCGAGAAGAGAGTTTGCGATAGGCTCAGGGGGCTCTGGAGCATAACCTGGGGTTTCGTCTCGAAATACGACTCTATCGGGGGGGGGTTTTCGGCGGGATACCGACCGTGGTCCACCATTACCTCCGATTCCTCTGATTGTTGAGTAAGAGAGGGCTGATGTGCAGGCCCTCTTAATTGAAGGAGGGACTATTTTTGTGAGCGCAAACATGATATATATAGCAGAGGAGGGAAACGGCCTATGGGGTTGACATGTGTTGCCATACCGCGCTACTGTAAACCTTTGTGACGCAACTCTGTTTTTGAGGCTAAATAATAGGCGAAAAGGAAGCAATTAGCCCTGATGCATCTCATCTCCATGCGATAAAATGTTCCCACCAACACAGAACTTGAGCCTCGATGCGCGGGCTCTCAGCGGTATTACTGGGTCCGTAAAGTCTCTCCCAATGTCTACTGTGCTAGGGTGCAGGCCATTCTGGGTGCTAACGGCGGTTAAAATCTGATATAGGTCAATCTCGATTGCCTGCTGGGTGATTGTGTTCTCGCCTCAAATCATCCTCAATGTGCGTTGCCTAGTCTGGTAGCTGGTATTGTGTTAGCATAAGACTGACAGTTACCCTCAGTTTCGCCGTGGTTCCGCAGATGGTCTCTCCTTAACCTTCCTCATCATATGGCTTGTCGGAGATGCCTTCAATGTCCTCGGAGCAGTCCTCCAGGGCGTTTTGCCCACGATGGTCATCCTTGCCTTCTATTATACCCTTGCAGACATGGTACTCTTAGGTCAATGTCTCTACTACAGGTGGAAGGCAGCTAGATACCACCTTCCGGCTCCTGTCACCTCCTCAGATGCACACGAGCATCAGCACCACTCTGAGGTTGTCCACTTGTCTCCAGCCACTCCCCTATTGGATCCACCAAAGACAGGCGAAGGGGCAATGACCCTCACCTCTGAAGGTGGGAACTGGGGGAGATGGGGCACGGCCCTCTTCAACATCAGCGCCGTTGTCATTGTGTGCCTTGCTGGTATTGCTGGGTGGTTGCTAACACCAGCTACACCTCAGTTGTCAATGCCGGGCGAGCCGCACACCGAGTTTGACGTTTTAGGCCAGGTTTTTGGGTATCTTTGCGCAGTGTTCTACCTAGCCTCTCGTATTCCACAGATATACCTCAATTATCAAAGGAAGGCAGTGGGCGGACTCTCGCTCTTGTTCTTCCTATTCGCTTGCCTTGGGAACTTGACATATGTGATTAGCATTATTGCATATGTCCCCAACGATGCAGACAATGGAAAGTGGGCTCCAGAGATAAGCCGGGAGTATTGGAGGCATATTATTATTAATGCTAGTTGGTTGTTGGGAAGTGTGGGCACATTACTCCTGGATATGATAGTGGGTTGCCCCCGTTACCTACCCTAAGTATGCACTAGCTGATATGTAGCAGATCTTCGTTCAGTTTTTCTGGTATCGTGGCATAGAGGGTGAGACCGAGTACGAAAGTCTCAGTGATTCGGAGTTTATCGTAGGAGGTGACTATCATTATTAGAGGCTATAATGAGTGCCTGACGATTGTGGCGAGATGTGGCAAGTAGATGCTCAGTACACTCCTGGGTCCTTTTACTTGGATAATTTCTTGGGGGCATATTTTTTTCGATGAAAGGGTACACTGCATCATCGGGTGTATTTTAGGTATTGCATGTTCACATGCCGGTTCACATAGAGCATTGTTACACAAGTTATTGATTGTTTGTCAAGTACTTGGGAAGATAGATTTGTGAATCCTTGAAACCAGTTACTTGACTTTTATTAATCTAGTGATGGGTATATACAACAGCTCAAGTGCACTAACATACGGAAACCATAGCCACTCGTAGACCCATCTGTGAGAACTCGGAAAACACCCATAAAGGCTAAAAAGCAAGTCATGATACTCGTAGAAAAGCGACGCTTCCAAGTGAACTTCTTCGCTTGCAAGCAAGAGATACGCTTGCGGATTCACTGTTCAATTCCAAAACCGGATCACACCAGAGCACAGGTCGTGCTCACTCTACGCCTGGTTACTGACAACCCTATGAATGATATCAAACTCGTTCACACACCCCTCTGCACTGGTTACATCAGCCGTTGTAGCCTTAACTATAGCATCCACCGCAATTTGATCTACAGCCTCTTCATCCATTCCATCCATTCCCTCCAAAGTGTTCATTTCTTTGCTGGGGTCCAGTATCCAGAATGCCTGAAGGCCACCAATCACACAAATTCCCGCATTGATCCACCAGGCCAAGCCAACGTAGCCAATATCCAGTCCATATGAGTATAGCATTCCCGATACCGTGGGTCCAAAGGACCTCGCCAAGCTAGCAACTGAAGCAGCAACGCCATTGATGGTGCCCAGAACAAGGAGAGATGGTGCCGAGTTCGTCAAAAGAATCATGTTGCAAGGGTAAGCGAGGCATCCAAAGAGGATCCTAATGACCAGAGTTGCGTAGATGCCGGTAGACTTATAGTCGTCAGGAATGAAATCGAGGTATGGCACAATAATGTAAGAGATAGGATAAAGCAGCATGATCACTATGTAAACCTTAAACGCCCCGAATTTGCCAACCAATGGGGGGAAAAGGATAAACTGGATAAACATAGCCAAAATGCCTTGAACTGTAAGAATAAAACCTATTTCCCGGGTGGATAAACCGTAACCGCCAACAAATTTGAACCATGAGGACGGCGCTTCATCAGCCTTAGGCGTAGATAGGAAGACTGGAAGCAATCCCTCGAATGCAATCGTGTGTAATGCCAGAATACCGTAGGATATAATGAGGTGAATGACCTGTGGGGTGAAAGCTTTTTTGATAGGAAATGGCTTCGGCGGTGGTGTGAGTAAGGGCTCGTCTTCAACGGTTGCTGTCGTTGATGAAGCCTCAGAGAATGTGCAGTATGCTATGCTGGTGACTAGGCCATCAGGCTCAAGTAACCCTCGCCTGTCCTCACTGGGTCGGGGGGATAAGTGACTGGCCAGCGCGACCAATTTCTTACCCAGTTCCCGTCCGTAGTCCTTCTGGTGTTTCAGTTCAGCGTGTGTCTCTTCAAGGAACAAAATTCCAACGCAAACACCAATAACAAGAACTGCTGACACGAAGAGGTTTGGAAGTGCATATGGGTACTCTTCAAGGAAACCTCCGGGTTTGAAGATCTCTGGGTATTGCCTAATGGGGTCGGCAAGAGCTCCCCCTACTGCTGGACCAATGATAGAGCCAATGCACCAGACAAAAGGCATAATTGCATACGCCCGAGCTATTTTACAGTGTTAGTAGCTATATTCCATGCCTGCCCTGTGTGACTCACGTTGATGTTCCCTCCGGGGTACCATTTCTGCCACAGTTGTTTGGATAACTCCAATATTGCCGTTGAGAAAGCCGCCTGCTGCTCTGGCTAAGAGAGCAATATGGAATGATTTGGCGAACCCGAAGATCATCATGCTGACCAGGGTCCCAGCTAAACCCCCAATGAGAATTGGTTTCCGCCCAACTTTATCAGAAATCCGGCCCCACCACACCCCAGTCAAGAACTCTGCGAATGCAAACTACACGGCATCACGTTAACCCTGCAGCTTTCCGAGATGACGGCCTGGTACTAACAGCAGAGGTCACCATTCCTGCGTAAATGGCGATTTCATTGTCGTTTTTCTGGTGACCACCATGTTAGAATACTTCCTATGAATCTCACGGGGTATTCCTACAGCAATCCCAAAGGAATCTATCATGTAATAGATGTACGGAAAGATTGAGCAAAAGGCTATCGGCTCACAGAGCCTGCATATTGCTATATTGGAGACTTGATTAGCTTCTCGAGTCCAACTGACACATTGCCGAGCGAGCACAGGGAGTGCTAACAAAGTATGACCAGCTGACGGACCGGGAAATCATTCGAGGGAGAGGTTGGGCAAGCTCGTGACACCATGTTGCTCGATGCTTCAAGAGAGACGAACCAGCTCTCAAAGATCCAGAGACCTTCTGCTCCCGCCTACGCTAGTCAACAAACAAAAACGCACTACAAGAAGTAGTAGCAGTGAAAGACAGCAGCAGATGTCTGCTTTGTTGGGCGGTTCTTGACGATGAAAGAAGCCGTGGCCAAGGTGGGAGACGGAGTGGGAATACAACGAGAATTGGGTAGGAATATAGGGATATGCCCAGACCATCTTGAGCCCTGAAAGCAGCAAGGGTTCTAAGTATCTCCACTGCCTCCTAATGTAAGTACCTATGCCACCAGCCCGGGCATCGTAAGACGTCCTGCAGCAGCGGCCCCACCGAGCCGTCACGACAGAAGTAGCGTGTAGTAAGTTCTTGTCATCGTGGTTGGTACAACACCTGTCAGAGACGGGGCTGGGGGTAGTCTGGTTGGCACGGTTGGGGGTGGATGTGGATGTGGGGGGTCAGGAAGAAAAAGCTCAATTGATAGCTAGTTCACGAACTGTCTGACACCCTGAGGGTAACGAGACCAGGGTTACGTAGTGCAACCAGACTGAGCAGCTTCGAGCCGAAAAAATCTGTGCCGGCTTGCTGCCGGCTTGTAGGTATATAGATTGGACTGCCACCTGGCTACCCCATCCCATGTCTATTATTCGCAGCCTGGACGCTGATTGTATGCATGTACCTAGAGTACTCTGTACATTCAGGGCTGGTTGCTGTTCTCGTGCCCAGACCGATTTATTTTTTTGGATGGGTGTGCTAGCTGGTTGCAGCTATGTAGAGTACTCACCTTGAGCTGTGGGTATCTTCAATTCTTTCTATGGTGAAGCTCTCTATTCACCGTGTGCCAACATAGAGGGCATCACACATGCAATTTCATGTAAACTTCTATGAGAGGCCAGTGCGAGACTGGTGCCCGCCTAATCTCGTGCCAAGACTCTTATACCACTGGCGCCAAGGGTGTGCTTATCTTCATATCTAGGAAGTACAGTATATATGGATAATCAGCCTCAGTGGTCGTTGATTAAATCAGACGGTAGTGCTTACCTTTACGTCCTAAAATGGATATCGGAATATTTTGTAGAGTAAGCTATAGACACAGATATTTTGGTGGTTAAAACTTTCTCTGCTTAGAATTGCTATACAAGCCTCATTGCCCGAGGCCACCTCATTGCCCGAGGCCACCTCATTGCCCGAGGCCACCTCATTGCCCTAGGCTACCTTATTGTTTGAAGGACCGTTTTCACAGAATTGCCAAATGATATCTGCGAGTACCTATCCGCATTTCGATCCCCCTTGTGCATGCACTACGTGAGTGCACAATCTTTATACATATACATAGGAACCCCTTACTAGCGCATGAAACACAGGAGTGGCCCTTCTCGCAGTATGGATAATTTGCGCCTGGGGGTACAAGATCAATTACGAGTACCAATACGAGTCATGAGCATAACCCATTGCGCATCGCTTTTCAATTTGTTTGGATGCCAAGCTGCTATACATATATACTCTATAGATACCCATGAGGTGAGGTGCCATTCTATATTACCTTCACGTTTACAATGTCGGTATCCACTAGCTGCAATATTATTACCCTGAAACGTGTTATTACTGGGCTTTTTTGATACTTGGTAAAAAATATAGTCTGATTGGATCAGCCATATGGAGTAGACCTAGATACCTAGGCCCCACGTCGCAGACGTATACACTCATATATATATATCATATATATCAACAACAAAAAAAAAAAACCTAGACATGGGTTGTGCTGCAGGGGCCTCAACACATTTGGTGGATAGGATAGGGTTTGCGGCTCAAAGCCTTGCCCGTTGAATAAAATACCTAGGTAGTTCCTAGTCTGGTTGGCACAAGCCCTCGGTAGAGGCCAGGGTGTTGTGCCAACCGTTGGGGTCTGTGGAGAAGCGCCTTGGCATGGGCTGATCTGCTAGAGCTCTTGGCACATTATACGTAGTGTACGGCTGATTACATATTTGTCCGACAACCCATCTGCAGTGCTTTATCAGTTATCGTCAGCAACAGCTATCAGAAACACTCAATTGAACTGAAACAACACTTCTGAACCCAAACCCACTCAAGACAGTAAGATGGAGGGGGGACATACAAAAGGCGGTAGGAAGAAGAAAGTTTTGCTGATGGTATGTACAAATCACCAATGAGGGAGTTTAGCTAATACATATGTAGGGTAAATCTGGCTCTGGGAAGTCATCCATGCGATCTATCGTCTTTAGCAATTATGTAGCCAAAGATACTCGCCGCCTCGGGGCTACCATCGATGTCGAGCACTCACATGTGCGCTTTCTCGGAAACCTAACACTAAATCTGTGGGATTGTGGAGGACAAGATGCGTTCATGGAGAACTACCTTGCCCAACAGCGGGATCATATCTTCAAGAACGTCGAGGTTTTGATATACGTGTTCGATATTGAGAGCAGGGAGTTTGAGCGAGACCTTATCACCTATACGACATGTCTGGAAGCTCTGCGGGATAATAGTTCTAATGCAAGAATATTTTGCTTGATCCACAAGATGGATTTGGTGCAAACGGAGCTGAGAGATGGGCTTTTTCGAGAACGGGAGGCAATTATGAAGGAGAGGAGTGTGGGGATGGAGGTCACATGTTTCGCCACGAGTATATGGGATGAGACATTGTACAAGGTAAACACCTTACTCTGCATTCTGGGTTGCTACAACCGACTAAATCACCTCATCTGATGTCTTTAGGCGTGGGCGTCGATTGTCTACACTCTAATCCCTAATTTACCTACTCTAGAGCGGCACCTAAATGCATTTGCCGAGATTGCAGAGGCAGAAGAAGTCATCTTATTCGAACGAACGACTTTCTTAGTGATAAGTTATGTTACTCGGGCGGAGGTGGAAAATCCATTCCCAGACCGGTTTGAGAAAATAAGTAATATTGTCAAGCAATTCAAGCAAAGTTGCAGGTTAGCACCCTATTGCCTTCTCTCGCTACCCCTTACTAACGGAGCTCTTGCAGTAAAATGGCTTCTAATTTTACAGCTTTCGAGCTTCGTGCGCACACGTTTTCGGCATTCATTGATGTTCTTACGCCAAATACCTACATTTTGGTGGTGATGCCAGCGAATGCTGCTGAGCCGGCCACCACTCTGATGAATATTGCTGTGGCAAGAAAGCACTTCGAGAAACTCGAGCTTGTGGATAGGGGCAGTGGAGGGCGAGAGAGGGAGAGGGAGAGGGAGAGGGAGAGAGAGAGAGAAAGAGGAATGCTGAACGGGCATCATTAACTAAAGCAGACGATGTGTGGCTGCAGCCGGCTTCTCAACCAGGCTCCATGACGACAGTTGATATCACTTTATGCATCTAATGATATACCGGACACACGTACCCCGTTTATATGTTTTGAATCAGTTTCCCTCCTTTTCCCTGTTTCTCGGTTTCTTTTGCACGGAGTTGGGCAGTTTTGTTGTTGATACCTCTATGTTGCGAATCGAGAGACCAGGCTATGTATGGCCAATCCAGACCGTCCTATAAAAATAAACATAGAGTTCTGTGCTTTCTGCGACAACCTGTGCCAAGCCTTAGTACTTCACCCGTGTATGGCACGAGCAAGGCGTCCAAAACATCCCGCCATCAGCCATGCCAACTATCGTGAGGTTTCCCAGTTACAACCCTGTGTAACCCTGGCTTTTCGCGTCGAATCAACCCTGTGGTTTGCTGCTCGTGTAGCAGATCACCATACTTGCTGTGTGCCCCTCTTCATTCCACTGTCCTGGAATGCTCATGGCTGCGAATACTGAATCTCTTGACTTTCGAGAGCTACGGAGTGTTTTTACTGTGAGATTAACTCCCTGCAGTTGATTTATGAAGAATCACACTAAGCCCTGCTTTAGCTTGTAGACGATCCTGCGGATGATGATTTATCACCTACACAAGTGATTCCTTCTTCGCCTCCAAAAGCAACATCTCCAGTCCCGAGTGTACCCTCTAACCACACTGGTGGGACTGGCGTCAACAATATAGAAACATTAAAATTGCTGTACTCTGGTTCTCAGAATTATGTCGGAGATACTCAGAAAGACCCAGACACCTCAATAGATGGAAGTTCACAGTCGCCGGCGGGTGAGCCACCATTGACCAATGTGTCTACAGCTGTCAACCGCCCAGCCTCCGCAGGCCTGGATGCCTTGGTGGCAGAGCTTGAATCCCAGGAAAGGACAAATTACTTTGATGAAAGTCGCCGGTTTGGATCACCGGAGAAAACGCAAACACCGGCCAAACCCATAGGGCCTTTGGCTGAATTGACAAGTGCCATGAGGGGGGCGATTCCTATGGGATTGACTCAGCTATTCAATAACACTCAGGATTCCCCCCTTCGGCCAACCAGAACCGTTCAAACTATTCCTCTATCGGAGCCCACGATTACGGTCAGCCCATCGAGAGCTCCACGAGAGAAGCCATTGGTCCAGGCCCATGTACCCGTGAAGATGAATGCCCCACAAGAGGGCGTTTACTACTCGATTGCCGAATCACAGGAGGCACGGGAGAGGCGGATGGGGAAAGGGAGGAAGCGAAGGGTTTCGCCACGGCCGGCAAGTTTCAGTGACCGCGAAGAGCTGAATATAATTTTTGATAATGAAGTCGTCAACCGGAGGACCCGCAAGGCTGTTCATGCGAAACGGAAGAATGATGAGGAGGTCAACAAGGTTTACGACGCTATGAAAGCATCTAGGGCTCAAAAAAAGGATGGGATACAAGTCACTGGGAGGAAGCGGAATACCAGCCCTGGACAGGCCCTTAGGAGCATTACCAGCAAGAGTGAGGAGATAAATGTTCGGGTAGATCGGAGGGATGGTATTGGTAAAAAGAAAAAGCAGACTCCCAGTCAGAAAAAGGCGGAAGAAAGGGCACAGGTTATGGCAGAGAAACGGATGAGGAACAGAAACATCTCCGCACCAACAGGTGATGATACAACTACTGATGATGAGGACTCCCCACCACTTCCACGTAATTTCTCCCGACAGACCTCAGAACCGCAAGCGACCACCGAGAGAGGTAGCGGTGCCCAGGCAATGAAGCCGCCGAAAGGAGCACCCAGATTGACGACTGGTGCCAAACCCCCTGAACCTTTCGGGCCCTCGGATTGGGAATCCATGCACGACATTCCACGCCCAAAGTCAGAAAGACGAGGTTCATTCCTCCGAAGAAAACAAAGTTCCATGGTCACCGCATCTAATGCGCTCGCAAATGAGGCTCCCTCAGCCCCCCCAGCACAACTGGGGTCAGCGAAGTCCTTTATAAAAGATATGCCTCCTTTTAAGTTGCCCCCATTATTAATTGAGAAGTCCACATTTTCCCCTGTCCCTTTTGAAAATATATACCAAGGATCAAGCTCCCTCCCAATGCCTCCTGCAGTGGGAATGTATGATGGTTTGCTGGCAATGTCGAGTCCGCCTCTACTCTCACTGGTGGGGAGTGCTACTACAACCCAGGTTCCGAGGAGCCCCCCACCTTGGGAACATGAATCGCGAGGTGGGGTGGAGGTGGCTGCATCACAGTCACAATTATGCACTCCACAGCTTCGTAAGACAGTGGGTTTGGATAGAACAGGTACCATTCCGGAAACGAGTCCGATTGTGGGAGGGAGTATGGTTACACCAGTCCGACATCCCCCATTTTCTAGGGTGCAGACTATGAGCACGGGGGCCACTGAGACGGACATAGGGAGTGATAGGACTCCAAGGGCTGAACCCGCAAAAGATACACCACCTAGTAAGCGGAAAAGGGATGACATGCATTCGAAGCCTCCAGCCCGAGAATCACGTGCAGTGAGTGTTGTACCAAGCTCGTTACCCTGTGGTGATCAGATTCCAATCACGGATAGGGAGGGAGACACGAATATGAGCGGGGCACGGACTGCAACAGGAACAGAGTCTGACGGAGGCCAGCCCCCAGGAAACTCATTAGATACAAGCCCTAGGAAGAGACGCAGGACTGAGATGCCTGACCCCGGACTCCAAACTCTAGACCACAAAAAGAATAAGAAACACCCGAAAGGCTCGGAATTTAGACCAGATGACACTGATAGTGCTAAATCAAAAACAACAACACCAGCTGTCAAGGTAACCAATGCCTCTTTGTCAAAGAAAGCTAGACCGTCACGTTTGGCGGCCGCGGCCACACCAGCAGTTACTCTGGGGGGTGTTGCTACACCTGTAGTTGCTGGTAGCCACGCCGCACATCGCGTATTCGCACTCTTTAGGGACAAAGAGCTATACTACCACCCAGCCACAGTTCTCCCAAGCTCTAATGTGGCCCGATCACATCTCAGAATCACCTTTGATGATGGGACTGAAGTCCTGACTGACAAATGCCACGTCCGACGGCTGATCCTCCAGGTAGGTGATGTTATTAAATGTAGCATGGCCAGCATGAAAGCCAAGTTCTGGGTTGTTATTGGATTTCCAGAGCACCAAGGACCAGCAACAGAGTGGGAAAGCAAACTAGTCGATACTAGTGGCCACCGGACCGTGCTCCTGAAAGAGAAAAGGAAGGGGGCGAAATTGGGAACCAGCACGCAAAATACACCGGTAGCTAGAAAGAGGGGCGATGTCGAAGAAGGGACTGTAGGAGAGTCGGTGGAAGTACCTATCACGAAGATTTATGTGGTAAAATCTCTGTGGCCACAGTTTAAGGAACGATTATACAATTTTGAGGTGGGGTCCCCAGAAGGTGTTGGTAGTCCTTTGAGTCGACTTTCTGTTCCTGCAGCAGAGACTCCGCCGTCAAAGGATAGGAGAGCTTCGCCATTGTTTCCGCCAGGGGCGAATGCATCAAAGTCACTGCCGCCTGGGATACCGATGGGCCAGAATACGAAGAAGGTAATTGATGGTGTCTTTTCAGGGATGGTATTTGCCATTAGTTTTGGGGATAATGAGCTTGAGAAGAAGGGGGTAACAGCGAAGATCTTGGCAAATGGGGGAAGGATTTTGGAACAAGGATTTGATGAAATGTTCACGCCAGTTTCTGGGGCTAAATCCAAACCCAATACAACCCCTTCTACCACCACATCGAATGCATCAGATACGGAGAAGGAGGGAGGGAGTGTGAATGGAGACTACTCCACTGGTGGTGACTTGGGCTGGGACCCCCAGAGTGGAACAGACAAAGTGAGGTTTGCATGTGTGATTGCAGATAAGTACTCACGCAGAGTCAAGTTCTTGCAAGCACTTGCGTTAGGCATTCCTTGCCTTGCAGGGAGGTGGGTTGAGGACTGTATCAAGAAGAATATGGTTCTGGATTGGGAGATGTATCTCCTTCCCGCGGGAGAGTCGGCTTACCTTTCTGGCGCCATTCGGTCACGGATACTACCTCAATTTTCGGCAGCTACGAGTAAGTTATTGGGGATCGTGGAGCAAAGGAAGAAGTTACTTGATGGATATAATGTGTTGTTGGTTATGGGGAAGGGGAATGTGGGGGAGAAGAGGAAGCCGTATAGGTTTTTGGTTTGGGCGATGGGGGCCAGGGTTGTGAGGGGGGTTGTGAGTGTGGAGGAGGCGAATGCGGC
>Ga0307514_10002595_pt1 | contig 18504 bp, 21 predicted proteins | sample 16_EM_MG_FD_203088 | JGI IMG/M metagenome (GOLD analysis project Ga0307514, IMG submission 203088) | Populus trichocarpa ectomycorrhiza microbial communities from riparian zone in the Pacific Northwest, United States - 16_EM | ecosystem: Host-associated > Plants > Roots > Unclassified | place... | reverse complement strand
CCCCTCTTCTAACCCCCCGTATAGGCCGAATACCAGGCCTTAAGGTACCATGTGTATCCATACCACATCAATACTGGAGCGGGAGTCTGCAGGAGTGCAAAACGGGAGAGACTCAACAGGGGCACTAATATGTTTTCCTAGACACGATGGTATACTGTACACCAACACTTCCCCCAAAACCGCACACAGGGATCAAAAAACAATATTACTGCCCCTGGTATACTCTTCAGGGCAAATAAACTAAACAACCTGCTGCAGCTGAGGCTCATATCACTGTAAATAACCATTCAATACCCTTCCTTTTGTCCAAGCGCTCTCTCAGGGAATCGTCTATGCGCGCCGGGCTCATATCTGTTGGTGAGTAGGACAAAACGTGATCACTGGGTGCCAGGTTTGCCTAGACACCAATGGTATACTGTACACCAACAACCTGTTAGTGCGACGATCAGATTCCTCAGTCATGCTTTTTGTGCAAGGAAAGTTTAGTCTGATTCCTCCAGATTGCCACAGTCCGCACTAACAAACTAGTTTACATATCACTCAAAGCCTACATCAAAATATCAGCCCATGGACCAAGGGATTATTCAGACTTGGGAGGCTCACTATCAGCGGTTCTATATATGATGCGTCATATTATAGTCATGTGTGACTGTCCGTTAGAAACTTTGTTTTGGGGACTTTTGTGCATTTCAAGGGGGGGGTATCTGGTCTTGCACGTAGATACGGGGCAGTCATCATGCGAGGATGTGTTCCCTCGCCATAGGCTAGGGGGTCTGAATACGAGCCCCAATTTTCCAAGAAAAAAACAGAATTTCATGTGGGGACTCATCCAATGAAAATCCCTATGAGTCCGGTAGTCTCCTGTATGCTATCCATTAGATCGTGGATGCTTGGAAAACATCAGTTCCACCTACAATTGTGGAGGGTCCAATCAGTGAATTGAGAATCAAACCCTGGCAACCTGTCTTGAAAAACGAGCTCCCACTAGCATAACACCGCATGATGATTTTCCGGTAGTACATATCAAAGGCTTAGCTACTCCTTTTCTCACTTCTAGGTGAATCCACTACCAACTCCATTGAGCTACAAGAAGCCCTACAGTGTGAGAAAAGGTGCGTGGAGCTTCTTGAAATTCAACACCAATGTCAGCATACCCAGCGCAGGATCTGACAACCTTTCCCTCTCTTGATACCTCTATTTTTGTTTTATCTACCTGATCCGTTATTTGACTGCATATCTATAATTTTATTCCGCAGCCTTTGCTACCTCCGCTCTAGTTTTGTTGCATGTTCCTATTTTCTCTCGTTACATACAAACGAGACGGTGTGAAGGCTTACTGCTTTTTATTTCGATCTAACAGAGGGAAATACACAGCTATATATATAGGAAAACAACGGACTATAACTCGTGAGATAACTCGAAATCGAAGTACGTCAGAGTGTCTCAGACATGTATGAGACAGGAAAGGTATTGAGGCAATGATATGCATGTAATTAAACATAATGGCGATGAAACAATACACAGAAATAGGACACAACAGATAACGAGGGTGTGGTGGATGCCTAATGTTCCAACAGCGTGTTGTTCCGTGCGCAAACCCAAACCTTTAAAGGGGCGGGAACGGGGCCGTCTCATCTCATAGACGTACATATAGACTCAAAAAAAGGGGGGAAATTCTGGAGTGGCCTGCCGCAACGCGTGCCAAGAGTCACGAGCGAGACGTCGCGTATCTGCAGTCTCCCCAGGGTCCTGCCCATTTTCTCACCACTGCACGAATCCACCCATTGCACTTCGGCAAGCACCATCCTAGATACGCTAGACACTGAGTCCCCGGTTGCTCAGGGTATTGAGCTCTATCCTGCAGACGGCAACATCAGGCACTATCCCATGATCACTCGCCCAGGAGACTTTTTTTTTTTAAAGAATCATTAATCGCAAGAGACTTGCTATCTGCCAATTGCAAGCCGCTACGAAGGGAGGATTGGTACAGCGCAGAAAACTGCAGCGTCGCATACTCGACACTGGGCCCTATGACTTCACTCCTGCAGATCCCCCACTATGCGACCGGCAGTAATATGCTTCCCCTCGCCAACCCAAGAGTCACCTTCACTCCTGCTGGTTATTGTTCAGACCAAATGTTCGCCCCCGTAGATGAACAAATGACGATCGAGTTTTCGGGGTCCGGGAAATGCATGGAAATATCAACCTCCTCCAGATCCGGTGATGGGGAGATGGGAATGCGGATGGTGTCCACCAGCGATCCCACTCCTCAGCCCCAAAGCTCTCCCTCAACTTACCCAGTCGACCCATCCAGACTGCCACTTATTTTCCCCGAGGTAAAGCCACCTGTGATGGGAGTTGCTCCTCTCATGGAACTAGAGGAACTGCCTCAGTCTCTTCGCAAGATCACCACTGTGCACCTCGATTCAGAAACCTGTGCAGATACCCTACGGGCCAGGGCTGGGAGCAAACGGCTTCAGATATTAAGAGGAAGAGAGAAGCGACGCAAGCACAGACAAATGAACTCTTTACTCGAGACCTTTGATAAATCCCTCCGGCTCGATGATGTTTCGCCTGCATTGAGTGTGGCAAGACTGCAACGCGCCCAGGCCAGGAACACCAGGGGTCGCGCTACTGCAGCCGCTGTTGTGGGGAAGGAGGAGGTGACTGGGGCGGTAGCTGGGGGAGAGAGATTAGGGAAAGGGGAAGCAGGGAGATTGCAAATTACTCAGGGTGATGCTAGGCGACTGAGAAAGCGAGTTGAAGCAGCTAAGATTTCAGGTGCGGTGGTGGATGTGCCGGAGATTTCGGTGGAGGAGGGAAAGCTGCTTACCAGGAAGCAGGCACAGAAGGTGAGGAAAAGGATTAAGATAGCCATGGCGAAGGCTACGGGCGGGGTGGTGAAGGGGGGTGGAGCGGGGGATGGTAGAGCTGTAGAGCTGCGGAGCGGGAGCTAGTGGGAGCTAGGGGTGGGTGAAGTAAGGAGGGAAGGAATGCATGAATTAGTCTCGAACCTGCATGGATGTGAAAGAGATATGATAGATGTAGCTTGATTGAGAGGAGTCTCAATTTTGTAATTTTTCGATTGGGCTAGGATGGGAAGGTTCGATTCAGGTTCTTGTATTGTGAATACTTCTCGGCAAGTCTGTGAGCAGTGGGGGGTACTCTGTCAGATACAGTTTGATAGTTTTGTGGTCTGACGATATTAATACTTCTTAGTACTCGATATTACTACTTCTTAGTACTCGCTTTACGTATCTATAACAAGGGGCCTGCATCCGTCTGGTATTCTGGGTGGCTGTCCTAATGTAGCTGCACACGAGTAAGGGGCCTGCGGGTCGGAGGGGTAACTGCACCGAGTCAGAGGAAATCCTGTGCGTGATAGGAGGCCTCAACCACAAGAACGAGCGCTTGGTTGGATCTCAACAACCAGAGTACTGAGAGTAGCTACGAGCAAGCGGACGACACCATGAGATAGCCCCGCCGCCCACAGCAAGAATATCTACTCAAATCTTGGGTGAACAGCTATCGCGCTCTTTCCCCCTCGCTTGAAGCCTTTTGCCCTCTTCCTCCCCGCTCCCCTCAGCGTTTTCTCACAAAGCTGTTCTTGGCGGGCGTTGGGCCACGAGAGCTGCGTCAACGACCAACCGGCGAATAGGGAAATTCGTAGTTCCCACACCGTCGCTCAGCCAACAAAAACACGGTGCCGGGAAAAGCAAAGAGAAGGAGCAAACCCGAGAAAGCGGCCCCGAAGAGAGCAGAGGAGGAGCCTGTGCAGAGCGGCAGGCAGGAGGAGTACGCTGGGAAGATCCGTGAAGCCTTTGGGAGGGATGAGTCCGAACTCGGGTCGGAGATGGACCAGATTGGAGATGACTCGGTCCTGGAGGAGGTAACGGCACCGGCAACGTTGGAGGGGAAGTGGAGAGAGGCTTTGGGTCTTCTGCTAACTAGCAAAGATTACGGCCACCCTATTGGCGCTTCCACATCTGTAACATAGATGTGTGTTACACGGGCAGCATCAGTGGATTATGAGCCGGCGGCACAGAGATTCCTGGAATGGATCTGCCCACCAACGCCAGAGGCCAGGAGCGTCATGGACCGGACAGACCCACCCGCAAGGCCAGTGGTAAACAGCGCCACGACGCAGACCGCTCGACAGTCTATCTTTAGCACAGCCACGGATCCACCTCTGGCACCTCCGACACTTTCTTTTTTTTTTTTAAAGAATCATTAATCGCATTCATCCTATGGCACCTCCGACACGCACGCGCCACTGCATCCAAGTGGCACCACCAAATCAAAGGCAGAGACGGAGTAGCAAGGGAGAGGAAAGAGCTCGGCAGCCACCGGCACCACTGGAAGCTTGGATGGAGCGGTGCCTCAACGGACATAGAGCAATGGAAGAATGGGAGCGCTGGGAGTGTCGGATCTGCGGAATGAGCCGGGAGACGCCCCAAACTTCACCGAGAGCACGATCACCAGCTATCCCGCCACGCGCACGGAGGTTGGTCGTACACGCGGCACCACCCAAGTAGAAGCAGGGAACGATATGAAGGTGGATCGAGAAGGACAACAAGGAGGTGAAGATTCTGGGAATGAGGTGGGTGTTGAAGGAGGACCGACGGGGACAGGTTGCATCCTCCTTGGTGATTTACATGAGAGATTCGAGGGAGGCCACATGATTGCGGATTGGTAGGAGGCTGTGCCTCACCACAGTGTATGGTTGGGATCGCTGACACCGGAGTGTGATTTGAAGATATCGGATCGAAGCGTTTTATGTTGTACCACTGGCATGTCTGTGTTTCGAGGTTGGGGGGTTGGGTTTTCTGTTCGTGTGTTTCACTGGCGAAGTATTTTTCGGGGATGGGCGATGATTGGTACCTGTGCGAATTTTTGATGTAGAGTTTTTTCTTTTTCGGGGGGTATCTGGTCGTGTACGTACTTCTCCTATGTATTTCCTACTTGGGCATTATACATAGAAGCCCCTGTTTCTTTTGGTGTTGTTTAACTACTTCCCTGCTTCTTACCCTAAAATCACCGATATATAGACAGCTCGATTTCCCCTCTATTTCGCTTCTACACCTACCAGCTGTGTACTCGACTTCCCCACACTCGTGTAACCTACCCTTACGCAAGTGTCATGTTTGACCTGCGGAACATACAGGACAATAGCTCAGTTTGTCTCTGTTGCCATGCATAGGTATGTCGGAATAATCCTATTGCAAATAGGTACTGCAGGTGGGCGAGCGGTGAGCCGTGAATCCAACAAAGGAAGTGCTATTTGTGTCAGAGAGAGAAGAAGAGGTAAAGGCTCTATATTGATCTGTTGTACGATAACTCATCTGCAGTGAAGTGTTCGGTGAATTCTTGTGCAGAAGAAGCAGAGCTATATATATACATGAATGTGAAATAACTCATGTGTGAAAAGTAAATAAGCTAACATACGTGAGGGTGAATAGACTCAAGGTTGGTTAGGTCGATGATGACAGTATAGGCAGAATGATATGGAGCATTCTAACAATTAACTTATTACATGTAATAGCTCGGTGGTGCGGTATGTGGGTCGCGTGTGGAGTGTGGCTGTGGTTTTTATCTATTACGGTGCTCTCTTTGTTATGACAACCGCAACTCCCAACTACCCACCCTACTCATATCCTCCAACAAAGATTACAAGGCGATGGATCTTTTACCCCTCTTTCTTGCCATTCTCCTGTTGCCCAATATCCCATTTTTTGGAATCCAGGAGACCTGCTGGGCCTTGATGGTGCGTATCCATGTAGGTATCTCCTACGGTGTTTTTCATGTATAGTGACATTGTACGTTGGGCCATACGCTAGATGCTTCCGGTATCATATCTACTGAAACATTGTATCCCACAAGTGGCCTGTGTTGCCCTCCTCCTCATGTTCTTTGTCCTGGCCAGTACCGCCAGCGACCAGGAAACCTCAAGGATGGTCAATCAAGGAAAGGCAACTCCTGGTTGTATAGGTTCTCCCAGCCTGGGAAACTATCAAGCAAGAACAAGCAAGCCATTTTCCTGGCTTCCCAACCTAAAGGCAGAGTTAGCGGACCTCGGGGGTGTATCTTCGGCTAGCAAGAAATGCCCTCTTGGGGAGGCTGTGACGCCAGCGCCCTGGCAGCCAAATGTGGATGGTATCCGCGTTAACATCTGGAGGCGGGAGTATAAGCCTCTCGGGCAGCCGTTCTGTATCGGCAATTGGTATAAGCATAAGCCCAAGATATCTTCACCCTTGAAAGATGATGAGGAAGGTATGTAACAACGTCCCTTCAATATTTGCCCAGAGACTAAGAACTGCGAATGAAGATTGGGGGCCCCGCACTTTGCCTGAGGGAAGACTCCTTTCGCGGGAATCAATGACAACTAGAGGCTTACTGCGCGGTATTGGACACCCAATATTGGAGCATATTAAACCGAAGGTGCATGAAGTCATGGGTACCTGGGAAGCCTTTGAGCTTGCCTTGAGAGAAACTGCTAGCCAAGTCCGAAGCAAGGTGCACAGGATTAAAGCTTTGAGTTACCAATACCAAGTTCAGGAGATGGGGAAAGACAGGCCATGCATCAAACATACCGTTAGTAAGCTACCTCAGGCGAGTGCTGGGGACCGGTTACCAAGGCTGCAGGGGTACAGTAGGTATATGCCCTAGCCGAGCTCTGCCATAGGGCATTACTAGAATGGTAAGGAGGGGTATATTATGGATTGACATCGGAATTTGTAGTGTGTGTGTGGGTGGGATTGCAAGTGGATGGAGAAGGCTACGGATTTCAAGGTTACTTACCTGTTGGTGCGGTGAAGGGTGGTTGCTTTGCTTTGTCAAGGCAGCGTGGGGGGTTCGTGCTTCGCTATAAACCCTTTGGTGGGGGTGAGGTGAGTGCGTCATGTTTCAGTTCCTTTTTTATTTATTCTTTGAGCGGCATTCGAGTTCAAATCAATATCCAAACCAATTTCGTGTGACAATGTAAGTAGGCAAGGGGGTAGCGGATTGCTTTAGCTCATAAGAACACACACATGTGTGATGTTTTCCGCCTGAATATGAGGTATGTGGCAGTACAACGTGTAGCCTGTGGTTGATCTCAGCCATGGGGTCTGAGAGCGGTAAGTGTGCCAACCAGGCTATGCGGTAAGTTGAAAATATGTCCAGCCAACCCGGGGACTAGTATCCAAGGAGTAGTTGGAGAATGTACATTAAATTTTAAATTCACCTTATGCATGCAGCGAAAGTAGTTCGGGTTGGAGTAGCCTCGTGCTCTGTTACATGTGGAGACTACGAGAGGCATACAGACTGGACAATTCAATATACATGCTAGGGAGGGAAGTGTAGTGGCTAGTGGTATAGATACTTACTGTGGCCCTGTACTTTATTTATCTACATTCAGCACTGTTCTCGTACCCGTTACTCTAACCTTATCTTGGCATTGGCCGCAATTTAATCGGCACCAGTTATCGCACACTCCATATTGGATTTATACTATTGAATATTTTTTTTTTTCGCCTTTCCCCCGAAGGGGGCCTTAGGCTATGAGGTGATACTGTTGAATATAATACTAGTGTTATAGGTAAAAGTGTAACTAGGTACGGAGTATTAATACTCGAGAAGCGGTGAGGATTTTCTACCACACATAAATAAATCGGTCTGGGCACGAGAACAGTGAGAGGTGAGGATACTAGTACAATAGAGTTGTAGATCTCGGGTATAGGGATAAATTGTTTTCCAACACTATTGGATCTGCTCTACAATATGTACATACTAGCTAGAAGAAATACTCACGCGAAATCATTGAATATGCCAATCCACCTCGAAAGTCATAGGATACCCCCCCCACCAATGAATATCATGGATAAATAAGCCTACCTAGCGCCAGAACCTCAATTAATCATCTACCTTTGTATTAGAGTAGAACATATAGGTATAGGGGAGTATAGGAAGGTGCTGTTTGCATGCACGTATAATGCAGAATTCAGCTATATTAAGCTCTAGGATCATTTCCGCTAATTCTTCCTTCTCTTGATCCTCTAGGGCCTCCATATCCTGCGCACCCTCTTCACACTCTTCACCCTCCACATCCTCCACACCCTCCACACCCCTCCACACCCTCCACACACCCCGCACCCTCCACACCCTCCACACATTCCGTACCCCCATATCTACCACCCTAGGCCTAAGTGGCTTGAGAGGCTCCTTTGGAGGTTTTCGATGTTCTGCACGGGCTTGATCACGTTCAATCCGCCATGCTGCCTCAGCTGCAGAATATTCCACATTCCACTGAGTATCTAGCAATGCCTGTGCCTCTCGAGCAGCCTTCTTTTGCTGCATACGAAGGGGAAGCAGGTACGAATATTGATTGTTGACAGACATGCATCACATATTACCTACCTGGTCATTGACTATGCTCTTACACAGGATCACTATATGATATGCTTGCCTTCAAAGAGTACCCACCTACTACAACCTCTTGATGTTGGCTGCTTTGGCATATTCCGAACAATTTCTCTACCAGCCGCAGCCGCAGCGACGTATCGGTCAATTAGAGAATAAATGTCTACAAGAGCAACTAGTAGCTAAGGATAATGGCAAGGGGCCATCAGAACACCAGGTTGGTTTACTTTTAACTGCTTCGCGTATGTTCCATGCTTGGATCTCTGAAGAAAGGCAGTGTCTAATATATTTTTCGTTCGTAAATAGCGTCAATCGTGGAGGAGCTCAAAGGGCCCAAGCAACAACCGGTGGTGAGACGATCGTCTAAAGTGGGGGCATTGACCTTTAAGGCTCAAGTAATGGAAGAAGGAAAGAGAAAAGCAAAACAAATCACAGAATGGTCGGAAACTACGAAACAGAAACTCGAATTGCGTAAGAAAGCTAAAGCAGAGATTGATGAAGCGTTTAATAAAGAGAATAACAGGCCTGCAGCAAAAGCAGCAGACTAAATACCCTGAAACAGATAACGCAGGAGGGCTTTGCTTGGTTTCATCCGGTATATTCTATCCTTCCGATCTCCTCGCATGCAACTTACAAAGTGATACAGAGCTTGGTACAATTTATAGAAAATTGCTTATTATTTGCTGATACTTAATGGTATATAATCCTTTCCTCTCAATCTAATGTTCAGTCACTGACGCATTATCGATATTTCAGTACTATTGCTATTATGTATACTATGGCACAAGCCGAAATACTTTGCGTAGTTTCCATTCTCTTCGCCATTGAGAGCGACTATTACGGGTTATGGTAAGGTATGACTTGGTGGATTCAGATACCTTTTAGCTATAGGGAATTTATATATACTATGGTGTTTTCAGATCTTACTTGAGGGCTAATTGATAGAAAGCATGTACATAGTTAATATCGACGAGGACTTGGAAGACTAGCGTTGTCACAACCAAAAAAGCATGGTTTAGGGACTTCCTTTCATACCCCTGTTATCATTTTGCATGGCTTTATTATTCATATTTTGTTAGTACATGTTATTATACCATTCCTCTAATGAAACATTACGCATATATTTTTTTTACATATGTACTCCATGTGTATTACCCTGAATTTCAATTGTACTTTAGCTATTGCATATGCTTATGCAGTTTCACTTACCCTGAAGTTGCGAATTCTATGTAATAGCCAAATAGTGCCATAAATAATGGTCCTCACGGAAATCGCAGGAGGAAACTCCCCTGTGTCCTGACACAGGACAGAGATCCCTGTGCTATTCCTGTGCCCAACTGGATTGAGGAGGTTTCCCTGTGGAACATAGGTTGTCGCCATAGTCTAGATAGGCTGAATGCGATTAATGACTCCCAAAAAAAAATAAAAATACCTGGGCCCATACCCCGTGGGTATATTCTTCAGGGGGGGCTACAAAACCTCGGAGTTCTTGTTGGTTGAGAAAGGGAACTGTTGCATGCAATTGCGCTCGGATAGGCTCATAGACTTGACCAAGCTCATAATGAGTATTGCCATTAGCAAGTCGGAAGGGTTCCACAGGATCTTCCAAACGGAAGCGTGCCTTGTTCCAGCAATGACAAATGGTCTCTGCAGAGACCCCCGACCATACTTGCAATACCGCCTGAATTGCCGTAAGAACATCTGGATTGTATTGGTGAGTTTTTTGTCGTCCAGTAGAGGAGGTGCTCCTTCAGGATAGAAAAGACAAGCCGTGGGACTTCTGCTCTTACGCTATAACGCTCAACTCGAATACCCGTGTTAGTTGCTGCTGACCAGGCCAGCCCCCCAGGCTAAACGCATACCCTGTTATGCTATCTCGGAGTGCCTGTAAACATTAATTTGAATTTTGGGAAGGCGCCAACAAGTATGCATGCAATGAACAGTTATCACAAGCCTGATATAGTGACACCGGCAGGCATTCGTCAACAGTTATGCGATTAATGATTCTTTAAAAAAAAAAAATTTCGTCAACAGTTCAGACCACACGCGAGAGCGCCGGCGCACCTGAGGTGGAACAGTACAGCAATTAGGGGGCTAACGTACATGATAACGGATAAGGGACCACAGGCACAGTGGCTCAAGGAGATAGGCAAACAGGAGGACGGGAGCTGTCCGTGTGATGGGTGGACGCCTCAAAACGCCGCCCATCTGTACGGTTGTCCGTGGGTCGGAGATGGTAAGGGAAGGACACGAGAGATGATCTGGGGAGACGAGAGGTGGTGTGAGGACTTAGCGAGATTTCTGGCGTAAAAACATGTATATAAGGGAGGGGCAGGGACTGGCCCGGCGGGAGAGAGAGGCAGCTGGCAACAGTGTGCTGCAGTCCATCGTCATAGCCTAGATAGGTTGAATACGATTAATGATTCCCCCCCCCCAAAAAAAATGAACAGTGATGCAGTTTTCGCCTCTTAGACTGTCATTTTTACTAACAAAAAAACTCGTCAGGAGCTTTCTATGCATCATCAGAGGATATGCGCTTACATAGGATGCAAAGTCATAGGTTCTTTTTTTTTTTTAAAGAATCATTAATCGCATTCACCCTATCTAGAGTATGGCGATGGACTGCAGCTTCCAGGTTACCCCGGGTGGCATCTCTTCCTCTACACGGGCCAGTCCCTGCCCCTAAAAAACTCTCTAAGAAGGAAAGAAAAATTACTCCAAATTCGCGCGGGTGTCAATACATCCCCCAGCTAAAGAAAATCGCGCAGGTAGAAAACTGCTCCCAACAAACCTCCCCAGCTGAAGAAAATCGCGCAGGTAGAAAAAATTTCCCCCAAAGACTCAAACTACATCACCGCCGGTAAAACACGCTGAATAATAAATAACATCGCGCAAGTAGTCTCGCCGGTAAAAACACTGAATACAAAATAACATCGCCCAGGTGGAAAGTCATAGGTTCACCTGTAGAGAGAAGAACTGGAGAGGCCGGCAAGGAAAGCATCTCGGGGTAATCATGGGAGACCAAAGGCACCACCAAAAATACAGGTCGAAAGAAGCGAAGGCAGCGTGGAAATAGCTCCCAGCAGCAGGAAAGAGGAAAATAGTGGTGCAAAAAATCCTGCCGATTCTCACATATGGATGCGAGCTGTACCCAGAACTCAGCGAAGAAATACAGCGATAGGTGGTGGGAGCCTACAGGGGCAGCAACAATGCCAGGGTGGAAGGGCTGACGGCGATATCGCACCTCCGAACGGTAATGCAAAACAAGAGGATTAGATGGGCAGCATCGGTATATGGCCGACATCTTCTGGAGCTGAGATGCAATGCGGAAGGAATCCTACGAGAGGTCCTGGCCATGGAGAAAGACTCACAGCTGAGATGAATACAAGGAGAGTCCCGGGGCGGAGAAGTTAAGATAGAAGAACTAGATGTGGAAGCCGTAGAGGAATGGACGAATGGCAGCAGGATGGAGGGGAGAGCAGCTGGAGCGACGAGGAAAGCCGGAACGTACCTGGGCACAATGGCGACCGTCGCCGATGCGGAAGAGCTAGGAGTATCGATGGCATGGGAACACTGTAACACGGTAGCACTGGACAGCCAAGGGGTGCTAAAGCGAATACAGGATCTGATGCGCCAAGCCCCCCGATCATGGATAGGGGAGAAACTGAGAGGCGGTAAGGGGGCTCACATACATAGTGACAGATAGGGACCCCAACGGCAGTGGTTGAAGGAGATAGGAAAGTCTGAGGATCCCAGATACGTATGTGATGGATAGACTCCATAGACTGAATACGAGTAATGATTTTCCAAAAGAAAAATAAAGCTCCCATATATAAGCAAAGGTTTCTTCTCATTCAACTAGGTTTTTTCCATACACAAGCACTATCATACCCCCAGCAGGCTCAGCACAGTGCAGTAGCTGGGAAAGGCCCGGAGTAAGTTGAGATATATAGCAAAAAGCAGAAACAGCACCAAGATCAGAAATAGCGCCCCCCCTCTGGAAACAACTCCCTACTTCTCCCCGGGACTAACTTTCCCTCGCCCCCTGGGCACCCGGTTTACCCTGATTACTGCTCCCATCCTAATACGACAAGCGTCTCTCCAGGTACCGCCTATACCTCACCCAATCTGCCCCAGCGGCCAACTCCTCGACCTTGGTGACCTGAAGTTTCATTTTGCGTTAATACAGTTCAAAACACCGATCAATAGAAACCTACATATATGTTCAGTTCCTTGAACGCTTTGGGGTTGTAGAGGCTCAAGAGCCTCTCTGGGCACATTTGGTGGGCTCCTGCTATATCCATGTATTCAATGCCATCGAATAGCTTGAACCCATCGTCCTGAAAGATTCCTGTTTCAAAGAGGTAGTCCCTGGTTGGACACCAAGAAGTCTCACAACACCCTTGAGGTTTCTTAGCTGCTTCGCCCGCGGTCCGCTTGGCCTGCCCCTCCCCCCCCTTCTCACCTGAGAACACCTCGCCAGCCCCACAACAATCCATAGCCACGATGAATTGGTTCATTTTTGTAGGCTTATGGGTCCTCTTGTGTGTTTGCCAGCTCACGGCAGCTGCGGCAGTACCAACCAGCTTTTGCCCAACCTGTACTTCTCCCAGAGTGCCAACCATTGTATCGCACGTCCCGGAGCCATCATCAAACTCTTCGTTGGCCCAAGTAAACCCCTCAGGTGCCAGCAATGTAGCCACTGCCGTGGGCTCCCCGATTTGCCCGACTGCGGAGGTAAGTGTGAAGCTATTGTTACCTAGCTATCGTTATTCCGGGGAGTTGAGTATTCGGGGGACAAGAACTTACCTCCCACCGTAGTCTCCCTATTCGGCTGTGCTGGTTCTTCCGCATCCCAAGTGGAAACCCCCCCATACCCCATTGTCTCATCAGCATTCGTAGGGTTGGCAGCACAAACTGCGCTGCCAGCAGGAAATTCCTCGCCTGCCCACTCAAACTCCTCCCTCTTGGAGAAGTACGCCAGTGGGTCGGCCTCCATGCGCTCCTCTTGCTGTTGTGAGGCTTCGAATGTGTTACTGCAGGTCTCCGTGCTGTCCTGAGTGTCCTCCTCCTCCTGTGAGGCTACGACTGAGGTAGTACAGTTGTATGTCGTATAGTCGTCAGGAAACTCCTCATCTGCCCAATTAAAGTCCTCTCGCCGGAGGAAATGGGCCCATGAATCTGGCACAACGCTCTCTCCCGTCTCTAGAACGGGTTCTGGGACGGCTGTAACCCCGTGAATACCTAGTTACCAACCATAGTTCGCTGTGAATCTTTCATTCAAGGGAGAAGTGCTTACCATCTTCTATCATGACCTCACAATTCCCCACGTATGGGGCAACGTTGATTAAGACACCAACTGGGTATACCAGCCCGTATTTAATCATTGCATCTAAGCTCGCAAGTGCGGATTCGGGCCGAGGGGGTGGTCGTTGTCCCCCCTCATGAGCCACAGGGCGTCTAGTGCCTCGTGGCGGCAGACCAGACCAAGGAAAGCTCATAAGCCCTCGCCTAGCAAAATGCTAGAAAACCAGTCAGTGAGTACTTCTCCCTACATTTGAAGCTGCCAGATTACCCACCAGTGTCTCGCAGATGAAGCACAGGACCCGAGAAATGGAGGTGGCTGGGTCAGTCGGTAAGACATGTTCGTCTTCAGCGTACAAGCTGATCTGGCACTCCTTGGAAGAGTGTTGGGTTCCGTGTGCCCCACGAGACAAATAGGTAGCCACGCATATGGGCTTGGACCATTAGTAACCAAGAACTACAAAGTGCTGGTGCCCTTCTGAACTCACCATCACAGAAGACAACATCTGAAAGATCCTGTCGAGCTTAAGTGATGCATCCAAGGCCTGCATACGGTGAGACATTCTGCTCTGGCCCTCAGAGCGATGCTGGTGAAAGTTGACTACAGCTGGTTGCCTATCGTACCGACTGAGAGAAACCGTGTTGGTACAGGCAACAGCCAGAACCTGGTTGAGTTAGGACGCTCACTCAATTCGGAGGCAACCTGAGTGGACTTACGATCATGATTGGGGGAATGAACTGGGTAAAGAGATCTGTGAAAACAAACAAGCACAGCATACCCATTGCCAACAGAATGTTGCCTAGGGCCATCCTGACTGTGTATCTGTATGTTTGAGGGAATGTAACTATGTGAAGGTGAGTTGATTTTGTTATGGAAGAGTGGCTGGGCGGGGAACAAGCTTAGGGGAGGTGAAGAAATGGTTGAGAAGGTAGCGAAGGCAACGCAGTTAAGGTAGATGTCACCGTGCCTAAGAGTTCCTATGGTTGATCTTAACAAGCGAGGTGAAAATGGGAGAAGGGTGGAGAGAGGGCAGGTACTCCATATCATAACAAAGGTGACTGTTAGGTAACATACACATTTGTTAAATTGCCAAGAATGCCCATCAGTGGTAACGACAACACTCAGCAGCATTGATGATAACGATAAGGCTATTATGCCCTCCCAGCCCGTCACCACATGTGCTGGCCTGGCCCCTTAGAGGTTATGCATGTATAGAGTATGCAATTATAGAGGTTTGTCTGTAAACAAAAGGAAAAAGCAGTGGCCATGAGCTATGTGAAGCAAATTCTGGAGGGACCATTATGTATTGATAATGTTGACAAGAACATGTTGAAGTGGACCAATGATGGCAAGGGCTTTTTTTTTTTTTTTGGATTCATTAATCGTATTTAGCCTATCTAGACTATGACGATGGACTGCAGCCTGCTATAGCAAGGCCTCCCTCCCCCTCCGGGTCAGTCCCTGCCCCTCCGCTCTCTACATTGTACATACATTAGACCCGCCTCCCCCCTTCAACCCACGAACCTCGCCACCGCCGCGCACCACTCTTTATCTCCCCTGGCTTGCTCTCTCGACCTTCCCTTTCCATCTCCCACCCATGGACACCTGTACAGGTGAGCTGCATGATGGCAAGGGCTAATATGAGTTGTTGAATGATGAGTATAGAATTGTAAGTTCAATGGATGAGAAAAAGATGAAGAGAATTCACTAACAGAAATATAAAGAGCACTATGGCTCATATTGTGATCAACAATTACCTCGTGCAGGTTGAAAGGGGCTAGAAATACAACTTGCACCGAGCGCAAAAGGCGAAAGCAGCATGGGAGATGGTACGGCGGCTGAGCAGATTGACGGCACTGGGGAAGAGGAAGATAGTAACTCAACAGAACCTACCGATACTCACATATGGATGCGAGCTGTACCCATAGCCAAGTGAGGAGCAGAGACGCCTAGCAGCGGAGACCCAGTGGTGGGTAGTTGGAGTATATAGGGGAAGCAATAGGAATAAAGTGGAAGAATTGACCAGCATAGCCGAGGTGGGAAGGTTAATGTTGTGCAAAAGAATAAGATAGGCGGCGTCAGTATACGGAAGACACCTACCGGAGTTGAGGGAAGTGGCAGAACCTATTGTGCGAGAGTGGGTAGAAGAGGACGCGGAGTTCCGGTGGGTGGAGGGTGTGAGGGCAAAGCGGAGGGTGCAAGTGCAGGACCTAGAGGCTGATAGAGTGGAAGAATGGGCAGACGGCAGCAGAATAGAAAGCAGGGCGGCGGCAGCAACGACGACGTCAGCAAAATATCTTGGGGCGATGGCTACGGTAGCAGACGCAGAGGCAATGGGGATAGCAATGGCGTGGGAAGAAAAGGATGTAGTGGGTGCCGGCTCACGAAGGGGGCGACCAAAGGTCTGCCAAGCCGCTAGGGCGACGTCTGGAGCGAGACTGGGCAATGATGGGGTCGAGGGAAACAAGCGAGGCGGCGGACGCCACGGCGAAGAAGGAAGTGTGGATAGGGGAACGGATGCACTGGCCTGATCTCGTCACACCGGTGGGCATTCGACAAGCCTATCCATTACACTCTAGGGCACCGGATCATCTGAGCCGGCTCGGCAGGCGCTTAGGGGCCTCACATACCTGGAGACGGACAAGGGCCCCCAATGGCAATGGCTGAAGGAGATAGGGAAGGTAGAGGACGCAATTGCAAGCTGCGTCTGTGGTGGGTTACCCCGCAGAATGCGGCACATTTGTATAGTCGTCCGTGGGTAGGAGATGGCGCAGGCAGGTCGAGGGAGCAAGCGAGGAAGGACGCACAATGGTGCGGCGCGGTGGCGAGAGGCTGTTTTTTTTCTTCTTCATGTAGATGATAGCGGGGAGGGCAGGGACTGGCCCGGGAGGGGAGAGAGGCACCTGGCAACAGGCGACTGCAGTCCATCGTCGTAGTCTAGATAGGCTCAATACGATTAATGAATCCCCCCCCAAAAAAATACAACTTGCAGATAGAAATTGCATCGACAAGAGATAAGCTATTCCTGCTCTTCGGATCATGCCCTGATTACCCCAACGTCAAAGTGAGTGATAGCATCGTCATACTCTAGTTAGGGTGAATGCGATTAATGATTCTTTAAAAAAAAAGTGAGTGATCGCAGGTTCTGGTTGTTTCTACAGGCATCCACTCCAAACTCTCAAGGAAACAGGATGACGTCTTTTCTATGGAGGAATTGCTATGTGGGGGAAACACCTTGGAATTCCCAGATATTCGGAAAGCTAAGAGGAACATGAGAGGAGTAGGGACTGGCCTGGGTGGCATAGAGAGGCCCCCTGGGGTGACCCAGGGAGCTGCAGTCCATCATCATAGTCTAGATAGGCTCAATACGATTAATGATTCCTTAGAAAAAAAATTGAAAAAGAGGGGAACATGAGGGGTTTGGAGAGTGGGAAAAACTGCCAATACTTAAGGCTTCTAATTTGAGATGCTGCGAAATAGTCCTTGCAACATTTACCATCAGAAGCCGGAAGGCTGGTACTGGAGAGATGTTGGCATTGCTGCACGAAGTAGTAGCAATTGAAAAAGAGATGTTTCCACAATCGCTTCGACAAGATACAGACTCCTCATATGTGGCTGCTACCCCTTCACCATCACAGAGGAGAAAGCCCATTATGCCTTTTGCATGAAGAAATCACCAGTGGCAACATGGTGATTGTAGAGGTGGAGCAGGATCCAGAGTGATGCGGGAGGTGGCGAGGACTCTGAGGGGCTAGCTAATTTTTCCTTTTTAGTCTATACATCTGTGAAGGGGCTAGCTAGTTATTTCTGTATGTAGGAAGAGGGAAGCTGTGGGTCTCACTAAATCCAAGTAATGATTTCAAAAAAAAAAAAAAAAAGGAAGCCATGTATGGTGAAATTTACAGCCCGTGAGGCCGCCACATATGGCGAAATTGATAATAAAAATAAATATAAAATATCAAAACGCGGTTCCAAAGGAGGGAGGTCTGTTCTCGTGCCCAGTCTCTATATTAGATACCTTTGGTAAAAGAAGGGAAGTCTAGGCTTCTATCTTGAGAGCGAATCATCAATACTGGAGCTTTCACTTTGGAACCGGAGCATTAAGGAATGGATATCTGTATATATCTGTATATGGATACCCGGCAACCCCAAGTAATATAGTCTGGTTGGCACGACCCTCCTCTGTAGGAGGCAAGTAATATTTCACTTTTTGCCTCTACCTAGATCAAACTAGATCCCCAAATTGATAACCAAAGCCGCAAAGTAAAAACATAGCACCGGCGCCAGGCTGTATCCGGGACCCTGTATTATTAGATTTACTCCAACTTATTCAGATATTACTCAATATAAAATTACTCTCTTGGACTTAGTCTATATAACCACTCGGCAACCTCCATTATTGGTGAATTGGGTGGGTACCCTATTCAGCTACCCGTGATCGTGATCTCCTGCCCAGACCCTTATCTACCTACGCTAAAAAATAAATACGCTGCGGGGATAGCTATTGTAAGAATTACAAGCTATGAGTAGGCTGAATTGTGGAGGTTGCGCGTATAGCGGGGACGAGACTTTATTGAGAGAAGGTTGATAGCTAAGAATACCCGAAAGACTTGACTTACTAAATGCTGAATGCTCTAATGAAAGAGAATAAAATCAGGTGCGAAAACCTATCACCTACCGTATAGACTCAATTTATTCGGTAGCGCTCTCACATACATATGCAGTATCCCAAGTGTTTCTGTTGAGCTTAACTAAGAAACTTTACCAGAAGGAGTGCAATCTGACTTTCCAATAGGTTTAGA
>Ga0307514_10002594_pt1 | contig 18510 bp, 17 predicted proteins | sample 16_EM_MG_FD_203088 | JGI IMG/M metagenome (GOLD analysis project Ga0307514, IMG submission 203088) | Populus trichocarpa ectomycorrhiza microbial communities from riparian zone in the Pacific Northwest, United States - 16_EM | ecosystem: Host-associated > Plants > Roots > Unclassified | place... | reverse complement strand
GAGGGCGGAGTAAGAAGTAGTAGTAGGAGTAGTAATCGGGGTATTACTCGGGGGGGTGGGGGTGGAATAGCTGCCTTGCCGTTGGAGGTAGGGGCTGGGATGGGATCTGCCTTTTCCACGGAGACGTTAGGCCTGGAACATGTTACTCTCACTGAGGGAGAAGGGGGCGAGTTGGAGAGTTTCTTTTGTGACGAGCAGGAGGGCGGGCACTCGCGTACACCTCCAGTTCCTGGGTGTGGTGCTAGTGGTAGTGGTGGTAGTATTACTCCTAGACCACGAACAGTCCCTCCTATCATCTCTTCACCGGCATTCTCCCAGCCACAAGCTCCGATGTCGATACACTCCCCCCCCCGACAGAAAAAATCAACACCATCACCACTACCACCACCACAACTACCACAAGCACAACCACCGCTACAACTGCAACCACAACTACAACCGCCTCCAGCAACGGCAGGGATTATTGCCGCCGATGAAGATTTCGATGTAGACAGCGATGCGGTTGCGATGTTGTATGTATCCGCCAAGGGGAAGAAGGGGAAGAAGAAGAAGGCGAAGAAGTAAAGGTGCTGGAGCGGGGGAGAATTAGTTTAGTGTGCGCCACCAGATTCAGGGTAATCAGGTCCCCTTTGAGTATTGGAGTTTATTTAGATGTTGGGTGTTGGGCCAACCATACTAAAACTACTAGAAAAAATTTTAAACAAGGCCGAGATGTCCCTTTTTTCCTCGAGCAGCTAGCTAGCTAGCTAGTAGTATCTATCATTGGTGAACTTTCCCACCACAACTACCTACCGTACATACTCCCAAACTGTTTGGAGTTTGACTAGTGACGCAATTCAAAATTTTCCGATGAGGGTTTATTTTATTTCTGCTACCGTAAGTAGGTAGGTACAGTAACTGGTGCAGGGCAGTTTGATTGGTGCCCTCGAAATTGGGGGCGGTCTGAGAAAATCCTTCCCTCTGCTCCATTCTGTCCTCTGTGTGGTTGGTTGCCCCTATGTACTTGCTAGTCTTGTGCTCAGTGTGCTCCATGTATCGTAGTAAGGGGTATTCTAGAGGAGTATATAGTTACCTATCGTGGTAGGTAGTCTGGTAACCGATGTTGATTTTTCCTGGCATGTACGTGTCAGGAATTTAATTTAATTTTAAACCACCCAACTATGCCAAAATTCTCCGTCTCATAATAGCCTTAGGCTCCATAGGTCAAAAAAAAAAATTTTTTTTTTGCCGAAATTCTTACGTACTATATATTCGGAGATCTCCCGTGTATGAGATCGCAACGGCCAGACAGGGGAGGGGGTAGACTAATAATTTACTTCTGACGGCATAGAAACAATTCCCTCCCCTTATTCTGTCACTTGGCAATGTTGATTTAGAGTTCAGGGTAACAACTATACACCCTTTTCATTTCATTATCTCTCCATCCTGCATTTGATCTCTTCAAACCAACATCTTCACCGCCTCCACTCCCAGCTCTACAACTTCCTTCCCTCTCGCCCTCTTCACCACCTGCATCAACCCCTCCATCCCTCCCTCCCTTTTAACTCTTTCCACCGCCTTTTCTCGCCCTATGCCCAATAAATTCCTCACACAAACCACCCCCCTTACAGCCATCTCCTCCCCCTGATCATCTTCATCATTCAACATCCCCAGTAGGACTTTCACCCCACGCTCCCTAGCCAATACCCCTTCAATAATGGTTTCAAATTCGGTCAAGACAGCTAACGCACCCGCGGCGGCACGCCGCGTGGGATAGTCTTTTGCGTCAGCGAGGGCGAGGAGGAGATGTAGCCGGCCAGAGACACGAGGGTCAGATTGTGGAGAGGCTGCAAATCTTTCGAGGGCAAGGGGGGAGTAAGAGCCGCAAAGATTGCAGATTAGTTCTACGGCGGCGCGTTGAATGCGAGTTGATGCGTCTGCAGTGTCACTCGTCCGTGGCTTTTTCTTCTCCTCCTGTCCCTGACCATCGCCACCCTCAGCCCCCCTATATTCAGCCGCTGCAGAGCTCCTTGGAGCATGCATCAATAGCATATCCTCCAGCTGATCCCATCCTACTCTCACGATCAGATCCTGCACACCCCCTCCACTGCCATCAGACGGTATGCTCGCCAGGTTCGTCAGCGCAAGCAATGCCTCAAACGTCGGCAATAGATCCGTGACCTTGGACCCGCTCCCGGGGCCTCTCTGCGCTGGCATTCCCTCTTCATCATATCGGGTATTCAATAGGGCAAGGAGAGGGCGAATCGCACCTGCAGGAGGAGTTTGCGAGGAGAAGACTAATACCGGGTTTACACTGACCAGGATGCGTGCAAGGGCGTGGGCAGTAGCGTGCCTGACTTCTGCCACCGCCATAGGGGTGGTATTGTTGGCGGATGTGAGTTTCGCAGTGACGGCGGAATAGATTTGTAGAAGCAGTTTAACGCCTCCTTGCTGCGCAATTTGGGGGCGGTGTTTTTGCGCTTTCGAGATGGAAAGGAGGATAGTTGGTATAAGTAGAAGGGAAGATCCCGCCGTTGCAACAACTGCCTGGGCAGGTGAGGTTGAAGAAGTCTGAGAGAGGTTTTTGAATATGGCGACTAGCATAGGAACAATACCTGCATCAAGCAGTTTCTTACATCTCCCGGTGACGGCTTCGTCTGTTTCAAGGGGGTCGATATCAGGGCCATCTGTGCTTGCGGAAGGGTTTGCTTCTGCGTATTTCTTCAGCTGGAGGACCTTTCGCTGCTCTCCGGTGAGAACAGGTGGATAGACAGTGATGTTCACAAGAACTGTTAATCCACCGTAGAGTACACTATTCCTTGCAGCTGTAGGTGCAGAAAGTGTCTTTAGTAAAGCCGTAAGGAAAGTACGGTCAGTAGAAAGTGCCTGCTTAACGCTAGAGTCGAGAGAGGTATATGCCAATCCCTCAATCGACTCTTGCTGGGAAGTAGCCGTTGTCGTAGTAGTGCTGGATTGGAGTATCAAGGACGTATTGAATATCTTTGCTAATTCACCTATGCTCCCCTTATCCACCACACGTGCAGGCTGAGTGCCAGGGGCAGTATTTCCCGGACCAGCAGAATATATCTTTGCCAACGCCACTGCGGCCAAAGTCCTAGTGTCGTTCTGGCTTTTTCCTCCACCCCCCCGAGCTACAATCCTCTCCAGATAATCCACACATCGATCCCTCACCACCTCCCTGCATGCCTTCTCTCCACATGCCACTCCTAATAACCTCACAGCTGCTTTCACCGCCTCCGCTCTCTGCCTGAAGCCCTCATCTTGAATAGGCCTCTCCCCTTCGCCTAACACCTCCACAAGCCTCTCAATGAACCACTCCGTCTCAGTAAACATCCTTGCAGCAACTTGTTGTATAAGCGGAAATAGCGCAGCCGCAACCTCCATTGCTATCACCACATCTTCCTCCCTCTCTGACACCATAATCTTCTGTGCCATAAATCCCGCCAAAAGTGCCTCCCCCGGTTCTCCAGCAGCAGTGATATATTTTACTACCGCCAGCGTCGCCTGTGTAGCCAGTTCCTTATCGTGCTCTTTGTTTGCGTCCTTCCCACGGAATATCGTGAGTAGTATTTCTTCGAGCGCCACCTTGCCTAATAGGTCCTGTATGAGCTCTGCCTTCGCTACTAATATCCTTGAAACTGCCCTGGTTGCAACCTCAACCCCCTCCTTCTTTTCAATTCTATCCACAAACCATCGGAAACACACCCTGAGTGCCTTTTTATGCACCTCCTCCTCTTTGCCCTTCTCACTCCAGAAAACCCCACCAACCAGGACAGAAACGAATCCATCCATAGCCAGACCCGCCCACGACCAAAACCTCTGTAACAGCTCCTCCAACTCCCTACTACCTTCCAAGCACGCAATCCTAATCACATGTACCAACTGTTCCCTTGCCCCATTTCCCTCTCCTCCTGATGCAGGCCGCAACAACCCAGCTATAATATTCCCCTCAAGGTCAAGCTCTCTATCCTCACCTTCCCCATTTAGGAACATCAGGAGACACTCTCCCTCCCCTGCAGCACCCTCCGCGCGGGCTGTAGAGTTCAAGTACCTCACGGCATCTTCAGCGGCCTTCCTTGCCTCGGTGCCTTTGCTGACAACTACTCTTCGGCATAGCCGGACAATTTCGGGGGTTTTGCTGTCCGATTGGAGGGTGCTGAATGCGAGTAAAACTTGTGGATTGCGTGGGGAGAGGGAGAGTGCGTGTTTCAGATTTCGTAAGGCGTCCTGTGGAGTAATCCATTAGCTACCAGGGAGAACTTGATTCATTTAGACAAGAGGGGAGGTATACATTGACATTGCCTTCAGAGTATAGCTGGAGGGAAGATGAGGCAAGAGCCGTAGCTTTTGTTTCTACATCTGTAGCTTGCGGGGTGCAGGGTGAGGTGGGCGTCATTGTTGTACGCTGTAGACGACTTTAATTAGGCTGACAAACACCCTATTGCCTTTGCACGTGATCACAACATGACTCTCTAGTAGGAATTCTCTATGTATATATCGTCAGGTTCATCTTGCCATACATGAAAGACAAGCGGACTCAGCTAAGGTCTTAGCCGAAGATAGCTTTAGCGCAGATAACCTAAGAGTCTGGGAACGAGAGGAATCCCATTCCAGATTTCTTTCAATGCATCTGCCAATGCTTCCTTAACTACCTCTGGACTTCCGGGCATATTAATTAAATCAGGATACCTTTGGTGAAGTTGCCGTTTCATATATGCCCATACATGCTCAATTGGATTTAGGTCAGGAGAGTATGCAAGATGTTTAGCAACAGCCCAGTCATTATCTTTAAACCGGGCACGTGCAAGCTTAGAGGTATGGAGTTGTCTTGCATAAAAACAGGATCGACAATACCCATCTCACTCAGTTCCATACGAACATCACTAAGAGTATGTTCTAACGAGACGTTTTGCCGCTCGCTACGCTCGCGGAAGCCCTGGGGGTGAGAACAGATCCTCCGGCTAGCTATATCATGACCCAATGCTGGGCTCTTCCATAGAAATATGAGGTTACGAGTATGGGAATGATAGAAGAATGTAAAGATAGGTTTATTCGCTGATAACTGTAGACTATTCAAAGACTAGGAATCCGCTGTCCTTCCCATCATATTCACGGCCTTTTTCCAGCTCTTTTATGCCTTTATCATTTTCCCCTTTACGGAAGCTTACCCTCGTGACCTTTGATAGGTACATAGCGAGAGTATTTCCTACATCTTCAATACAAAATAATTCTAGTTATGAATTAATAACTCGGGATATACAATGTTATGGGTAGTAGTACCAACAGAGGTTTGCAATACAGCAAGGTTAGCTACATTAGTGACTCTGGACATTGCGACATATAACTGACCATGTGAGAATGGAGGATAACGTAAATCCAATCCTACAATACCCAACGTCTGTCCTTGTGACTTGTTCACAGTCATTGCAAAACAAAGCTTAACAGGAAACTGTTTTCGCTTCAAGATAAAAGGAAGCTCCCCCTCAGTAGTAGCTAATACAATGCGAGGTATCAGTTTTCGTTTCCCATGAAAGTCCCCTCCAAGAATTTGAGCTTCGATGCAACGCTGTCCAAGCCGTGTGACAATCATGCGAGTTCCATTGCAAAGGCCTTCTGTTGGATACAGATTGCGTATGAGCATTATTGGACATCCAACCTTTCGCATAAGTTGCGATGGGGGTAAACCGCTACAGTCAAGGCTTTGGAGGTATTCTGCCGGGTGTTGGACAAATTCGGGATCTTCTTCACTCATATCAGTTGTATTTATTGCATGAAAGGTTTGAGTCTGTCCTGGTAGCTGTTCTAGTACTGTCGTATTGAATTGATTCACCGTTTCATTAAGAAATGCAAGAATGCATCGATTGCTGAATACCGTGAAGTCATTCTGTGCTGCAGCCAAAACTGTTGGTGGATACACGAATTGAATAAGTTCCGGAACTTGTGTATAAGCTTGAATATAAGGAGGTAAGGTGATTGGGCCATAGAGTGTAGGTTTATATGACATCTCGCCAAGCCAAGACGCAAAGGTGATATTGTCAGCTCCTTGTTGAACTCGCATGTTGATTGTCAGACTGAAAACCTGAAAGTATTGCCATATGGGGGAACTTTGCAAAGAAGCTCGAACAGTTGTAGCTCGGTTGCCTCGACGTACTACTGGTGCATCAGAGGTGTTGCAAATATCATTGAGAGTTCGACTAACTGCCTCAAAACAATACCGATGCTGCATTGGTACTTCATCCCAAATTATCAAGCTGGTTTGTCCAAGCAGGTCTGCGAGTTGGGTATTTTTTCCAATACGGCACATGGATTGCTCATGGATATCCAATGGGATAGAAAATCGGGAATGAGCTGTTCGACCTCCAGGAAGTAGTAGTGCAGCAATACCAGATGAAGCAACACATAGAACTATCTTCCCTTGCCCACGATAGTAGTGACAAAGACATTTATATATTTTTTCCATTGCTCCACAGTCCAATCCTTCCGTTCTAAAGCCCATGCTAACCTTGCACTAGCATGGCGTGGTAATAGCTTCGGTCGCTTTCTTGCTATCCACTTTCGAATCCCTTTGCCTCGAAGCATGCGATCCATAGTTCGTGGATGTATTTCCTGCAACCTCTGTAGATTCTGAGATCTTCTTTTGTCGACCTGGATGTGGCTTATTTTCATGGGTTCCACGTTCGATGTAGCGTTGGATAAAATTCTGGATTGTTGACTTTCCTCCTTTAACTCTGCCGCGTATACGTCCAGGGCTTGTGAGCTTTCAACCTCCACATTGCTCCCTCGGCATCCCATAATCCGACTGTTTAGGTCCGCTTTGATGTGTGCCAACATCAATGCTTGTACCTTTGGGTCAAACTTCTGCCATGTACGTGAGAGTCGAATGAAGGTTACTTCACTTTGTTAGCTTGCCATCTCCATGCATCACGTCTGAATTTCTCTCACCTGCGGCCGTTTCATATCTAAATTCTACTACTTCCTCCGCCAACTCGACCAATATCGCTGACAATTTGTCCATATCCCTTTCCTTGCTCATAATGTAACGTGATTTTGCCTCTCAAAATCAGTTAATCGCTTCTTTTTTTGAATAGCTGGTACAACTCTGGCAGGTTTTCTGATTCTGCTAAAAGCGTATTGAGTCGGGCTATGGATGGGGAGGGGACAAGAGGCAATGAAAACCAATGCATTGCAAGGGGGGGGTTCTCAACAAACAGACAGAATGAGACAGAACGAGAAGGTAGAATGAGCAGCTGGAATGGGCAGGCGGAATGAGCAGGTGGATGGAATGGATGAGAGGGATGGAGAAGACGTGAGATGTGAAGGGCACTCGGGGGGTATTTATTTCACGTCGTGGCAGCGCTATGACCCCGCCCTTTTCTGTTAATGATCGCTCCCGCTTCGGTATTCACCGTATACGCTCGACATAAGAATATCATCGGGTGGGGAGGTCATATCCTTATATCGAAAATATTCTTATAAATAGAATCCGAGTAGTTTCCGAGTATACATAGAGAGAGAAAATTAAGAGTTACAGGAGGAATAGAAGACCAGAACTTGCCGCTACTTTTCTGTCCATATTCAAATTACTGGGTACTATGGTATGCAATAGCAGTTTTGGTGAGGCACCATATCATTCAAAAACTGGGCTCAATAATAGCATCTACACCTGTATCCCACCTTCCAACATTCACCTCTCCTGCAATACGCACGCACGCACCTACGCCGGTCCTCCCAGTAATGCAAACCTTCTCACAATTGAGGGCCCTATCTCGTCGTACTCCGCCTTCGTATGACAATAACTTCTGAACTCTGGTGTCTGACCCAACAAGCTTCCTCCAAACCAAGGCCCATGCCTCTGCCTTTTGTGTGTGATGACTTGAACCTCCAAGCCACCAGATTTAGCGCCGGACCTTTGTTCCGAGCGCTTGATACGGGCGTCGACTAGATGGCGGATGTCACGTTGAAGACGGCGGCCGAAATCTTTATAGAGGGTCGAACCTCCGGAAAGGACAATATTCTAGCGAACCAGAGTGGTTAGCTCACCTGTAATTCTAGAGCATTATGACCAAGTAGCAACCTTGTAAAGCCCTCTCCGGACATCAATTGGTGCGCTCTGAATGACGTTGTCGACCACGACAGGTAGAGGAGTCAAGAAATCACTCGAGTAAATCTCGGGATTAAAAAATATTTCCGGTGCCAAAAACCTCTCGTACCCCACATCAACAGCAACCTTCTTTCCCGCACCCTGGTCAACAATATATTTCTGGAACCTTTCAGGATCCTTGTCGAAGCGTGTGAACTCCTTCACAATATCGGGGCAGACGTAACAGAATTCTTCCTTGATGGATTCAGCGGTCTTGAGGGAGCTGTCGGGCTCATTGCGATCACGGAGGAGGGATTGCACAAAGTAGGTGATGTCGCGGCCAGCGATCGGGATGGATTTAATGGAGGAGCCGACTACGTATCCTTCTGCAACAGGGATGACGTGGGTTACACCATCACCTGAATCAATGACCGTTCCTGTGAGGGACCTATCCTGGACTTTTGACGAGGTCCATGAGGCGGCTAGTGCTAGCACAGCTTGGACGGCAATGTATAGCCCAGCACAGTTGAAGGACTCAAACATAATCTCAGCAGTGTTCTCACGAGCTTCCGGGGGGTTCAATGGCTGAGAAAGTGGTTTAGTTAGGGTTCTGGAGGCTATGCGTAGGCTGGCAGTTTTACCGGTTCAGTAAGAAGGAAGTAATGGTCTTCGGGCTCCACCCGTAGGTACTTGAAGATTGAGTTTTGCCAGAATCGCTCCATATGGTCCTAGTTCTGGGTTAGCCAGGTCCAACTTCCCTGGTGTCAGATGTGAAATCATACCCAATTGTCAATTTGCCCATGTCGTATAGGATAGTGAATACCGTAGCCTATGTAAAGAGCCTCTTTGTAAGCTCCAATTCCGAATGGATGTTGAAACAAGGTTGGCATACCTGGTCCAGAGCCCATGGCAATTGCTTCATCTCCAATAAAGTAGTCGAGATCCTCTGTCCCCCTCTTTGCGGACAAATGGCCAGCTGGTCCAGCTCCTCCGGTGAGATAGGATGGCTTTTGGGCCACGGCGGGACGGCCAGAACCAGAACCCCCTGCACCACCGGCTGGCCCTTTTGTAGCAATTGCTGTTGGAAAGACAAACGACGGTGAATCATTACCAGCGAAACCTGTGAAAGCAGCTCGTCAGAATATCCAATCCAGCTATTCTGAGCTCCCGAGCCTGGACGCACCTAATTTCGAGTAACCCGTACCGCTAGGGAGCTACGTCAACCGCGGGGTAAGCTATACGGTGGAGGTGGCGACTTACTTGTCCATGACAACGGCGGGGGTTAGGTAGGCCATGATTAGGGATTATTTGGTGTAAGGGGGGGAAGCTGTGGGCAGTGAATTGATAGCTGGGTGTCGCTCAGAAGGTTAGTGCTGCGTTGCGTGGCTTACTCAGGCCGAAGGGCCCCAAGCTAAGCTTGCGGCTCAAACCAGGTCCCTTATGGTCTTACCCTGAGCTGTTGACTGAAACAAAAACATTGATGCCCCACTTCACATCTTCAAATTGAATACAAGTCGGAGTGTGGCAAGATATATAAAATTGGCAACAGACATGAAAACCAGAGCACTCAGTATCCTACACCATTTACATACATATCCCGAGTACAGAGGTACTTGTAATCTCGTGCTACTCACTCACCCTGTTCCCAGGTGCTACTTCTTACAAGACCTACCAGAGCCCGTTTGCACTGTCAATGTCAGGGCGTATCGGGTAGTCTGACCATGGGCGATATCCGGGTTGTGCAATGTAAACAGCCCACTACCGGATTGGGCCACAGCAGACGTCGAACGCCTTAAGCTTCCACAGAACCCACAAACCCCCCCACCCCTTTTCACCACTCCCAGTCGAGCCTTCCTCTCGCTCTTTTGATCTGTCCCACAAAGTAACTGAAGCTCCCCCAATATCCATCGCTCAGTCTTCGCTCCAATTATCCCGACGTTTCTTCTCATACACTCCTTTGCATGACCAAGGGAAGCCTGGTGCAACCTTGGATTCAGAGCCAGCGGTGGTGAATATCAAGGACAAATCGCAGCAAATTTAGCGATTGCCGGCTCACCATATTTGCAGTATACCCTCCGATCTCAGTTCGCATCTCTAGTGGTCGGTATGCCCTCTTACGAGGAAGACTACAGCGCAGTTTTCGTACATGCTGGGGCTGGCTATCATTCGAAACCCAATGAACCAGTTCATCTGAAAGCATGTGGCGAGTAAGTACACAGTCTGTCACTACATTTTTTTCCCACGGCTAAATGATTAACAGTGCATGTAAAGCTGCAATGGTGTTGCTGAAAAACGGCGGGTCTGCAGCAGACGCCGTGGAGATGGCTGTCCGGGTCCTCGAAGACGCCGAAATAACAAATTCTGGCTATGGGAGTAACCTCTCACTCGACGGTACTGTGGAATGTGACGCAGTTATCATGGAAGGAGGTGGGCTATCCGGCGCTGTTGGAGCATTGAGTCGTAAGTCCGCATCCAAATCTTCGAGTCTATACTCCCTAGCTAGTACTGAGAGGATAAAGATGTCCAAAATCCAATATCCCTTGCACGGGCCGTTCTGGAAAACGCACGGAAACCTATGTCTCTCAAAAGAGTTCCACCGATCCTTTTAGTTGGAGAGGGGGCTGTCATGTTTGCCAAAGAACAGAACTTCCCGCTGGTTGGCAACGAAAAGTTGATATCTCCGGCGGCCTGGCAAAGGTGGGAGCGATGGAGAACTGAGCTTGGATATTCTCAGCCTTCTGGTCCTGCCGGTGTTATATCCCCTGCCGAAGTCAAGATCCAGGACGGGCTGGGCGAGCTTAGGGAGGAAGATATCGTGACAGACACAGTAGGAGCTATATGCATTGACCGGTGGGGCAGAATTGCTGCTGGCAGTAGCTCTGGTGGGATTGGCATGAAGCACCGAGGGAGAGTGGGTCCGGCGGCCTTGGTAGGTGTGGGAACGTGGGTCCGAGTTGGTGAAGATGGTTTGGTAGTTGGAGCAACAACTTCAGGTTTGACTGCTCTCCATATGGGATTTCATATAACTGAGGATCAAATGATAGGCACTGGAGAGCATATGACCAGTACACTGATTGCATCAAAATGCGTTGATCGACTAATGAGAAGTGAGGATGATTTACAAGCATTGAAAGACTGCATTGAACTTGATTTCCTAGGTATGAAGCTGAGCTCAGCACGGAATTTCTGTAACTGCTAACGACAGGAGTGCTAGGGGCCCCTGTTGTCAAAACAGCTACAACTGCAGGAGCATTAGGAGTACTTGCTGTGAAATTGGAGAGGTCTGGGTCAAAGTACAAACGGGCACACTTCCTCTATGGACATACGACGGATAGCATGGTTAGTAAACTCGTCTCATAACAGCCCGCTCCATACTTACGTACTTGTGGTGGTAGGCGCTTGCCTCCATGGTTTCATGGCAGAATGAACCAGACTTAATCATGTCACGAAACAAACGAACACCCAAGGTCGCACTCGGAGGCAAAGTGATTCCATTCCGCGCTAGGAAATGAGCATACATGGTTGTTGAAGTCTATGGGTGTGAGGGTATGCAAATGAGGCAATAGGTCCGGGTTATGGAATTGCATCTGGTATGCTCTATGATACAAGGGCCGAGGTCTATGCTTCCCCTGCAACAGCGTCGGCCTTCCTTTTCTTCTTCTTCTTCTTTGTAACCAAAACCGCGGGTTTTCCGCCGTGCCCCAGGGTGGTAACGTCGAGCTTGGTGCCACATGTTGTACAAAGAGCTCCGTCAGGAGGCGAGCAAAAGACTGTAATTGTAAGTTAGGTCAACGACATTGGGTGGAGGGAATCAGAGGGCGCATACTGGATAGGCAGATTGAACAAACAAAACCAATATCAACAACACGCTTGTGACAAAAACATGCAGCACGGAAATCTACATTGACCTGAGTGGGAAGGACTAGGTGTTTTCGGGACGTTTGGTCTGGGAGGAAACCCATCTATATTCAAACCACATGTTAGCATCCTCCCGTAACCTCCGAAAAATGCGTCAAAATGCGTCAGGTGCCCTCACCATCAAATACTGTAACAATCCTCGTGGTTCCTTCAAATTCATATAAACTCCATTTGTAGCATCTGACGCCTGTTGCAAAAATACAGTATCTCCCGCAATCTTGCAGATATCAATCGGGATTTTCTGTTACCCTCATTAGTCATCGACCGGATATCAGATCTGATCACGACAAACCTTCCTCTGCGCAGCAAATATGCAATTCATAACTGGAATATACTGCTCCGCAAGGTCCCCACTAACACTAATCACGACAATCCTCGCATTCATGGTCATGTCCGAGTCATCTTTCTTGCTACCCTCCGCTTGTGGAGCAACGCCTCCTCCAGCCTGTAGTGTCCCAGAAAGAGTCGTCTCCTCAATCGGCATAGCTACCCTATGGATATACGTCAATGCAAGAGATAGCGCTCCTGCCATCATTGTCATATTCGTTCCTGCTAGCGAATCCTCCGTTGTCTCGGCCAGCAGAGACCGGACTGACGCAGTGACGTGGTCCTCGACTATCCGGAATTGTCGGTACTTATTCGCGTCGCGCTCTGGGCCCGCAGGGGTAATTGTTGTGGGTTGGAGAGACGAGTTCCGATTTAGATGATCGTGGGGACCCGATGACCCTGGGGTACTAGCTGCCGTAGAGCCACCATTGCTTGCAGCGCCACTGCCGGAACCTTCCACGCCGTTTTTTGACAGCCCGAGGCGGTCGACGAGGTTTGGTGGTCTGCCTGAGAGGCCTGATTGAGGACCACCGGAGGGGGGGGATGGCGGAGGAGGGGGATAGAGGAGTTTTGCCGATTTCGTATGCGAGGCAATTACAGCAACTTTATTGGCCTGGGAGAACGCGAGGTGGGCGTTGATGAAGAGGAGGATATTAGCTAGGGCCTGTGAGAGCGGGAGGGACGATTGGAGAGCATCCCAGGCGAAGGGGTTCGTGTCAAGGATAACGATGAGGAGGGAGGGGAGGACCTCGGCTATTGTGGGGTGAGAATTAGCTGCGTGGAAACGACCCAGATTGCTCCCCGGGAGTTCTTGCCTTCAGTGGGCTGCGTGTAGTGTGACGAGGCATCGACGGCGTTCATCCTACCACTCCGTTGTGTGAAGTCTTCATGGATCCTGTAAGCTGTGAAGGCAGAGCAAGGACTACATCTTGGCCCTATCTGCACGTGATGATAAGATGCATGTCTCAAGTATTACATAAATTAACCCGACTTGTAGACAAAGCATCTATACAAAATATAAACTGAAGGTCTTAATTATTTGTCACCCTCTTCCTCCGCCGCCGAGCGTAGTGAACAACATCTGCGTACGCGAACATCCGGTGCTGTCCCAAGGCTCTTAATCTAGAGACGCATTATCTTTGCGTCTCTGTTCATCGAATGCGCCAGTATGTAGGCTTATTATACACCCTCCTTCCTCTGACCGGCAAAGCCCCATTGCTCTCCAGGGCAGTTGCCCCCCGCCCATCTTCAATGTCCTCCTTCCACTTTGCCAGAATCTGACCTCTTCTCCTTTCTTCATCTGTAATCCGAATTTCACCCTTGTACTCTTTGATTTCCTGGGCCTTGTGGCGGCGCAACATCATACCCATCCGGGTGACCACGATATTCTCCCAGATCTGTGCCTTTTCGTACCCGGTGAGGTCGGCAGCGTTTTCTTGCTTCTCCTCCTTTGTTTCCAGCCTCTTTTCCGTCTTTGGCCCCACATGCAGGTCCTGCTTCTCCTTATCCTTCCTCTTTGGCCTCGCATGCAAGTCCTGTTTCTTATTGGGTGCGAGTATTCCCTTAGGTGTCTGCATTTGGTTGGGCATGGGCACCGTGGGGTTCCGACCTTGGCTAGGAGGATCCTCTGAGGATGGCCCATACAGTCTTTCATAGAAGATATTACCCAGAAACCCCCGCTTCTCTTTTTCTGTCATCGGGGGTAGTGGTGTCGATATAGAGATTGAATCTTCCTGCTTTTTCGCCCGCTGCTCCTCCCACAAATCACCCGCGGGATCATAATGAATCGACATCGGGCTCTTGTTCTTTGCCCGCACATGTAAGCCACGCAGCTTGTTGGGGCCTTTGGCAAGTAGCCTATCAGTATCCAAACCTCTCTCTTTTGCCATTGCCGTCCATTTCTTCAACTCGCTCTCCATACCACAGGCCTTGCAATGCCTTAGCCACCAATACCACGCACGTTCGTCAAGTACTTCCTCGTTTGACGGCTTCGAGCCGCTTTGGGTCGCATTTTGGGCCCTCTCTCCGTCCATGGCAAGCAACTTAACCCAACAATATCTTCCATTTTGCCACTCCAGTTTCTCATAGTAGAAACGTATGAGTGCCGTCAACACCTGCTTCCCCGGTTCTGGGTCCTGTGGCCAATAATTCCTCAACGCCCTGGTATAGCGCCTAATCAACTTCCTTTTCCCGAATCTCGCAGCATGAATAATCAGAGTTTCCAAAAGATGCTTCGACCTCACCCGGCCCTTCGAGCCCAGCCAACCCTTCTCATCTTTATGCTGAAGGCGCACAACACTTTTCCAACCCTTGAAGTCTCCTGTTTTGACCATCAATTCGAGGAGTGCAATAATGGTGTATCTATCTGGCGCCTCACCAGCCGCAATCATCTCCTGAAAGACTAATTCAGCGAGAGCGTTTTTCCTCAAGAGAACCAAGTTGCGGAGCAAAATATTGTAGGTACTAGTATCTGGAGCGGAATACGATGTTAAAAGATTATAACAAACTTTGGGGATCACGCTATGTAGCACTGGACGGCGTGTCAGAAGGGTTTGAAGTGCGTGGTTCAGTGCGATTGGAGGCTTTGTGGACGTATACCGTGGGAAGGGAGCCACATATTGCCTACGATTGGGGTCCGTATCTCGGGCTCCTGGCCCTTCTTTCCTGATAATAGAATTAGCAGCTACAGCTGTGTTAGCCACAGAGTTGCTATTGATATACTTCAGTGTGCTCCGCAACATCTCAATATCCTGTCTCTGTGCCGCTTTTGAAGCCCAATCCTTGTTTTCCCGTGCAAGCTCCCTCAGTCTCTGATTGTGGACCTTGAGGAGCTCAAGGCCGAGGGTATTATGCTGAATCAAATTGGTAGTTATTGAGACAGTCGCCTCTTCAGCTTTCGAAGGGTCGCGATACCTGGCTTCCGTGACTCTTTTCTGGAAGCGAGAAACCCGCCCGCTTGGACGCTGCCGGGAACGCGGGGCAGCAGTCGGGTCATACGTAGATATTAGTGAGGGGGCCGAGGTATCTGAGGATTCAGGGCGGATGTGAGCCACTGTGGCCGGTGTGACTCCATTGCGTAGGGGGGTAGCTTTGGAGGTTGAACGTTGCTGTGATGAGGGACCCATGGGAGCACCATGGGCCACCGTTGGGACATCCCGCTTCTCGTCCCGGTTTGGGTTTTTAGCCTTGTGTTTGTCCTTGCTTTTGCCATAGTCTTGGGATTGAGCAGTCTCCGACATGGTCGAGTAGAATCGCGCATAAAACTCCCCCAGGCTCCGTTTAAATGCAGACCGCTCTGTCCGTGTGTCCACTGGTCTCCTTCCTGGACTCCCCTTCCAGCACCCACCACCCCTCGCCATTGCTGGTGCCATAGCAGTGTCATTTTCCTCTGTAAAAGCCGCTGAGAGGCTGTTCTGCTCCGTTGTTCGTCGTAGCCCACTCTCTCTCTCCCCCACCACCGGCAGCAAACACCCTGAACAGTAGATACTTGCGGAAACTCCTTTGGAGGCAGCAACAGCAGAGGTTGGGGATCTGGAACGAAAGAGATGTTGCATTCTTCACTTATAATAGGGCCTCTCCTCAGCCTCTGCCATTAGTTAGTCTGGTTGGCACAAGCCCTTCGTAGGCCATTAGTCGTCGCAGGCAAATACCAAACGGGCTAGGCATTTCATGGGCGGTTTTGGATTGGGCAGAGTTACATAAGCCCCCACTGTATCTTACTGCTTCAGATAAATATATAAATCCCCCCACCTGTAAAATAGTAAAAAAAGTGATATATAGAACAAAACCGATACTCCGTGGCCCCCGTGACTTGCAATGCATAGATACCTGCAACAGCTCCGTCTATTCCTCCGTCTATACATCCAATTTAGCTTGCTCCAGCCTTCGCTATTTCCTTCTTTGCTGCTTCTATTTGTTTATTAACATCCGCCGGAATAGGCTTATCGTGTATTTTAGAGCCAACAGCAGGATTCTCGGTTACAGCAGCTGTAAGTCCTTTTCGGATGGCCAAAACGCTATCCACAATGACAGCATCAACGCCTTGCTCAACTTGGACCTGCGTGATTACCACTAATTAGAATGTATAATTTGAAGATAAATGATTCTGATTCTCACCTTTACGTTACCTGGAGTATTGTTGAGAATTCCATATGTAACACAGACAAGCCCAGACTCTTTGATGATCCTACAGATTCACCTAGCGCTTAGCATTTGCGTCGGCTATGCCGCGAGAAACCTCCTGCCACATACCTTATTAACCTTGGACACAAAACAAGTGGCTCAGCGGCAGACACAATTCCTAGAAGATTCCATCTACTGGCAAAACGGATTGCTTCTTGTAAGCTTGTAGCTCGTATGTCTGTCATCTCCGTTGTTCCTCCTTCTGTCAGGAAGAGGACAGGAATGGAAGGCTATGAAGAGGTGTCAGTGCTCTGTATCCGCGACGAGGAACACTGGTACACACCTGCTTGAGAGATAACATCAAACATATATCAGGATGAAAGCTTGAGAATATAATATCCCTTCCCTGCCCTTTGTCGTAAACGACTTTCAAGACTGTATCGACCCAAGAATTCATCTCAATGCCGAATGTGTCCATTTCTTCCTCCTCACTCTCTTGAAGCATCGGATACTCTATACAATGTCCTGGTAAGTAGAAAGTTAACAGAGCTGCTCGAGAGACAGGTTACTCACTTAGTTCAACATTGAATCCAATGTCCTTTGGAAGCCTCTTAAAGACTTCTTCAAGAGTAGTAACCGGGCCCTGGATACTTGTCCCTCGGCTATTGCCTTTGAAGCCGCCCTTCAGCTTATAGTTGCGAGTGTACTTCATCTTTTCGTTAACCTCACTGCCCTTTGCGCCCGGGCCCAGTGACATGGACCTAGATCTACGAATTGGCGCTGGGCCATTTTCAGTGGCCAAGCTTGTAGCATTTGCAAGGTGGCTAGGAGAGCCTGGTCGAGATCCACGAGGCGTCTGATGTTCACTAATTGCTAGAAACTTGATGACAGGTCAGTGTGGAACTAGAACAATGATAATGATAATGCATACTTGCTCGAGTGTCAATGTATGAACTGGAGCGTCAATACCCGTTTCTCCAACCAAAAAATCATGGTAGAGAACGGGCACATGATCTTTCGTGAGTTGAACATCAAACTGTTGACACAATATGCAATCAGCTACTGGTCAGTATTCGACGAGTATCGACTGACACTTACCTCAACATATGAGGCGCCTGTTCATAGCAGACTTTGTTAGCATTCCAATCATCTACCTCTCGCATGCCTCACGAAAATACCTAAATTCGCAGCAGCGATAAACGACTATAAACACATGGTATTGTTAGCGTACCAGTCATCACCCCATGTTAAAGAGAACGAACTCGCATACCTGTAATGTATTTTCCCCCAACTGCAACGACTTTCTTGCCGCCATATTCTTTCCAAGGCCTAAAACAGTTAGGGTATGCTCCAATCCGGTGGGGGACTATCCGCTGCTACCTCTATGTCCAATAACCTACATGGGGACAGTTAGATAAGGCATATTCTATAAGACAAAGGAAAATCTTGCCTTTGGCCCTGCAACACTTTTCCAATAAGTTCTATCCGCAGTAACCCCAATGCCATCATGGGCGAAAGGTGTAATAACCATAAACTCAAAATCTATTGTCCCAATCACTTCTGCATCAGAGTTTGCTGAGAGGATTGGCACTTGCACTCCGCCTTGCAAGCTGACTCTGCTTCTGCCCAATGACTGCTTAATGGTACTCAGTAAAGCAACTGCTCTACCGATTTTATGATCGTGTCTTCCAGAATAGGTAGGCACAATATCGAAGAAAAGATGCACATTGTTAATGTCGGCAGTCTCAAAGACTATAGGGTCATCGGCGAGTGTGTGTTGAACAGGAAGATCGATAATAGTAGGTTCGCCCTTAGCATTTTTGGCAGTAACCACTAGAGATAGGGCTGTGTCAAGCTGCGTAGAATGTGCGTGGGACAAAGGTATCCTTCCAAGCTTAACTGCAGGTCCAGCCTTCCGGGTATCGACAGACCCCAACGTCACGAGAATCATGGTGGTGCCTTGTTTCAGGTAGCGGTGACCAAATGACTTGACTGCGTCTGTATTTGGTGCTAAACTTTTGGGGACCGCAGGAGGTGACCCAGATAAGTAAGAATTGCCATTA
>Ga0307514_10002593_pt1 | contig 18522 bp, 19 predicted proteins | sample 16_EM_MG_FD_203088 | JGI IMG/M metagenome (GOLD analysis project Ga0307514, IMG submission 203088) | Populus trichocarpa ectomycorrhiza microbial communities from riparian zone in the Pacific Northwest, United States - 16_EM | ecosystem: Host-associated > Plants > Roots > Unclassified | place... | reverse complement strand
CTGCAGTTTCAGCAGCCCGATTTCGCCGAGCGCGTGGCGCGCGAACTCAAGGCGGCCAACCTGCCGCCGCACTTGCTCGAGCTGGAGCTCACTGAGTCGATCCTGCTCCACGACGCGCAGGACGCGTTGCACCGGCTGGAGGCGCTGGCCGAGCTGGGCGTGCTGCTGGCGATCGACGACTTCGGCACCGGCTACTCGAGCCTGGGCTACCTCAAGCGCTTTCCGATCGGGCGGCTCAAGATCGACCGCAGCTTCGTGAGCCAGCTGCCGGAAGACGCGAGCGACGTGGCCATCGTCAACGCCATCATCCAGCTCGGCCGCGCGCTCAACCTGCGCGTGATCGCCGAGGGCGTGGAAACCGAGCCGCAGCGGCAGTTCCTGCTCGACGCGGGCTGCGACGAGTTTCAGGGCTTCCTCTATGCCCCGGCGCTCGACACGCCGGGCTTCGAGAGCCGCGTGGGCGCGCCCAAGGCGTCAAAGAAACCGGTGCGCCTGATCCAGAAGTGAACTGCGGTTGAACGAGAAAAGTCTGCGGATCTCGGGAAGAGTTACTGCACCGTTTGCCGCTGTTCACCCAGACCCTGGATGCCCAGCGTCATCACGTCACCGGCCTTCAGGAACTGCGGCGGCTTCATGCCCATGCCCACACCGGGCGGTGTGCCGGTGCAGATCACGTCGCCGGGCAGCAGCGTCATGAAGCGGCTCACGTAGCTCACGATCCGCGCCACGCCGAAGATCATGGTCGAGGTGTTGCCGCGCTGGCGTGGCTGGCCGTTCACGTCGAGCCACATGGCCAGGGCCTGCGGGTCGGGCACCTCGTCGGGCGTGACCAGCCAGGGGCCGATGGGGCCGAAGGTGTCGCAGCCCTTGCCCTTGTCCCAGGTGCCGCCGCGTTCGAGCTGGTACTCGCGCTCGGACACGTCGTTGACGATGCAGTAGCCGGCCACGTGCTTCAGCGCGTCTTGCTCGCTGATGTGGCGCGCGGTGTGCGAGATCACGATGCCGAGTTCCACCTCCCAGTCGGTCTTCACGCTGCCGGGCGGCAAGCGCACCTCGTCGTTCGGCCCGGTGATGCAGCTCGTCGCCTTCATGAAGACGATGGGTTCGTTCGGGATCGGCAGGCCGGACTCGGCGGCGTGGTCGGCGTAGTTCAGGCCGATGGCAATGAATTTGCTGATGCCGGTGAAAGGAACGCCGAGTCGCGGCTGGCCCTTCACGCGCGGGAACGCGGCGGGGTCGAGGCGGTTGAGCCGCTGCAGGCCCGAGCGCCCCAGGGTGGGCAGGTCCAGGTGCGGCACGGCGCCGGAGAGATCGCGCAGTGCGCCTTGTGCGTCGAGAGCACCCACTCGCTCACGCCCCTGGGCGCCGAATCGAAGCCATTTCATGAATATCCCCGGAGGCAGTGATGGTGGGCTGATTCTCATACGATTTTCCCGATCGACCGGACACGAGGTGACGACGATGCAAGCGATCGAACGAGCCCTGGAAGAACGACTGGCACCGCAGGGCGTGCCGCTGGCGGTGGTGCTGCCCGGCGGGCGGCGATTGGGCAGTGCGAAGCCCACGGTGACGCTGCGCCTGCACGAGCTTGCGCCGCTGGCACACATCGCCACCGGCCAGGTCGGCCGCGTGGCGCAAGCCTACGTCGAGGGCCGGCTCGATTTCGAAGGCAGCATGCGCGACCTGATGCACGTGGCCGCGCAAGTGGCCGGCGACGAACCGATCGCCGGTGACGCGGCGTTGCCCATCGCCTGGTGGCGGCACATCGTGAAGGCAGCGCGCTCGCGCGTGCACCACCGCGCAGAGGCGGACGCGAAGCAGATCGAGTTCCACTACGACGTCTCCGATGCGTTCTACGACCTCTGGCTCGACGAGCGCAAGGTCTACTCGTGCGCCTACTGGCGCGGCGCCAACATGACGCTCGAAGGCGCGCAGACGGCCAAGCTCGACCACATCTGCAAGAAGCTGATGTTGCGCGAGGGCGAACGCTTTCTCGACATCGGCGCCGGCTGGGGCGGCCTGCTGCTGTGGGCCGCCGAACACTATGGCGTGCGGGCCGACGGCATCACGCTGTCGAAGAACCAGCATGCCTACGTGAACCGCCTGATCGACGAACGCGGCCTGGGCGGTCGCGTGACCATGAGCCTGCGCGACTACCGCGACCTGCCCGAAGGCGAGCCCTACGACAGCATCGCCTCGGTCGGCATGTTCGAGCACGTGGGCCAGGCGCAGCTGCCGGTCTACTTCAACAAGATCCGCCGGCTGCTCAAGCCCGGCGGGCTGCTGATGAACCACGGCATCACCGCCGGCAACACGCGCAACGACCCGCTCGGCGCCGGCATGGGCGATTTCATCGAGCGCTACATCTTCCCGGGCGGCGAGCTGCTGCACGTGTCGCACGTGCTCAAGGTGATGAGCGAAGCCAAGCTCGAACCCATCGACGCCGAGAACCTGCGCCCGCACTACGCCCGCACGCTGTGGGGCTGGAGCGATCGGCTCGAAGCGCAGCTCGCGCAGGCACGCCGCGTCACCAGCGAAGCCGTGGTGCGCGCCTACCGCCTCTACCTGGCAGGCAGCGCGATGTGCTTCGAGCAAGGCTGGATCTCGCTGTTCCAGATGCTCGCGTCGCGACCCAACGGTGACGTCAACTGCGGCCCGATGCGAGGCGCACAATCGCGGTTTCCGTTCAACCGCGAGTACATGTACCAATGATTTATAAATTCAAGTCGAAAGCGGCGGGCGACGTGATCATGATGGGGCCGGGTGGCGACGCGGTGTTGCGCATCATCGGCAAGGAGCCTGGGGCCAAGGGGATCATCGAGAGCTCGTCGATGCCGGCGGCGATCCGCGCCATCGAGCAAGCGGTGGCGGCCGACGAAGCGGCTCGCAAGCAGCCTGATGCCGACGAGGAAGCCAAGCCTGCCAAAGGCGATGGCGTGACATTGCGCCAGCGCGCCTGGCCGCTGCTCGAGATGATGAAGCGCGCGCACGCCGCGGACGAAAGCATCGTCTGGGGTATCTGATAACAACACGGGAGGCAAGCACATGAAACTCTGGAGCGACAGCTGGCCCAACGGCGAACGCATCCCCACACGCTTTGCGGCGGGCAAGCCCGAGGTGGCCAACGGCGTGACCTTCTCCGACAACCTCAGCCCGCACCTCGCGTGGAGCGAGGCGCCGGCCGGCACTCAGTCGTTCGCACTGATCTGCCACGACTACGACGTGCCCACGCGCGGTGACGACGTCAACAAACCCGACCGCGAGGTGCCGAGCGACCTGCCGCGCACTGACTTCTTCCACTGGGTGATGGTCGACCTGCCGGCGAGCCTGCAGCAGCTGGGTGAAGGCGAGTTCAGCCGGGGCTTCACGCCGCATGGCAAGCCCGGCCCCGACACGCTGCACGGTGCACGCCACGGCTTGAACGACTACACCGGCTGGTTCGCTTCAGACCCGGCGAACGCCGGCCAGTACTTCGGCTACGACGGCCCCTTTCCGCCTTTCAACGATTCGCTGATCCACCACTACGTGTTCACGCTCTATGCGCTGAGCGTGCCGCGCTTGGCGGTGGAAGGCGCGTTCACAGGTCCGCAGGTCCGCGAGGCGGTTGCCAAGCACGTGCTGGCCGAAGCCACGCATTCAGGAACGTACACGCTGAATCGCCGCCTGATCTGATGGACGAGCCGACGCGCGTCCTGGCCATCCGCCATGGAGAGACGGCCTGGAACGTCGACACCCGCATCCAGGGTCAGCTCGACATTCCACTCAACGACAAAGGCCTCTGGCAGGCCCGGCGTGTGGCCGAGGCCGTGGCCGAAGAGGGCATCACTGCGCTCTATTCGAGCGACCTGCTGCGTGCCTACCAGACCGCCGAGGCGATCGCGCGCGCGACCGGCGTGCCGATCGTCAGCAACACCGGCCTGCGCGAGCGCGGCTTCGGTGAGTTCGAGGGCTTCACCTACAAGGAAATCGCCGAGCGCTGGCCCGAGGAATCGGAGCGCTGGCGCAAGCGCGACCCTGAGTTCGCGCCGCGTGGTGCGGGTGAATCAATCCGCGTCTTCTACGACCGCTGTGTTGCTGTGGCCACCCGCCTCGCCGCAGCCCACCCCGGCGAGACCATCGCCGTGATCTCCCACGGCGGCGTGATGGACTGTCTGTACCGCGCCGCGTCTCGCCTCGATCTGCAAGCCCCGCGCTCGTGGCTGCTGGGCAATGCCAGCATCAACCGGCTGCTCCACACGCCGGGCGGCTTCACCCTCATCGGCTGGAGCGACACCTCGCACCTCGACGGCGGTGCGCTCGACGAGAGCAACGATCGCGTGGGGACTGCCGCGTGATGCCGCAACCGGGGGACTCCGTCGCGTCCGTGCTCACGCCGGCGCTGGTGATCGACCTCGACGCGATGGAGCGCAACCTCGCGCGCCTGGCCGAGTTCTCGCAGCAGAAAGGCCTGCGCCTGCGCCCGCACGCCAAGATGCACAAGAGCGGCCACATCGCCAAGCTGCAGATGGCAGCCGGCGCGGTCGGCGTGTGCGTGCAAAAGCTGTCGGAAGCCGAAGCGCTGGCTGTGGCCGGCGTGAGCGACATCTACATCAGCAACGAGATCGTCGACCCCGCCAAGCTCGTGCGCGTGGCCGCGCTGGCCGGCAAGGTGACGCTGGCGATCGCGGTCGACTCGGCACTGGGTGTGTCGCGCCTTGCATCGGCGGTGAGGGCCAGCGGCAACGCACTCGACGTGTTCGTGGAGATCGATGTCGGCCAAGGCCGTTGCGGCCTCAAGCCTGCTGATGCCGCGGCGCTGGCGCAGCAGGTGGTGGCGCAAGGCCTGCGCTTTGCCGGCTTGCAGGCCTATCACGGCCGCGCGCAGCACCTGCGAACAGCGGCAGAGCGTGAAACGGCGATCGGCCAGACGGTGGCCAGCGTGCGTGTCGCCTTGGCGGGGCTGGCTGAAGCGGGCATCGCCTGCCCGCTGGTTACCGGCGCCGGCACGGGCAGCTTCGTCTTCGAGGCGGCCAGCGGTGTCTACGGTGAGCTGCAGGCCGGCAGCTACCTCTTCATGGACGCCGACTACGGCAGCAACGAGCCGACACCGGGTGCCCCCGTCTTCGAGCACGCGCTCTTCGTCAAGAGCCAAGTCGTGAGCCGAGACGAAGCACATGCGGTGGTCGACGCCGGCCACAAATCGCACGCCATCGACAGCGGGCTGCCGCGCGTGTGGCAGCGCGACCTGGCCTTCGCCAACGGCGGCGACGAGCACGGCATTCTTCACGCCGCGCGCGATGCCTTGCCCGAACTCGGCGACACCGTGTGGCTGGTGCCGGGCCACTGCGACCCGACGGTCAATCTGCACGGCCACTATGTGGCGGTGCGAGGCGGCTTGAACGACGGGGTGGTCGAGGCCGTCTGGCCGGTCGACGCCCGCGGCTGCGTGGTCTGAACCCAGCCAGGTGAACCGACCGGCGTTTGACAAGAGGGACTCGCCCTCTGTGCGGGAATAAGGGCGGTGCGCGAACATGGCGCCCATGACCGGCCCGCAAATCATCGTTCTCGCCACGCCGATCTTCCTGCTGCTGATCGGCATCGAGTTCCTCTTCGGCCTCAAGCGTGGCCGCAACACCTATCGCCTGAACGACGCGCTCAACAGCATCGGCCTGGGCATCATGAGCCAGATCGTTGGCCTGTTCAGCGCGCTGTTCACCGTGTGGCTGTACGCGCTGGTGTTCAAGCATGCCTCGTTGTGGCAGTTGCCGGACAACTCGCTGTGGGTGTGGCTCGTGGGGCTCGTGTTCTACGACCTCCTGTACTACTGGCACCACCGTTTCGGCCACACCGTGGCGCTCTTCTGGGCCGCGCACGTGGTGCACCACCAGAGCGAGGACTACAACCTGAGCACCGCCTTGCGCCAGACCGGCAGCGGCTGGGTCGGCGGCTGGCTGTTCTACCTGCCGATGGCGGTGCTGGGCTTTCCGCCGCTGGTGTTCGGTGTGGTCGCGCTGGTCGACCTGCTCTACCAATACTGGGTGCACACGCAGCAGATCGGCAAGCTCGGCTGGTTCGACCGCTGGTTCTGCGCGCCGAGCAACCACCGCGTGCACCATGCCGTGAACGACAAGTACCTCGACAAGAACTACGGCGGCATCTTCATCGTATGGGACCGCTTGTTCGGCAGCTTCATCGAAGAAGACGGCCCTGAGAAAGAAGGCGGCGAGACGATCGTCTACGGCACGCGCGGGCCGCTGCGCAGCTGGAACCCGGTGTGGGCCAACCTGCAGTACTACGCCGACCTCTTCAAGGACTCGTGGCACGCCGCGAGCTGGGCCGACAAGCTGCGCGTGTGGTTCATGCACCCGGGCTGGCGGCCGGCCGACGTGGCGGTGCGCTTCCCCAAGCCGGCCTTCGACATCACGCGCGTGGAACGCTACGACCCGCCGATGTCACCCACTGCGCAGTGGGCCGCCATCGGCCTGTTCGTGGCGCTGCTAGTCGCCACTTCGCTGCTGCTGTGGAATGCGCACCGCATGAGCCTGACGCAGCAGCTGCTCGCAGCCGCGGGAGTGATCGTCGGCCTGTGCGTGGTGGGCTGGGTGACCGAACGACAGCCCCATCCGACTCCCCGGATCGCCTGACGCGCGGCAGTTGATTTGTCGGCCGGGAAGCCTAGACTGAGGGCGTTCATTCCCTTTTTGTCTGGAGGTTTCCATGGCGATCAAACGGATGACGAAGGGCGACGTGCCCCATTCGCTCGGCAACTACAACCCCGTCGGCCACGTGCTGGTGGCCCTGCCCAGTAACGAACTCGCCATCGAGGCGCGGCAGGCTTTGCGGGATGCCGGCTTCGACGACGAAGACATCCTGCTCTACAGCGCCGACGAAGAACGCGAGCAGATGGAGCGCATGCTGGCGCATGCCAGCGAACTCTCGGGTTTCGGCTATGAGGTGACGCTGATGCGGCGCTACCAGGCGCTCGCCCAGGAAGGCTGCGGCTGGCTGCTGGTGTATGCGCCCGATGCGCCGCACACCGAACGTGCGACCGATGTGGTGCGGCGCTTCGGCGCACGCAGTGCGGTGAAGTACCACCGGCTTGTGGTCGAGGATCTGTTGTAACGGCCCCTGTAACGGCCCCCCAGTCGCTGCGCTCCTGCCCCCGAGGGGCGCCGCCCAGCGGCCCGGCAAAGCCGGCTCCGCGGGCGTTGCTTGATCTGGCGCTTGCTTCGCTCGCGCTTCTGGCGGTTGATGTCTCTACGCGTCGAACAGATCGTTCGCGGTCTTTGGGGGTGTGACGCCCATGTGGCGGTATGCGGCCAGGGTGGCGATGCGCCCGCGTGGGGTGCGTTGCAGAAAGCCTTGCTGGATCAGGTAGGGCTCGATCACGTCTTCGATGGTGTCGCGCTCTTCGCCGATGGCGGCGGCCACGTTGTCGAGGCCGACCGGGCCGCCGTCGAAGCGGTGGATCACGGCTTCGAGCAGCTTGCGGTCCATCACGTCGAAGCCTTGCGGGTCGACGTCGAGCATCTTCAGTGCCTTGTCGGCCAGGCCTTTGTTGATGCGGCCGTCGGCCTTCACGTCGACGTAGTCGCGCACGCGGCGCAGCAGGCGGTTGGCGATGCGCGGTGTGCCGCGCGAGCGGCGTGCGATCTCGAAGGCGCCTTCGGTGTCGGTGGGCACGTTGAGCAGGCCGGCCGAGCGGTGCACGATGCGCGCGAGTTCTTCGGGCGTGTAGAACTCGAGCCGCGCGACGATGCCGAAGCGGTCGCGCAGCGGGTTGGTCAGCATGCCGGCGCGGGTGGTGGCGCCAATCAGCGTGAAGGGCTGCAGGTCGAGCTTGATCGATCGTGCCGCCGGGCCGTCGCCGATCATGATGTCGATCTGGTAGTCCTCCAGCGCGGGGTAGAGGATTTCTTCGACCACCGGCGAGAGGCGGTGGATCTCGTCGATGAAGAGCACGTCGTTGCGCTCGAGGTTGGTGAGGATGGCCGCGAGATCCTTCGGCTTCTCGAGCACCGGGCCCGAGGTCTGGCGCAGGTTCACGCCCAGCTCGTTGGCGATGATGTGGCTGAGCGTGGTCTTGCCCAGGCCCGGCGGGCCGAAGAGGAGCACGTGGTCCATCGCCTCGTTGCGCATCTTGGCCGCGCCGATGAAGATCTCGAGCTGTTCGCGCGCCTTGGCCTGGCCCACGTATTCGGCCAGGCCCTTGGGGCGCAAGGCGCGTTCGATGGCCTCTTCGTTGGGAGAGGTCGGCGCGGCACTCACCACCCGCTTGGCAGGCTCGAACTCGTCGGTCTGAATACTCATGGTTGCCATTATGTGCATGTGCCTCGACCGGCAGCGGCACAATGGTCGCCCCATGAACGCCCAGCCCCGGCCCGCCCGTTTCACCCGTCGCCTCGCGGTCTGGGTGGCGATGTGCGCCTTGCTGCTCAAGGCGGCGGTGCCTCTGCTGGCCAGCATCTCGGCGCAGGCGCAGGGTGTGGCGCTGGTCGAGGTCTGCACCGTTTACGGCGTGGCCACGGTGTCGGTGGATGGCAGCAACTCGCAGCCCGCGTCCGACCACGGCACGGCCCATCAAGGCGACCATTGCGCGTTGAATGCGTTGATGGCGCTGGCGGCACCCGAGCCCGAAGCGCTGGTCGTTCCTGTGGCCGGGCACGGTGCCCCGGCGCCGATCTCCCACCCCTCGTCCCAGGCGCCCGACGCTTGCGCGACCTGGGTTGCACGTCTCAAGCACGGCCCACCCGCGGCCACCTGAACACATTGTTGTCGGCTTGCCGATGGCTGTCTCCCTGACAGACCGCGCGCAGCCAGCCCTTTGTCAAGGATTGCGGTTCCATCGCGTCCGTTCAGGATTCACCGTCATGTTCAGCTTCAACCCGGCGAGGCAGCAGCGCTGCCGCCTCGCGCTTGCCTTGGCCGCGGCCTTTCCTCTTTCTGCCGAGCTGCATGCGCAGGCATTGCCGACCAGCGCCGAGGCGCCCGACAACGTGCCCGTGAAGGCGCTCGGCATTGTCACCATCACCATCACCGGCAGCCAGCCGACCTCGTTGCCGACGCAGATCCCGGCCACGATGGAGAGCCTCACGCGCGAGCAGATCGAGCGCACCGTCAACGCCACCGACAGCGAAGACGCGCTGAAGTACCTGCCCAGCCTCTTGGTGCGCAAGCGCTACATCGGCGACTACAACCACGCCATCTTGTCCAGCCGCGCCTCGGGCACCGGCAACAGCGCGCGCTCGGCGGTGTATGGCGACGGCATCCTGCTGTCCAACTACCTGGGCAATGGGGTCGGCGGCCTGAGCTTCCCGCCGCGCTGGAGCATGGTCTCGCCCGAAGAGATCGAGCGCGTCGACGTGATGTACGGCCCGTTCTCCGCCGCGTACCCGGGCAACTCGGTGGGCGCGGTGGTGGTGTTCACGACCGGCATGCCCAAGGGTTTCGAGGCTCACGCAAAGGCCGGTTACAGCAGCCAGCCCTTCGAGCTCTACAACACCGATGTGACCTACCGCGCCTGGGAAACCAGCGCGTCGGTGGGTAACAAGAGCGGCGACTTCGCCTGGCTGCTGAACTTCAACCACAGCGACAGCCATGGCCAGCCGCTGACGTTTGCGCAGCGGCTGGTCAGCGCAGGAACGACTGGCACTGCGGGAACGCCTGTGACCGGTGCCGTGCTCGACGCGAACAATGCCAACCAGCCCTGGTACATCCTGGGCAGCGGCACCGAGTACCACACCAAGCAGGACCACTTCAAAGCCAAGCTCGCCTACGACATCACGCCCACGGTTCGCGCGAACTACGTGCTCGGCGTGTGGCAGAACACCTCCGAAGGGCGGCCGGTGTCGTACCTGCGCGATGCCGCGGGGCAGCCCGTCTACAGCGGCCCGATCAGCATCAACGGCGTGACCTACGCCACGCTGACCGGCGGTGACTTCGCAGCCACCACCGAAGACCTGACGCACGTGATGCACGGCCTCACGGTCAAGAGCCACACGCAGGGCGAGTGGGATTGGGAGGTCGATGCCAGCCTGTACGACTACCGCAAGGACCAGAAGCGCCAGAACGGCGGGAACAACACGCTGCCGAACGCTCTCTCGGGCGGCGCCGGCACGCTGGCCGACGGCAACGGCACCGGCTGGAACAACCTCGCACTCAAGGGCACCTGGCGGCTCGCTGGCGTGCAGGGCGAACACGTCGTCGACTTCGGCCTGCAGCAAGACAGCTACAAGCTGCAGTACGTGACGTCGAACATCGCCGGCAACTGGCTCGAAGACGACACCGGCATGCTGGCCAGCAGCGTGGGCGGCAAGACACGCTTGCGCAGCGTCTACGCGCAGGATGCCTGGGCGTTCGCGCCGTCGTGGAAGACCGTCCTGGGCCTTCGCGCCGAATGGTGGCAGGCCTATGACGGGCACACCACGTTCTCGCCGACTGCTCCGACATCGCGCAGCGAGAACCATCTGTCGCCGAAAGCGGCGCTGTCGTATCAGCTGGCTTCGGATCTGGTGTTGAAAGCCTCGACGGGCCGTGCCGTGCGCATGCCGACCGTCAGCGAACTCTACGGCGCCACCGTGACCACCAATTCGCAGTACATCAACGACCCGGGCCTGAAACCCGAGCGCTCGTGGACCACCGAGCTGAGCGCCGAGAAAGACTTCGAGCGCGGCATGCTGCGCCTGACCTTCTTCACCGAAGACACGCACGATTCGCTGTATTCGCAGATCACTTTCGTCCCTGTGGCCAACGCGAACGTCACCCGGGTGCAGAACGTCGGGCGCATCCAGACCCGTGGCCTGGAACTGGCCTTCAACGGAACTGACGTGCTGAAGCGAGGCCTGGACCTGAACGGCAGCGTGACCTACGCCGACTCGGTGATCAAAGAGAACGGCGGCTACGTCGCCACACCGGGCGACACCATCGGCAAGCGCCAGCCCAACATCCCGAAGTGGCGCGCCACCGCGCTCGCGAGCTACCGATTCGACAGCCGGTGGACGGCATCGCTCGGCGCGCGCTACAGCGGCCCGCAGTACCGCACGCTGAACAACGCCGACGTCAACGGTTTTACCTACCAAGGCGTCAGCAAGTACTTCACGACGGACCTTCGGGTGCACTACCGGATCGACCGCCAGTGGTCCGTGGCCGCAGGCATCGACAACCTGAACAACTACCCATACTGGAACTTCCACCCCTACCCGCAGCGCAGCTACAGCGCGGAGCTGAAGTTCGACCTGTGAACGCGGCGCCCCTTGGACGATGGCGGTTCCACCCTACCGGCAGCGTATCTATCGCGCCGGACGACCATTCGCGACTAGAGTCATGCCAACCGCATCGACATCTCGCCAGACCCTAACCACACAAACCCCCGGAGACCCACATGACATTGCAACGCTCGCTCACCCTCGTGGCGCTCGGCTTGGCCGCCGCGCTGGCACAAGCCCATTCCTTCAAGCTGGGGGCGATCGACATCGGCCACCCGTACGCACGCGCCACGGTGGCCGGCCAGCCCACGGGCGGCGGCTTTCTGTCGCTGAAGAACGCGGGCGCCGACGATCGCCTGCTGTCGGTCAGCGCCGATGTGTCGGCGTCGGCCGAACTGCACAGCATGGCCATGGACGGCGACGTGATGAAGATGCGGCAGGTCGATGCCATCGACCTGCCGGCGGGCAAGTCGGTCGAACTCAAGCCGGGCGGCCTGCACATCATGTTCATCGGCCTGAAGGCGCCGCTCAAGGCAGGCGACAAGTTCCCGCTCAAGCTCAAGTTCGAGAAGGCCGGCGAGGTGACGGTGCAGGTGAACGTTGAAGCCGCCGGCGCCTCACACGACATGAAGCACGAGAAGTGAACCGAGGCCCCGCTTCGGGGCCAGCGTTCAGGCGCCGGGCTGGAGCCCGGACGAAACGGTGGAATCGCGGAACCGTGCCCGCTGCGCTTCGCCGGTGATGTGCGACTCCAGGCGGTGCAGCAGTTCGCCCACTGAATCGGAGCGCTGGGATTCGTTCTCGAGCAGCAGGTCGGCGATCGGGCCGAGTTCGTGGGCCAGGGCTTCGCGCAAGCGATCGTGCTGGGCCGGCGTGATGCCGAAGTTCCGCTGCAGCGGAGTGTCCAGCGTGGCCGGCGTGGTGGTGTCCAGCTCGGCGGGGGTGGTGTCGTGGGCTTCGGAGTGCCGGCGTGCGGCCCACGAGGCCACCCATTCCTGGCGTTCCTGCATGTTGAGCAGCAGGCGCGCGGCAGCGGCCATGAACTCGTCTTCGTTGCGGGCGTGAACCGCGGCGCGCATCAGATGCGGCTTGACGTTGGTGTTCAGCCGCCTGCGCAGCGAACGCTCCACGCGAGCAAAGAGACGGGTGTTGATCAGATCGGCCATGTACCTGTGCGTAGCTCTGAGAGTGCGCGCGAATTTTAGGTGCGCGACCTTTTCCCTGCGAGGCAAATGAGGCGGTACCCCCCATAACTCCATGCATTGTGTAAGCAGACTTTGCGCGCTTGCGCGGAGCACACAAGCAGTTACTTGGCGAGCGATTTGAGCGCGAGTTTGATGCCGTCGCTGACACCGATGTCGACCGGCAGGCTCTTCAATGCCAGCGCGGCTTCGCGGTCGCTATAGCCCAGCGCCACCAGGGCCTGCAGGATGTCGGCCTGCGCGTCGCTGGCCACGCTCGCGGGCACCGACAGGTCGGCACCGAGCTTGCCCTTCAGCTCGAGCAGCAGGCGCTCGGCCGTTTTCTTGCCGATGCCCGGCACCTTGACCAAGCGCCCGCTCTCTTGCAGCGATATCGCCTGGGCCAGCTCGCCCACGCTCAGCCCCGAGAGAATCGACAACGCCGTGCGCGGCCCCACGCCCGAGATCTTGACCAGCAGGCGGAAGGTGGCGCGTTCTTCGGCGGTGAGAAAACCGAACAGCACCTGCGCGTCTTCGCGCACCACGAAGTGGGTGAGCAGCGTGACGCGCTCACCCAGCGAGGGCAAGTTGTAAAACGTGCTCATCGGCACGTCGACCTCGTAGCCGACGCCGTTCACGTCGACCAGCAGCTGCGGTGGGTTCTTCTCGGCGAGCAGCCCGCTCAGGCGCCCGATCATCGGCGGAACAGACCCAGGCGCTGCGCTTCAAGTGCCGCTTCAGCACGCGAACTCACGTTGAGCTTGCGGTAGATCTGCTTCACGTAGTCGGCGATGGTGTGGCGCGACAGGTTCAGCTGCACGCCGATCTCGGGCAGCGTGAAGCCCTTGGCCACCCACAGCAGCACTTCGTTCTCGCGGTCGGTGAGCGACACGTGGGGCAGGTTCTGCGGGCGCTCGTGCGGCTTGTTCTGCTTGGCAAAGTAGGCGATCACGCGGCGCGCGATCGACGGCGACAAGGGCGGCTCGCCCTGGCTGATGCGCTGCAGCTGCTCGACGAAGTGTTCGCGCGGCTGCTCCTTCAGCAGGTAGCCGAAGGCGCCGGCCTGCAGGGCAGGGAACAGATGGTCGTCGTCGTCGTGGATGGTGACGACGACCGACTGCGCCTCGGGCTGCGCCTCGCGCAAGGCCGCCACCACGTCGACGCCGGAACCGTCGGGCAGGCCCAGGTCGACCAGGGCCACTTCGAAGCGCTCGGCGGTGATGAGCGCCAGCGCGTCGTGCACGCGCGCGGCCTCGAACACATGCGCCTGCGGAAAGACCTGCAGCGCCAGGGCTTTCAGCCAGGCGCGGATTTCGGGAAGGTCTTCGAGCAACAGGATCTTGTTCATGGCGACTCGCTGGTGGCGCTGACGGGATCAGCCAAAAATCATCGTAACAGCCTGTGGGCCTGCGGGGCCCTCAGACACCTACGCCGACATGCTCGTGCCCAGTGGAAGCGTGAGCCGGATCACGGTTCCGTAGCCGGGGCCCGACTCGACCAGGCACTGGCCCTGCATCTGCTTGGCGCGGTGCTTCATGCTGGCCATGCCGTGGCCGCGGTCGAGCTTGCCGTCGAGTTCCATCGGGATGCCGTTGCCGTTGTCCTGCACCACCAGCACGAAGTCTTGCTGGCCGAGGCTGCAGCGCACCTTGCAATGCGAGGCGCCGCTGTGCTTGATGACGTTGCTCACCGCCTCGCGCAGGATGCGCGTGGTCTGCACGAAGGCGCGGGCCGAGAGCTGCTGCGTCACGTCGTCGGTCGGGCTGCGCCAGTCGACTTCGATGCCGGCCTGGCCCAGGCGCGACACCGTCTCGGCGCGCCAGTCGGCCAGCGCATCGGCCACCGGCAGCGGCTTGCCGGTGAGGCCGCGCACGGAGAGGCGCATTTCTTCGAGTGCTTCTCGCGCGAGCGACGAGATGCGCTCCGACTCGCTGGTGTGCACGATGGTCAGCAGCTTGGCGCCCAGGTCGTCGTGCAGGTCGCCGGCAATGCGCTTGCGCTCTTTCTCGGTGACCTGCTCGACGCGCAGCTCGGCCATCTGCACGTAGTTGCGTTCCATCTCGGCGGTGGCTTCGGCGACGCGGCTTTCCAGCGAGTTGCGTGCCGCTTCGGCCGCCTGCAAGGCCAGCCCGAACGACTTCAGCTGCCGCGCCCCGATCGCGATGAACATGAGCGGCAGCGCAAAGTGCAGCACGTGGATGTGCGGCATCGGCAGCCAGTCGTACTGGATCGCCCGCTCGCTCAGCACCAGCCCGCACAAGATGCCCAGCATCGCGGCCATGGGCCAGAAGTTGTCGCGCTGCGAGCGCCGCTCGGCGTAGAGGTAGAGCGCCATCACGAGCATCATTTCCAGCGTCATCAGCAGGTACCACGCGCTGCTGATGTTGAACAGGCGCTGCGGGCCGGCCAGCACCAGCGTCAGGGGCACGAGCAGGCACTGCACCAGCAGGCCGGCCTCGATCGCCCGGGAGCGCAGCGCGCCATAGCTCAGCAGGAACTGCACCCCCAGCCCCGTGAGGACGGCGAAACCGGCGCACACCAGCAGCTCGGTGGTGCCATTGTCGAAAGGCGTGGCTTGCAGCCAGATGCGGGCGGTGAGGGCGTTCCAGCCGAGGATCAGCAGGCCGAAGTAGCTGAGGTGGGCCTCCTGCCGGTTGATCCAGCCGAGGAACAGCAGGAATGCACCCAGCACGGTGGTGGCCACCGTCATGAGCTGCAACACCGAGATGTTCCAGAACATCTGCGACGAATGCTCGCCCGCCAGCACGGCCTGCGGCCCGATCCGCACTTCCGACAGGCCGCCCGAGCGCTGGCGCGACGACACCTTCTGCAGCGCGAAGCCCTGCACCTTGATGTCGAGGGTGTTGCCATCTGCCCGCAGCAGGCTGGTGGGCAGCGTCGCCAACTGCGGGTAGAAGCAGTTGCGCGCCACCGGCTCGCTCATGGGCCCGCCGCTGTGGATGATGAAGCCGTTCAGGTAGATCTCGGCCGTGCTGCACACGCGCTCGATGTAGACGGCGAGCAACTGGTCGGCGCTGCCCTTCGGCGAGTCGAAGCGCAGGCGGTACCAGACCGGCCCGTCCTCGCGTTGGCGGCTGGCCCACCAGCTGTCGGGCAGGCTGACGCGCCTGGCTGTCTCTTCGGGCGGGAAATGGCCGCCGGCCCCGGGTGCGGCCAGCGCCGTACTCAGCTCGATGACCTTCGTCTCGCTCTCGGCCGACCCTGCCTGCAAGCTCGCCATGGCCAGCAGGCAGGCCAGGGCGAACGGCCCGAGCCAAGCCAGGGCGGCAGAGAGATGGCGGCGAACGTGCATGGGCGCCGATTGTGCAGGAGCGGACTCGCCCTGCGCGGCCTGTCTCCACCGGATGAGCGCGGGGCGCGACAATCCGCTTTTGGAAAGCCGCCTGTGATCCTTCGCCACGCCTTCATTCCGCTCGACAACATCCGCCTTTCGCACCTGTGCGGTAGCCTGGACGAGCATCTGCGCAACATCGAGACGGCGTTCGACGTCAGCATCTCGCGGCGCAACGAGTCCTTCCGCATCGAGGGCGCCAAGCCCGCGGCCGAGCGGGCGGTGGCATTGATGCAGGCGCTGTACGACCGAGCCCGCAAGCCGATCTCGGCCGAGGCGTTCCAGCTTGCGCTGGTCGAGGCGCTGGCCGAAGCCAAGCGCGTCGACAAGCGCTCGACCTTGCACGAAGTGGTCGACGCCGCCAGCGAGAGCGAAGACCTGGTGCTGCGCACACGCCGCGCCGACCTGGCGGGCCGCACCGCCAACCAGCACCTTTACCTCAACAACATCCAGACGCACGACATCACCTTCGGCATCGGCCCGGCCGGCACCGGCAAGACCTTCCTGGCCGTGGCCTGTGCCGTCGACGCGCTGGAGCGCAGTGCGGTGCAGCGCATCATCCTCACCCGCCCGGCGGTCGAGGCCGGCGAGCGGCTGGGTTTCCTGCCCGGTGACCTGGCGCAGAAGGTCGACCCCTACCTTCGCCCGCTGTACGACGCGCTCTACGACCTGATGGGCATGGAAAAGGTGGGCAAGGCCTTCGAGAAGGGCAGCATCGAGATCGCGCCGCTGGCCTTCATGCGCGGCCGTACGCTTAACCATGCGTTCGTGATCCTCGACGAGGCGCAGAACACCACGCGCGAGCAGATGAAGATGTTTCTCACCCGCATCGGCTTCGGCAGCAAGTGCGTGGTGACCGGCGACGTGAGCCAGATCGACCTGCCGCGCGGCACCGACAGCGGCCTCATCGACGCCGAGCGCGTGCTGCGCCGCGTGAGCGGCATCGCGATAACGCGTTTCACCTCGGCCGACGTGGTGCGCCACCCGCTGGTGGCACGCATCGTCGAGGCCTACGAGTCCGAGCCGCAGGAGCGTCCTTGAAGCCGGAGTTGACGTTGTCCCTGCAGTTTGCCGATGCCTCGCACCGAGCGCAGCTGCCGCGGCACAAGGTGGCGCGCTGGATCCGGGCGGCGCTGGCGGCGCCGGGTGAGATCACGGTGCGCATCGTCGGTGCCGAAGAAGGCCAGGCCCTGAACCGCGAGTTTCGCGGCAAGGACTATGCGACCAACGTGCTCACATTCGACTACAGCCACGAGCCGGTGGTGATGGCCGACCTGATCATCTGCGCACCGGTCGTCGAGGCCGAGGCACGCGAGCAGAAGATCACGCTCGAAGCCCACTACGTGCACCTGCTGGTGCACGGCACGCTGCACGCCCAGGGCGACGACCATGAGGACGAAGCCGAGGCCGAGGCAATGGAAGCCAAGGAGACCGCCATCCTCGCCGGCCTGGGGTTCGCCGACCCGTACGCGCGCTGAGCCTGCGTTGTCGAATTAGCGCTTCGAGGTGCTGAGGTAGCGTTTTCGCCAGAAGAAGAGGCCCAGGCCCAGGCCGAGCACGAGCATCACCACGCTGGCGATCCACACGCCGGTCTGCGCATGGATCAGCGGCAGGCCGTCGAAGTTCATGCCGAAGAAGCCGGTGATCAGGTTCAGCGGCATGAAGATGGCGGTCAGCACGGTCAGCGTGCGCATGATGTCGTTGGTGCGGTTGCTCTGCGCCGAGAAGTGCATCTGCACCGCGGTTTCGGCCGACGACTCCAGGCGCCGCACATGGCTCAGCACGCGTTCGATGTGCTCCAGCACATCGCGCGAGCGCAGCCGCAGCAGCTCGCGTTCGCGGATCACGGCCGGGTCCTGCGCGCTGGGCCACTCTTCGAGGGAGTCGATCCATTCGACGATGGCGCTGCGCTGGTCTTCGCAGGTGTCTTCGAGCAGATGCAGCGCATTGCGCGAGTCGAGCAGCACCTGCCAGCTGTCGAAGTGGCTGCGCGGGTTGAAGAGCTCCTGCTGCAGGTAGCCGAGCTGTTTGGTCAGCAGCCGGCGCAGCTCGAGGTAGCTGTCGACCATGTGGTTGACCATGCGCAGCATCAGGTCGGCCGGGCTGGTGGGCAGGCGCGTCGCGGCGCGCTGTTCCGAGCGCTGCTCAGCGCCCTGCGTCATCTGCACCAGGCGGCTGGCGAAGAAGTCGCGCACCTGGCAATCGGTCGGGTGCACCGTCAGCAGCACGCGGTCGAACACCGCGAAGCCAACCGGGCTGGTGTCGATCGCGTCCAGGGCGCGTTTGGCCGTGGCCAGCGTTCCCTGGACGTCGTCGAGGAACATGTTGTTGCTGCCGCTGCCGGCCGCGAGCCGCCGAAACACCAGCAGGTCGTAGGACGAGGTGTAGTCGAAGTGCGAGGGCAGCTGGTTGTTCAGCAGGTCGGAGACGTGAAGGTCGACCAGCTGTGTTCCGGTCCAGCGCTGGAACGCGCCCTGCAGCCCGGTCGCGTTGACCTCGAACTCACGCCGCGCGCTGCCGATCCAGAGGTAACCGGCGGCAGGCATCTGTTCGGGCAGCTCCGCCAGTTCGGCGAACTGGTCGGGCATGACGTGGAAGATGCGCATGCGGGCGGGTCAGCGCTGGTTGAGCAGGCGCGCCGCCTCGAGCGCAAAGTAAGTCAAGACACCATCGGCACCGGCGCGCTTGAAGGCGAGCAGGCTTTCCATCATCACCGCGTCGTTGTCGAGCCAGCCATTGATGGCAGCCGCCTTGAGCATGGCGTATTCGCCGCTCACCTGGTACGCGAAGGTCGGCACGCGGAACT
>Ga0307514_10002591_pt1 | contig 18524 bp, 18 predicted proteins | sample 16_EM_MG_FD_203088 | JGI IMG/M metagenome (GOLD analysis project Ga0307514, IMG submission 203088) | Populus trichocarpa ectomycorrhiza microbial communities from riparian zone in the Pacific Northwest, United States - 16_EM | ecosystem: Host-associated > Plants > Roots > Unclassified | place... | reverse complement strand
CTATTTACAATATCCTCAGCATGTACGAGTACACTTGTTAGATTACCCAATGTGGTCTGTACATGATTAGCCCATTCCTCCATTCACTGACTTTGTACTATACGGTATCCTCCAGGTTAAGCTGATCCATCAACTCATATGCGGCATAGAGCTGCTGTTATATTTGCTCGAAGCTTTCCCGCACACGACTGGCAATATTTGCCCTCTCGATATTCCGTCTACTGGTACCCTCTTCTTCAACCCACAAAGCATCCGCAGTCTCATACACTTCCATACCAGACTCTGCAAACATTATTAACTATACCTCCCATTACACCGCAGTCAACACTTTGACCTCAGTATCACAATGAAAGATGTGTCGGCATGGAAGTAGGTATTTCCTATAGAAATTGCAGGCTTCAGACTTAATATACCTCAGCAATATACTTGGTGTTTTTGTACGGAAGCTCTCCTCAATGTCATGTGTATGGTGGATATGCTCATCAAGCCAACAGTAACTGATGTACCATCAACTGGACGTGAGACCTTAATTCGGACATTGCCAAGGTCAAAATTTCGAATACTGCTGTGCCAACATTTAATAACCTTGCCATCAGCAACTCGAGCGTACTTTTTTTATTTATTTCCTGCTTTTTCGAAAGTCTGCACTGATACTTCTGAACTCGTACTGTACCATGAGCTTGCAACAGCTCTTGCCGAAGCTTTGAATAAAGTGGATCCACATATGGCCATATCTCATTGAATATTTCGGGAGAATGATAACTGGTTTACTGGGCTCAAACAACATAGTGCGGTACTGCAGGGCTTCAGCAGAAATTGGCATCATGGCTTCAGCAGACATTCTGATACGGTGTTCATGGTGATATGGTATGGTGATATGGTATATGGTATTTGCAGCAAGATGCAATCGAGCATAATAACAACTCGTCATGACGAGCTCACCCCTCTCTGCATCTAGAAGCAGCTAGATATCTAAGTAGCGTGTTCTGCCTGAACCACTCCCAATTCATCATGAGGAGCTCGCCCCCTTTCTGCATCTAGAAGCAGCTAGATATCTAAGTAACTACTCTTCCTTTATTAGTTAGTGAAATTATTAACGTGTTCTGCCTGAACCGCTCCCGGTCAAAAACAAGTGGCTTTAACGTGAGCTTGGTCTATCTCTTGAAAACCGACATGGATCTTTTGTTCGCCAGTGGATGCGGTATTTTCACCCACTTCAAATATGAGTTTAAGTACCAGCACTCTCTGGGCAATCTAACCCCATATATATGCATGGCCGTCTCGTACTCCATCAGCCGCCCGGGAAATGTGACAGCCACTACCATTTCTTCTACCCTCAGGCGCTACGGATTCTCTGTAGACCCTTCCAGTAACTCTGGGAATCCTCTGGGCATTCGGATAGATCAAGCTATTAGTGCAACTCTGGAGGCGTTTCTCTGTGGTGAGATGCAATAGCCCCGAGACTACAAGAGGTCCTGACATCGCCACACCGGCAGGCATTCGGCAAGCCTATCCGTTGCACTCGAAGGCCCCGGCTCACCTCCGGTGATCGAGAGACGCGATACGGGGTCTGACGTACCTGGTGACGGTTAAGGGGCCGCAGAGGCAGTGGCTGAAAGAGATAGGCAGGACGGAAGACCCGAGCTGCATCTGTGACGGATGGACACCACAGAATGCGGCACATCTATATCGATGTCCATGGATAGGGGATGAGGCTGGGGCTGGGAGGTCGAGGGAAAAGGCGATATCGGATGAGCATTGATGCGGGGAAGTGGCGAGATTTTTGATGTCGATAGACAGTATGTAGTATGTAGTGGGGAGGGCAGAGACTGGCCCGGGAGGTGAGAGAGGCACCCGAGCAATTGGGGCGCTGTAGTCCATCGCCATAGTCTAGAAAGGCTGAATGCGATTAATGGCGACTTATAAATAAATAAAAAAGAGACTGCAAGCGGTGTTTATTTACATACAGAATGCTATGTTAGTCTCTTTTCCCTCCCATGGTTTCGCCACTACCCTCAATCTAATAAGATCCCATCTTACTCGACCATAAAGATTTCTGTTGTCCATTTTGATGTTTTGGGCACACCACAGTACCGGTACCCACTGGCTGCTATACGGCTGTGTTGGAGCCGCTGTGCTGTTAAGCCAGTCATGACACAAGCTGCATATGCATACTCTCCAGTCACGATTGCGTCCTATCTACCTATCTGTTGGAATAACTAATCACGCTGGCGTGGGGAATATATCATATGAGATGCCGTCGTGAGAGATTTTTTTTTTTGGGAGTCATTAATCGTATTTAGCCTATCTAGACTATGACGATAGACTGCGGCGCACTGTTGCCAGCTGCCTTTTCTACCTCCGGGCCAGTCTCTGCCCCTTTATATACATGTTTCCTACTTTAAAAACCTCGCCAAATCTTCACACCACTTCTCGTCCTCTTGAATCATCTCCCTCGTCCTCCCCCTTCCGTCTCCCACCCTTGGACACTGACACAAATGTGCTGCGTTCTGGGGTGTCCATCCATCACATACACAACCGGCGCTTTCCACCTTTCCAATTGTCTTCATCCACTGTGCCTGCGGGCCCTTGTCTGTCACCATATATGTTAACCCCCGCACCGCCCATCGCGACCAGTTCAGATGTGCTGGTGCCCTTCCATGTAGTCTGTAGGCTTGTCGGATGCCCGCCGGTGTTACTATGTCAGGCTTGTTCATCCTTTCGCCCCCGTCGTGAGAGATACCGTCGTGGGGAATGTGAGATGCCATTGGGAAGTGTCGTTTGGGTGGTGCAAGGAGAAAACGGAATGAATGAATGAGTGAATGAATGATATATGAGCCTATGAGGCAGTGTCTTCGTGGTGGAGGGGGCAGTCTTTAGTCTTCAGTCTGCAAACAGATTCTGTTATTGAATATATTCATGCACCTGTCTCCCGCAGTGACCCAAGTGAACCAAGTGAATTCCTACACTACCAACCACCAGTCACCCCAAAACTCAAATGGGCGCGTGAAGGGGGTAGCCCTGGTAGTCTATAGTACCCTAGGAACCATTTGGAGATGACCTCAGGGATAACTGGCCCCAGTACTTCCTGTTTCCAGCCAAGCACAAGTTGTAACAAGTTTGCCATTTTATGGTCGGCCTCATAGTCGTCTGCCCATCAACTCTGGAATCATTAAAAATCAGGTAAAAATATACCCGCTTTTGATCTCCAGCTATGCCAAAGCTCTTACCTAGCCCCGTAAGTACTACATTGAGTCCTATTCCTTATGCTTAATTCCCGGCCGAGATGATCATCTACATAGTATTCATAGTCCGCTTGTTAAGACTCAAACCCCAGACACAGAGACGGGGTTGTCTTAGTAGTTTTACGGCATGCAGTTTGTATTCGCTGAACTCACTGGTTATGTGACTGCTATTTTTTTGTGATCCCACTTGAGATGATGAGATGAGGTGGTTATGCCACTCTCCGTTGGCCAGACTACAGTGATGTCGCGTTATAAGAAACGGAGCTCCGATCCCGTCGAAATTTGTATGGGAAAATTTATAGGCAGGTTTCTTATGTCTTCGCTTAGTAATATATAGAGTTTCTTATAACGAAGTTGTTGTCGCATGTATTCAGCACCAGGCCTACCTGCTTTCTCCAATTGCAATTCCATAAGACTTCCCTGAAAACACATGGCTAGTTCGAATAGAGTCACTGGCAGAATAAATTCAGAATTTTGATTATCCAGATATCCTGTCCGGTAGACCTGGTACTAGAAGTAGATTTATATACTATATAGTCGTATATACATATCAAAATCCTATAGTTTGAAGATACCCTCAGAACATACTGTATGTACACGGAGGCCGGGTATGGACCCTGTTGTCCATGTGAGGCTCGATCCACATAGTGCATGTAGTCTAGTTTAGATATCTGTGGTATTGTAATTCTTGGGCTGTTGAAGTATTCACATACTTTGTTTTCCATATGCGCAGTTAGCCTCGTTCCCAGGGCGTGGTTTCTATATATACCAGTTACACTGCTTACCTAAGTTGTACTGTATGTATGTTTGCCAAGACATTCGTTGTTTTGAAAATATCTAGCTCTGCTCCTACTATACCACGTGCGCAGTATCCAATCGCACAAACCTAGTTTGAACAGACCCCCTGTTTCTCTAATTTGATCTACTTTTTGGCAGTGGAGAAAAGTCACATATCCACCAGGAAAAAAGTTTGTGTACAGAAAGCAAAGACAACAGTAGCCTAGTTGGAGAAAACAGAATTTCCAAAAGACAACACTCTGAGATTTCCGTTTTCTGGGTCAAGAAATCGAATGTTTAAGTAAGTAATATCTCTCATTGAAGCCAAGCGGTCAATGTGTGTAGAGTAGCCTTATGAATCCTCTAATGTTCAGCAATAAATGTACCCATTCACCAATCTAATGCTGAATGGTATTGACAAGGAGCCCCATCAACTGCTCATGGTCAGTGGTGCAGGTCTTGAGTTTGCAAGCCTGATCACATGTGCATACCAAAGGTCCATGCCAAGAACTGAGTTGCCAAGAACGTCTGGTGCGAGACTGGGTGGGTCGTGTGCATGTTCACCCTGAATGGTTAGTTTATGGGCTCAGGCAACCATCTACAGTACCTACCAATTGTACCATTGTGCCATCTGCTAATCATGGCGATTTGCCAATTGGTTGATCTATTGGCTAGGTAATGGGGCAGTTTGATCAACGAGCTGACGCAAGTAGTTCTCTCCACCTGAAACCAATCCAGCGGGTTAGGGTGTTTGAGCCCAACTCTGCACTCTGCACATCGCTTATTAGAGTAAATTCAATTATTACCAGCTATCAAGATAAATAGTGTTCGGTTTATGCAACCTAAATCTAATCGGCGCAATGGTAAGTAAGGTGGCTAGTGTACAGCTACCGTTAGCTCTGCTCGCATAAATCAACAATTCCACAATGGATTGGTGAATGGGTTGCGCTAACATCAGTCTGTGCTGAATGAGCCAACGGAACTGTAAATAGTGCCATTAGCCAATGAGTTGACCGATTGATAAATTGCATATGTACTCCGTACGGTACGGGCTATTGCCTGGTATGGATATTGGTCGCATATCTTAGTATATATATCGGTTCACGGCGGATTCGAGACTAACTTGATCCAAAGGTGTGGAGAATAAAGATTTAGTTATTTCGAGATCAATAACATACTTCGATACTGTTGCTCTCTCAGGGAAACCAATATGGGGATTAAAAAATCCAGTGCTTACATATATCGCTCGTCTGTTGCCAATTTTGCCCGCATTGGGATACCCTGTCACATTTGCTCTTATCTGGCCGCTGGATGGCACTCACGTGGAACATACCACGTGAGTGTGGATATGTAATGCTCGCAATCCGCTAAGTCAAACCCCAGGGTCGCTGATAAACCCGCTACTACGCTGACCTCCCCCCCGAGCTTGCCTATATCATCTTCGCCATCTATCCCGGGGGTATGGAAAGGTATGGATCGAGATCTGAAATATTGGAGACCTGCCGCACTTGAACTGTGCCAAAGTTGGAGTTTTTCAGGATTAGGAACTCTAGGATCGCTCACGGTCTGCCTCTGCCTGACCTATAGTAGTTCTGTAACGTCACGATGTGATAGATGCCATTCGAGCTCCTCACAGGTACGAAACCTGGGCAGGACAGTCGCTCAAAATACCGCATCCGCAAAACAGGCCAAACGAGTCCATCAACTTCCCAATATCAGCTATCTCAAAAATCTTACCGCTCCATACAGTTGTTCCCAACACATAACCACAGACGCCATGCTCATCTGACAACGCATATCCAACAGGTAGGCTGATGTACTGTACTGGTTGAACTGGTGGCACATTGCGACCGGGTCCTGCCAAAGGCTAAGAGCACCAGCTGCAGGTCGGAAAAAGAAAAAACATTCTGCAATGCAGTTGGCACATCTTTTGGAGCTGCAGGATTGAGAGACTTGTCCATGGATATGTAATACATGTCGAAACCTAATTGGGGCCCAGGAATTAACATTCCGGGAACCTCCCGTAAAGAAGCATAACGTTGCCCAAGTTCTTTCTGAAGATTTATTCCACCAGTATTACTATTACTCCACAGTTGCCCATGCTATATAGGTATCTAGTATCTTGCTGGCCTTTCACTACCTAATTTAGCAGGTAGTTAGCAACTGCTGGCTGATTGGCAAGGTACAAGACTAATTGATAATACTCGAGTAGTCTTGCGCTGCACAAAATGGGTTAGCCCCTTATCAGCCAGTGGTATTGGCTGCAGCATGCGCAGGCATCTGATTATGGGCAGGGTGTCGAGAACTGTATTTGCTGTAGCGAATGCCAATGAAAACAGCCTCCTGGGAGCTTACCAATTTCAGATGACGCTAAATCAACTAACTAGGCTGCTCGATCAGGTTCAGGGTAATGCCTTTCCTTATGTCATTTCCTTATTGTTAACGGGGGTGTTCCTGTAAGTAGGCGCTGGATCGGCCCAGTAGTTGAGAGAGTTCCTTGTCGGGTTTCCACTCGGGGGATGCGGTCCCTCCTATAGCCTACACAGGCTGAATGCGAGTAATGATTAATTTAAAAAATAAAAAAAAACTAACATATTTGACGGGCACTACCGCGATCTGGCGCACTTCGGGATGTATGTATTAATTGTTAAAAAATTGACCTATCATGCAAATAGGTTCGAATTGAAACGAGAGATATAGTGTATACATAGAAGTCATCTGCAAGCCCCGCCCTGGGGCGAGCATTGATATATGAGGTATGAAAGGTGGGTGGGTGGGGGTTGGAATATGCATGGACCAAAAATTGACATGATTGAATTATGGCCTGAAGGGATTTGTGGGCTCAAGATACGTTGAATATAATGTATAATACATGTGGACTCAGTATCCGGACCAACAGCCTATCGTGTGCAGAGAAATAGCAAAATACATATCCTGACGCATATCGGGATCAAGGGGGCCTATATATAGGATATGCATATTGGCAAATGTCTGATAAACATTAGTAGATGCAAGGAAACTAGTTGCAGGCATGGAGGGGCCATGGGGACAATTGTACAAGGTACATATTTGAGGGTAGCTCTCCCGATATCCAGTGGGCCAGCTTACTTAATCCGAGCCATAGGGCTACTCCCTTATTAGAGCGACTGCGTTCGGAGTACAGGGGCTTGCGATAAGACTACGACGCCCATAGGGCCTAAGGAGGCCTCCTAGAAAGTTGGTAAGCTACAACATGCGTTGAGTTGAAATACCCCCCAAAATGTCTGTACTAAATCAGACTAGAAGGTAGGCAAAATGCCCAGGCTCCTGATCAAGATACTTTACAATGCATAGATACGTTTTCAGTAAAAGCATGGTCTTTTCCTTCATATTAGACAAATTTACTCTTGTGATATCAGCATCAGCACGCCAATTATCCTCGTGTCCCACAAGGCACACCAGACCTTCATAACATATAAAACTTACTTACAAATAGGAACAATATGTATTTGAACCTATGTTAGCACCTAAACCTGATATAAAGCTTACTTGATCCCAATATGCATGAGGATATGTATTTTTTCAACACAATCCGCTATCTATTCTACTACTTCTCTGCACATGATAAGCTGTTGGGCCTGATACTGGGTCCACATATATTATACATCATATTCAACGTATCTTGGACCCACAAGTCCTTTCAGGTCATAATTCAATTATGTCAATTTTTGGTCCATACATACTCCAATTCTTATCTTCCATCCTTTAATCCCTCATATATCAATGCTCGCCCCAGGGCGGGACTTGCAGATGACTTCTATGTATACACTATAGCTCTCTTTCAATTTGAGCCTATTTGCATGATAATTCGATTTTTTAACAATTAAATACATGCATCCTGGACGTGCGCTGGATTCCGGTAGTGCGCTGGATGCCGTCAAATACGTTCTATATAAATGGCGGGACCGCCTGAGGGGGAGAGAGGCCAGTCCAGGGAGCTGTGGTTCATCGCCATAGTCTAGCTAGGCTGAATACGATTAATGGTTCCTTAAAAAAAATTTAAAAAAAACCACACGGGTAAGCGTTGTGCCAAGACCCTGGCTATATACGCAACAGGCGGCTTGTTCATGAGACTCTCTCCCCCCTGAAAACTACCGAAAATCTCACTAAATCGAATGCAGAGTCCGCAACTGGATTCACATGCGGCTCAGAGCACCTTCGAGGGAAACAGGAATAAGCACGATTATGAAGTTCCATTGTTGCTTCAGTGGAAAGTATTCCCCACTTCAAGCACAGCCCCCAGCTCCTGCAACCCGTCAAAATCCTGGGCTGCAGTTATCACGCTCACTTTGGTCAACCCCGCCTCGAGCTCCCCAGGTTGCCTCAGCCTACACACAACCCAATGCAGCAAGTTACTACCACCGGCCAGTGTGTACCACCCGTCAGGTATGCACTGCTGATGTCGTGCCCGAATCTTAAAGTTGCACATCTCGCCATTAGATAGTGTAATCTCCAACTTCCCAAATCGTGGTTCACAGGGTTTAGCCGGGAGAACAGCCAACCCTCGAATACAGCACTTGTTGATACGATACCCGCGATGCTGAGCAAAGGACGTCTCATTCTCCCCGTAACATTTGACAGGCTCATGCCCCAGGGAGCTCCCACCAAGCTCGGCAAGGTTTGTTTTCTCAATTTGCTTCCACGATGGAGTCCACACCCGCTGACCATCACCTGGGATCGGAAAGAGAAAGAGAAGGGACCCTCGTACGTAATCCTGCATATGGTCAACTAGTAAATACCACGCTTCCTCCACTGACTGGCTTTCGTAATAAGCCGGGAGGGAGGGCGATCCGAGAAGGTATCCGAGCCCAGCGATCTTGTCAATGTCACCCGATGCAAATCGACGCTTCATCTCGGTTAGGAGGGGGAATAACACTACTTTTTGGTCGTTGGCCAAGATAGCGATCAGTGGTTCCATCATGTGCCGGAGTGTTGTGGTACAGTCGCCATCGGTCCTAACCGCATCCATTGGTATTGGGATTTCCGCAGTCACTCCACCAATGATCGCTCCCCAGTTGATCTCCTGCAGTGTCCAGGCTCGGTTTAACCAATGCCGAGGACCGTCCCATCCGAAGGTTTCAAACGGTCTTCCTAAACCATTGCAATATTGCACTGTATTTGCCGTGTGACAGAATTGATATGCGTTTCCAATCGTAGGTACGTCGATCTCCCACTCTTTTAACCTTATCTTCTCTTTTTCTGGGTCAGAACTCCGTTGCCTCAAACAGAGGATATCCAGCCAGACATATTCCGCCCCCAAATTCAGTAGCTCGTTTCTCACCACCTCCAACGTTACCCCTGCTGGAACCGGCACAGGCCATTCATACTGATTTACTGGTGTCTCTATGGCAATTAAATCATCTGCCCAACTATGCGACACCGGCCAATACCTTGCGTATGGGTGGAATGTCCGCCACCCAGGCACAACCCTATGTGCCCGGAGATCCCATACTCTTCGTGGTGGGACACTATAGGGTTTTACTATTACCCCGTTGACTTGGGCTTCTTCACGGGCTTTCTGGTCGTAAATTTCGTATTCTGCAAACATGCCTCGGAGAGTGACTAGGTCACCTGCTCGCCAGTGTAGGCACCCCCAAAGGGGGCGGAGGTGGGCATAAGCGGTACCGAAATCATACTTTGACAATATGCAATCCTCGAGAAGCGTAGACACGCCTGGGGTTCTGAGGGTATACTTTGTGTGAAGTATTCGGTTCAGTTCTGAGAGGAGACCAGAGTGGCCAAGTGTGGTACAAAGGACTGAGGCAGCCTCAGGAGAAAGTATATATTCTGCGTCATGACCTGTGTAAGGACGCTGCAATACCACTGGGTATTTATTCATTATACCTGGATTTTGAGTAGCGAGACGGTGAGTGTCCAGAGAGGTGTGATGTATGTCCTTCTTTGCGGGGTTACGTATACGTATGCATCGAAATTTACTAAGCAAGTTATGATTTTGGCCGGTTCCAAAATATGTACAGTACGTAAAGTTCTCTCTTGATTGGCTCCGGATGGACACACGTGACCATCGTTTCGGGGAACCCTGGTCACAGCAACATAAAAAAGGCACCTTTTTACAGAACTCTAGTATGAGGGAGGTCATTTTGCTAAGTCACCGATAGGTCCAGTCCCCTCAGTGGAGGATAAAAGTTGCAAATCTACAGCCGTAGAGCTTCTACAGAACCTACATCCCCATAACTCGCGGTCATCGCAATGTGTGACGCTGTTAGGCTCGACAGGTTATCACAGCACTGTGGAGCAAGGGTTTCGCTCAGAATTCGGTGGGGATTGTAGTATTATCCTCAATACCTGTGTCTTCAAATGGGGGACACTATCAGGTACATATTTGGTGAGGTGATTTCCATGTTTCTTAAACAGGAATAGAATTTAGCCTATAAAACCGCTCACATTGCAGACTAACACTCTGAGAGGTTATGGAATAGGCTCATAGCACCAACTGGGAATCTTATGGACAAAATAATCAAATGTGAGCATGTGCATGTCCCAGGTTCTCCCACTCTGATACTTAGATAAGGGTATCCAAGCTAAGTCCTACTGTCATCGAAACCAGAGAGCTTTCTCGGACTGAGCGACTACTAGTTTTGATTCCACGGATATGAATTCCCCTTAACTCTATGCTTAATGACAACTATGTAGCTCAGGAACCCAGCACCAAAAGCACCAGAGATCGAGGACCACATATTTTTCTAGCTGAACTTTCCGTTGAATACCCCTGTGGTAGTTTTACACTGTACTTGTGGTGGGGTGGGTTTTCTCGGATGAAATATCCCAGAGGACCGATCTTAGACTGACTCTGCCGAACGGGTACCCCTTCTAACCAATGCCAGCGGATATCTTCTCGGGCATCCTAGGCGTCTACGACTCAAGCGTTCCATCTGCCTTACAGATAAAGGAGTATGGGGATCAGAAACCAAAACATCCCGCCAACAAACCCCAACCCCCCCATGCATCCATTCACACACCAAAATCTCCGCACAAAGCACCCCATTGTATGCAGTGAAGTCCAAGACAACTCTGGCCACCCAGCCCTGGTCAAAATACACAATATGGTTCTGTAAGATTTACAAGGTTATTAGGGGAAGACGTGGTGGTCTGGAGATGGAGAAGAAGTTTATATGTGTATATTCGAAGCTTTAGTTGACAGCTAACTAATTGCGCTTCTCTGAGAATCTGGATGCTCTAGATAAACTAAATACATTTCGCAGGATCCCGCTGCTTATATGCTCATTGTTTTTTACCGTAGGCTTTCCTTTTCCGGATATCCACCTCTTAGTTTCCCTATTTGGTTATCTTCCTCAAATCACCGCTCATATTCCGTTTCGGGCTTCCTGGTTCAACGCTAGCTTATTCATCGACCGAGAGGAAATCCAACAGGTTCCACCCAGCTATGTGCTCAGGGCCCTGCTCCCGCAAACTCGCAGTGTATTCCTCTGAAACTTTGTCGATGGTAAACACCACTGAGTTTTTCGCCAACCAGAGCACCTGTGCTTTCCCCCTGAAAACTATCGCCCTCAAACTGCAACCCCAGAAACACACCCGTCCTACACACCACATCCAACACCTTTCTTTCCCCATCCCCACATCTCTGCATCTACCCATATACTCCGGACAAACACCCTCCCCGCTCCTTCAACGTTGGCACCTTGTTATACTCCGGCGCAAAATTGCTCCACGGCCGCACTTACTTCTCAGTCACCTCCCTGCCCGTCCCCGAATTGTACCTCGCCATGATAGTACATCAATAAACGTCCTATGCCTCCCCTCTCCAGAACACCTCGAGGACAATATCCTCATACTTACTCTCTTTCTTAAACACTATAGGAATAGGGTTGACTTCGATCCCAACTGCCTCTCTGTAAGAGTGCCGCACACGAATGTTGACGCTGCGCATTTTGTTTGCGTGCCACATTTTTATCGCGAGATTGGAACGGTCAAGGCTAGATTCTCGAGTTCCGCCTGGAAGTCGAGGTAGTATCTGAGGTGAAAGGTTAGGGGTTTGTTAGGCTCGTTGGAGTGGGAGGTGGAGAAGCGGTATTTTGTTGGGGTTATGGCGATGGGGGTGTTGAACATTCCGGTGATGACGACAGGGTAGTCGGTTCCATAGAGAAGTCCTTGAACTACAATGTCATCTTGCAATCCCTCCGACGAACTCCCCACGCAGTTTCCATTGGCAGAGCCAATCCCTCTACAAGGGGTTGTGCACCCAGACTAGCCACTCCCATAAACCAATCCTCCCTTGCAACCTTTCCCCCCAGTTCCAACTTCCCATCCAACACCCTCACTCTATCCACCACCACCTCTCTATTCCAGCAAATGCACCCCCCTCCCCTCCACACACCCGCACAGAACTTCGCCGGCTTCACAATCACGGGAAACTTCTTTACCTCTCCCACCTTCCCCAGCTCGCCACTGCCCAGCACTCTAAGCCCCTCCCTCACCGTATCTCTATAAAAGTCCAACTTCGTCCTCTCCAAAACCCGGCTCGGCATACCCATTACAGGGGCTCCTAGGGACTCGAGATACTTTACGGCATTGTCTTCGTCCTGGCCCCAGAGAAAGTTGAAGTAGAGACCGAAGCCTTTGGCGACAGCGGCGTGAATTCCGGTGCGTTAGGTGACTTTGTGGATGCGTCGGTCGTGGAAGGTATGTAGGTTCGTGAAGAGCACAAGGAGGAGGGGTCAGTGTCGTAATCTAAGAGGTGGGTGCAGGAGCTGGCGTAGCTAGGTTTGAGAACACAAATCCTCATGGTGGTAGTGGAGGGATATACGGCGGAATTGAGGTGAGATCATGCGCTGTAGGAGGAGGCGGAAGGAGATATTAAGGCCAGGGGAATAAAAGAAACTGATATAGTGGCCGTACAAGGAGCAAAACGAGGGGTAGTACTGGTGAGGAGTATTGTAACACCAACCACTGGCAACTGATATTATGTTTAGGACAGGAAGCTCAGACTGAATCGGAGTGACGTGCTGATTCTCCTACCTTATTGCTAAGTTCCGAGACCCGCAGATCTCCCAGGCTCCAGATGTCAATCATTCCACGTCTTGCTACGAAGTAGAGTACTATACATGCATGGTGCATGTACTGTAGCAGCTCGTATTCGGCGGCTAGGGTACGAAATCCCCATAGCCTTATACTCTGCAATATATTTCAATAAACACGGCCTATGCAAGTACGTGTAGCAATAAAATATGCGGTGGGCATTCCTTATTCATCGTGTTGTACTAGACTGTATTGGGCAGTCACTGCCCGAAGGGGTATAGCTCGCAACTCATTGATGCTGCAATAATATAAGTTATCTATGTATTACTCTGAGTGGGAATGAGGACCTCCTGCCTGCCCCACAAAATCCGTTGCCATAACGGAGAGATATGTAGGGGGTACGCATGCGGCTACCTAGTCTTCATCCTCACTTCGGTATACAAATTAAAGTGCCGTTATATCTCTTGCGCCACATCTGCTACTCTATAATTTTACATAGTTAGGTACAATATCTTGCACACCAGAAAGTGGTTTCAGCACTCGAGGCCAGCTTGGTTGAATTCAGGTCATGAAATTAACCATATCGAGTACTAGTATATCTAGTATATCTAGAACTTATCGCGTGGGATTTGGGCAATTTCTTACTCGTTAACAATGAATTGCTACTCGTTATCTGTCTCAAGCGGATTCATCTTTCCCATAACAAAAATCTGTTAATCTCATCTGCGACTCGTCTTCCGCCTAGCACGATTCGTCTGAGCAACCAAATTGGACTCGTCCATTGCAACTTGGACTCGTCAAGGCCTAATTTGACTCACTATTAGCGACACCATACTCGTGACGAGTCCAGTTTGTGACCGACGAGTCCAATTTGAGTGAGCGAATAGCTTCAGTCACCGAAGCCCATAGTTTGGCAAATTACGAGTAGTTCTGCATGGCCTTCGTGTCTATTGCCCAATTATTTTACAAGAATACGAGTATGTAACGCAAGTGTTGCGTGAGTCAACAATACCAAACGGGAGTCTATGGAGTCCGTCAAAGGCTGCTAACGAGTTCGGCATGAATAGCGGAGTCGGCTTTACAGGTTGCGTATGCGAAATGTGAAATTCACGAGTATAATCATGCAACAATAAGGAAGGTGATGAGAGAAAGACAGGACTTGAATGATGAAAAAGTACAAGTAAGAAAGTGCCCAAATCCCACGTCATAGAACTCGGCTTTGGACCTATAGTTATAGCACGCATTAGTAGTATCGATATTGAGGAGCCAACTTTTTTTTTTATTTTTTATTTTTAAAGAATCATTAATCGCATTCATTCTATCTAGAATATGGCGATGGACTGCGGCTCCCGGATAACCTCTCTCTGCCTCCCGGGCCAGTCCCTGCCCTCCCCGTGCTATCTACGTCTAATGTATAAAATCCTCCACAGCCTCACACCACTCCTCGTCTTCTCGTATCATGTCCACCCCTCTCCCTTTCCCGTCTCCCACCCATGGACAATCGAGCAGATGGGCTGCATTCTGTGGTGTCCAGCCGTCACATACGCAGGCTGGGTTCTCCGACTTCCCAATTTCCCATAGCCATTGCTGTTGTGGCCCCTTGTCCGTGACCATGTGTACCAACCCCCTCAAAGCCCTCCCCTTCCATCCTATGTGTTTCGGTGCCCTTGGGTATATTGGGAATTCTTCTTTTATACCCGCCGGCGTCGCTATGTCGTGCTTCAGTAGCCTGTACCCCATGTCTACCTCCCGTCTTGCTTGTTTATCCGCCTCCTCATTCCCCTTCGTTCCATTGTGTCCTTTCACCCACATTAACACCCTCGGTTTCTCCTGCATCTGCCGTACCAGCCGTTCCTCTACCCATGACCGGGGTTGCGTGTGTCGTAAGTTATGTATCCTTTGTATGATGAGGAGCCAACTTTGCTCTACCTACTTAGCTTGTCCATCCGGACGGTTGGACAACTGCTGTATTGTGTCCTGGCATACCCCCACACCTGAAAATTAGCGATAGGGGGCAGTTTCAATTCCTCCATCGCAGTCACTTGCACAATGAGATGTAGGAGCACTCACTGGCGGTTGGGCGCATGTGCACATTGCTAGCTACCCCTGATACCACACCCTGCGGAGGCCGTGCGAATTTCCACGCGATTTAGGCATTCCTGACAAAGTATAGTGCAACGGTAACTTCAACTCTAACTCTCTCTAGAACTTGTGATATAAGTTTAGAATATTGGGACTATGTAGATCCCAGCTACTTACTGTAGTTACCCTGAAGTCCGTCCTATGAAAAAACTTGAACCCCACTCACACATTGCAGCCCAAGGTGTGCGTACGTGCAGGTACCTCCCCTGCCCCGCAGCCTCCCAGTTGCTGCCTGTGTAGGTATAGCTGTGTGTCCACGTTGATTACCTGAGCCTCTCTCTTAACCCTCAATGGCCACGATACCAGCCTAACTAACTATTCTCACACCCATAAGAGTGCATACTAGGTGCCAGTCTCCCAGCACATGGGGCCATTGATCGCTGCGAGCTCCAAGCAGTATTCCCGTATCACCATCTCCCAGGCCAGGCGAGGTATAGGTAATATAGAACGCGGGAAGAGCCATGCGGAGGGAGCAGTAAGAGAGTCAGTCTATACAGTCTATCTTTATTAGGCCGCTGCCTCTTTCTTAGTTTAATTTAAATATGCAGGGCCTGCGGCTAGCTACATAACTGAGTGGCTATTGTTTGAATGTAGGCCACAAAACAGATCGCCATAGTCTAGATAGACTTAATGACTCTTTTTAAAAAGAAAACAGACCTCCAAGCTACTGCCTGTCCCAGGCCGCGTGGCAGCCTCGCGCCAAGCCCCCTCTTTATTTGCTGGTAACCTAACGTAACTGTGCTTGGTATGAAAAGGGGGATTAGAATAGATCCTTCAACCTATACGTACGAGGGGTTGAGATTTTGGGGGCTGAGAGCTTGGTGGCCTACTGCTGGCGCATAGTACCAGGGGCCTTGTGCCTCGATTGTCATCACATTTGGTTTGGTTAACACAAGCCCGATGCGGGACCCGTCTCACCGGATTTGCAAGCACCCTTTCATCAGAATCAGAACCAATGTTAGTTACCCTGAGCTCGAACAATGCCCCACATTGCACCAGGTCTCGTGATCAAACGGAATCGAAAACATGTACATCTCCACTCGCACTAGGTACACTCATAACATGTTCCAGTTGAGCAGCAACGACACGAGCCCTGTCACTCCACTTTTGCCCTATACACGACATCAATAGTATTATAACATTAACCTCACATATATCTTTCCATGCCTAGAGGGTATTGGTCCTTGGACTCGCATGACTAGAAGCCGTGGCGCCAGCAAACCCGGAGACGATCGGGGTCTACAAGGCATACCTAGGCTCTAAGGCAGATTTAGATCTCAGTTTGAAGCCTCCTCCCGTGAATTCCCCCACGAGCCATGCAAGACCCCCCCCCCTTACAGGAAACGTACTCTAGTTAATATAGCGGCGATTTTCAGCGTTGATACTTCCGACAAAATCCGATCTACATGTATTCAATAAACCACCTCGGTCGGGTTACAAATCACTCTGAATAAGTAAATACCTAATATATGCATGTTCGTTAACTGATGATATCATGCTCGCACTTACAGAGTGCTTAATATGTATTCCATGGTTCGGTACTCGTCGATCCCGCAGCGCTCCGAGTCCCCCCGGAAACCTTCACTCCTCTACAACTACACTGCCTGGTTTCGCAATTTGTAGTCTTGTTCACAATCTGTAGTCTTATTTTAAGACTCCTTGTCTGCCCATGCAAAACCTATGAAAGACAGGGGGGGTTACTATCAAATTTTTGCGGTACTCACATCTGGATCCCCGCCTTCACACTTTCATATACATAATGTAAAATCATGCCTTGTATTTGGGCCCATGGAGTCTGCTAAAAATCGCCCCCTGATTGCCATAACAGCTATAGAAGCAAGACAATATACCTTTTTCGGAGTTGTGGCTGTTGTTTAGATGTCAAGTATACGTAATATACGCGGAATTATATTAAGGAAGGTTAGCACGGAGCGGAAACTAAGCAATGACGCGTCTGCCTGGTCATGTGTGGAGTATAGATTATACAGTGCCGCACCCCCACCCCGCCCCCATAATATTGGCGGTAGAGCGGATATACTTCTGGACGTAATTTCTGCGATACATCGGCGTCTCAATCAAATTGCAGTTAGGCGAATATAGGGATATATGAGATTCGAGTTAGACAGTAAGGAGAAATTAAGTCCAAGTACAGATATAATTCAACTCATATATTTTATATTTGGTACATATTAGTGCATGAGCGGCTTTAACTTTTTTTGAGTCCATGAGCCAGGCTGTCCTCAGTAACACTGCATATATGCACCTTGTTGTACTTTTTTTTTTTTTTTTTGGAGTCTATACGCCTTTCCCCCGAAGGGAGCCTTAGGCTATGAGGCGGACCTTGTTGTACTGTGGGCCGTTGGAATAGAAAATGTGCATTTGTAGTCTCACTCAGAATGTGTATATTGATTAGGTCTGCATAGAGTAGAATGGGACATCTGCAGAGATAATTGATGTTTACTTGATCACAAATTAACCACGAAGTTATGCATGTACAGTATGTACATAAGGTCATCAGATACCCAAGTACCTCGTATTGCAACCACAACTTGAACTATCTCTGCCTAATGGCTTTGGGTATGAAGGTATGTGGAGCACAATGACACCCCACATGCTATCAACCCATTCCTGCTGTACCTAAGTACCCTACATTTCTACATGTCTCCGCACATACATACAATGTACTTTTCACATCGACCTGGTGCTAATTATTAACTCTGTGTAACAACCAGATACCCTCAGTGTCTCATGCAGCAATTGCGAACGTTGACACCTCGAAGTCCCAATCTAGAACGCAAATTAAACCTCGGATTTCACCCTACCTGATCTATGCCCTGGACGACGAATTTTCTTTTGTTTCATTCACGTACCCGTTCAAAAAGCCCATCAACAACATTAGGGCTCTCTTCAAACTTTTGATCTCCTGCATATGGTGCCGGCAGTCTTGAGGGTACCATTCTTGGCATTTCTTGGCAAAATGGGACATTCGTCCTAAGCCTTAGTCAGCACGGTTTTATTTTTTTAATTTTTTTATGTGACGCGAAATAGATTGCCAGCCACAACAATAATGCCTCCGCTCAGCAAAAAAAGAAAAGCGTGTTTTGCTTCCACTGCGAAAGCTTGCGAAGCTCGTAAAGCTCGAAGAGTACCTGACGATGTACCTGACGATGTACCTGACGATATTTACTTTGACAGTGAAGAGGAGGACTCGGAGCTTGATAGTAGCATAGACTCGGACACACTGGCAGACTCGGAACAACCTAATTTCAAATACCAGCGAGGAGTTCAATACTTCATAAAACGTTGTACCGAGCTCGAAAAAAG
>Ga0307514_10002590_pt1 | contig 18530 bp, 21 predicted proteins | sample 16_EM_MG_FD_203088 | JGI IMG/M metagenome (GOLD analysis project Ga0307514, IMG submission 203088) | Populus trichocarpa ectomycorrhiza microbial communities from riparian zone in the Pacific Northwest, United States - 16_EM | ecosystem: Host-associated > Plants > Roots > Unclassified | place... | reverse complement strand
CCGCCGCAGTTTGATGTTTAGTTTATTGGCCCTGAAGAGTTTACCAGGAGCATAATTGTTGATTTGATCCCTGTGTGCGATTTGGGGGGAAGTGTTGGTGCACAGTATACCATCGGTGTCTAGGCAAACCTGGCACCCAGTGATCACGTTTTGTCCTAGCGGTAATACTCTCCAACACGCTGCGCTCCGGTAACCCCACTCCGCTGCTTACCCAGCTCCGTTAATAAATTCAACAAATGAATTTCTCTTCCTGGATTAGCTATTCCTATTCACAAATCCTCTCAACCTCGCCGCAACCTCCATCTCCAATCTCTCCTTTCCATACTTCTCTCTACTAATCACTCCAATCATATCCCCACTCGAAAAATCATGCTCAAAATTGGTTCTCCCACTCCCCTTATGTTCGCAAACACCAACTGTTTGAAATGCCACCGAAGTAACTCATGTGATACACGATGTGGATCACTCAGATCCCAACACACACCACCCAGTACTCTACCATCGATGCCGAACGTATCAAAGTCAAATACCACAACTTTATATCCATCCTGTGACTGAGTCAGTACCATCATTCATAACTATGAAGTCAATAGTGAACTCACGTCTGGGTTGACCGCAATCAGGCATTGATCAAACAACGTGTGAATGCTTGCTTGAAGTAAAAACCCATTCTGCAAAGAATTGATGTTCGATACTCCGGTTCTCTCCGGAAGTTCTCCTTTTCTAGCGGAAAAATATGTGCTGCTTCAAATCCAGCCCACCCTCCTCGAATAGCTACCCTGTTAATAAGCGCTGAAATTACACATCTTCCACCACGCAAACAGATTCCGTCGTAAACACTCCATCTCTGCCTGATACGTTATGAGATATCAAGCGATTCACCCATGGCTCATCATTCACTTGAATTTGGGCTATCATAAATTAGTTACTTGAACACATGCCAGTATAATTCAGCACCTACTATCGCAATAGATATCATATTTTCCTAACCCTAGCTGGTTGTTTGTGCTCTTAACAATGTGGCCCGTACCTCGCTTTTGAACTCGAATAGACGTCTCTGTAATGAGCAAGATCCCCAGCATGTCCAGAAAATTTGCTTCTGTAACCGAGCCGTTCTGAATCATTCCCCCCAGCACAACTTCCGGCGATGTAGCATCGTAAAAGTGAACGTTGCGGCCAAGCGAGCGATCGATAGGCATTGTGACTTGATGTAGTACAACCGATGAGGCTCAAGGGCACTTTGAGGGCATCTTGCGCAACGTGCCCGCTATACCAAATACGGTACCACCCATTCCCCCATATGGGACTTTCGCTGTTTTAAAGGGAGAATCCCTGCCAGCAGGGACAAAACCCCTGTTGGTAAATCTTGTCCGTCCTGCAGCTTGCAGGAAGTATACGGAGGTGCAGGACAAAAGTCCTTTCCCCTTCTCCCTACTCACAACCCCCCAATCAACTCCATAACATCTTCCACCAGGTATATTGCCTGTCTCCGCCCCCTCAATTGCCTACTTTAACCTTCATTACTCTACAAGACCTCCAATCTCGAACCTGCCGATCGAGCACCCCTAATTGGAATGCTCTTCGATGTTGTGTCTCTTGCGATCTATGGGAGAAGCTCTGGGTATTATCCAGCAGCAGACTGGAATAACTCCAAGACATGTCCGTAATCTCTATGATGGAACCCAGGAAAGGGGGTGGGCCCCTGGCACCTTATTGAAGATAGAGGACGTTAAGGATAGGAATCGCCGTGGGAGGAAGAAATGATCACTTCAGCAGCGGAGGAGCCTATTTTGGATGCAGTCACTAAGGGTCGATATGGTCAGGAGAAAACACTTGCCTAGCTTGGCTTACAGTTCAATATCTCATCCTAGAGCGTATTTCGAATTCTCCGCAAAAAGAAATTCCACAAAACAAAGCCCACAAGGAAACTCGGCCTTACCAAAGGTATGAAGGTGGCTAGATATCTCTTTGCCAAACGATACGAACATTGGACGCTTGAAGATTGGAAGTCTGTGATATCCAAGAGGTCATCAGACTTGAGGGCGGAAATGAGTATTCTGAGGGGCATCTCCTGTGAAACGGGATAAAGAGTATTAGATTGCAATCCGTCATGAGAGGCAGCTCCGCATTAGAGAGACCAACCGGGTTCACAAGAATGCATGGTTGCCCCCCCCAATGTGCCACTGCTGGATTGCCAGCCAAGTACGTTGCGCACCTTAAGACTTTGGTTGGCATTCAGGAAGCTGCTGATATGGAGGATCTAACACTGATGAATGGAGGCATATGCCGGAGACTGACCAGAGTTTGACGGAAGGGTACTTGATCCAGTGTGTCGAGATCCGAATGATCCGCGTGTATCCGATGAGTTACTTAGGTGGTATTTCAGACAGTCGGTGTTTGCGAACATGAGGGGAGCGGGAGAACCAATTTTTGAGCATGATTTTTCGAGTGGGGATATGATTGGAGTGATTAGTAGAGAGAAGTATGGAAAGGAGAGATTGGAGATGGAGGTTACGGCGTATCATTGCAAGGTGGGCGAAAACAGATGCTGATATCGGCACATCTGTCGGTGCAATCACGGTTATCATCACGGCTGCACTCAGTGCCTGAGACAACCGTACTGGAAGGAACCATCAAGTGAACACTAGCAAGGTGGGCGAAAACAGATGCTGGTATCGGCACATCTGTCGGTGCAATCACGGTTATCATCATTGCTGCACTCAGTGCCTGAGACAACCGTACTGGAAGGAACCATCAAGTGAACACTAGCAAGGTGGGCGAAAACAGATGCTGGTATCGGCACATCTGTCGGTGCAATCACGGTTATCATCACTGCTGCACTCAGTGCCTGAGACAACCGTACTGGAAGGAACCATCAAGTGAACACTATTCAAACCACTATTAGCAAAGACATCGACAGTCTTCATAAGAAAATCGATGCTAACCATGAGACTATGATAAACTTGGTGGGCGGAACTGCATACAGCATGATGAAAGCCATCAACGGGGACAAGGAGCCTATGAAAGCTTTTATAGATAAATGTCAAAAGTCTGGTGCAAAGTCTGTGTTGTTACAGTTGAGGATGGGTAGGTGAACCTGTATTGGCAGAGGCAGTACCAACGCCAGCGGAAATTAGGGAGACAGACCTTATTGCTGGAATTAAGGAGTTGAAAAAATTGTTGCGATTAAGCAGGCAGGCACCGGTAGGACAAAACTTGATGAGGCATACGGCAGTTCTATATTTCATGCAGCTTCAGACATACCGACCATGGGGAAACACGAGATGCTTTGTCATTAGTAGTATCTGAGTGTTTTTGTCGAGCTACAGATACTGCCAAACGGATACGAAGTTGGGAAAGATCAGATATCATCCCGATGTATTACTATTGGGTTAAGAGGTACCAACTGTTCGGTATTTAGTTGGCTTGAAGGTGAAGGGGTTCTATTAGCAGTACGAGAGCATATTGCTTCTGTGAGTGAAAAACTCACCTCTTTGGGTTTGGTACAGAATATTTGAAAGAGGATGAAATTTCTGGTGAAGTACAAGAGGTGGAAACTGTGATTCGGAATGAGAATTCTAAAGTGAAGAGGTCTACTTCTGTGAGAACTGCTCGAAATTGGTTAAATAGACTTGCTTTTGACGTACGAAAAGGTGATTTATGTTGACGGATATGAGAGAGAAGCTGTGGTACGCTATCGGCAGGAGGTATCTCTACCAGAAATGCAACGACTCTTTGATTCTGGGCTTCGAGAGTGGACTGAAGATGGAGATATCATATTAAAAGAGATAGCAATGGGTGAAAAAGGAAGGATTCTAGTCACACATACAGGATGGAAATGGATTGGTTATTCGATGACAAATAGTCCGCATATGCGGACTGGGCCCTGACATATGCATACAGTGCGTGGGCAAAAGAATCCGCGACCTGCCTGCAATATATCTGTATGCATGCCATAAACTACGCGAATGCACCTTTTTATTTCATGATGAAGTTACCACGTTTCCCACCACATTAATCTCACCCCGGTTGTCCACACCCACTTCCCCACCCGCTTCCCTACGACCCCGCTGCCGCTCGGCACATCGTTGTCGTCGTTCCCTCAACCGGTTTGAGGCCATGCCTTCTGCGAGGGGGGGCAAGAGGAGGGGGGCGTGCAAGAGGAGGGGAGAGGAAGAGGAGGGGAGGGGAAGAGGAGGGAGGGGGGGGGGGGTTGTATGAATTACAAGGCTATGCAGCGCAGCGGATGGCTCATGGACTGGGAGTTTCTGGACGTAATCTGGAGGTTTTGTATATTCTCTATATACTGCTTGGTATCGATCTATGGACCTGTGTGGAACTGTCTTGCTAAAGTACAGGATTCCGCTCTAACTATATACCCAATTTTCACATATTTCTCATGCTATCAGGTGGAGATTCACGGGCCGGCAAGGTCTTCAGATGTTCTCAGGGTAACTTTCGCTTGTAAGCGTGAGTATTTCCTACAGGGGTCGGGATGAGGAGGTGACAGGAGGTAATGGAGATGGGGGGGGAAGCAAGGGAAGTACCCCTTACAGGGGAAGAGCCACGGCTGGGGCTTGAGAAGGGGAGGGCATCGGTCTCGCAGGGGGTGGCTGATTCCCCTCATTTTCGGCCCCTTGACAACATCGGTCAGTCAGTCACTCAAGCACCTCAGGTAGTTCAAGATCACTTACTCTGGTGGCCAAAGAGTGGTGGAAAGGAGGCATCACTATCCCGATCCTCCAGAATTTCCATATCCACCTCTTCCTCCTCACCACCAACCTCTGTGGGGACTTCGGATGATGGCGGATGGTGGGATTGATGAAGAAAATTTCGGCGAGGATAATCCAGATTAACCGTTGAGCAAGCTTGAGGGTACAAGGAGGGCCATCCCCGAGGGCCTCGAGATAAGGCGTATTGGATTGCATTGTGACAAGAGCGACGTCGTCAAATTCGTGAGAACAGAGCAACCCACCTGGAGGCCTGGCAGCGATTCCAATGTGCGACGGCAGGGCTGCCAACAGATTACGTCAAACATTGCAAGTCTCTCTTTGGAATTCAGACTGCCGCCATTCATGTGGAAGACCCTAACGAGGCTTAGTGGAATGACATTCCAGCAACTGATCAAGTCGTTTCTGTGGATCCTATACCAGAGCCAGCTACTGGGTCAAGGCCAAGGAGGAGGAGGAGAAGAGGTCAAAGTACCACTGCGGGTGGTGGCGCCCGCAAACGTGGAATGTCACCTGGACCTCCGAAGTTCAATGTGAGGTTCCTGCCTCCCTCCGCAGACACCTCGAACAAAGCAACCAAACTCAAGAACAAACAAATCCGGCAAATGGAGCAGAGAATCCTTCGACAGCTATCACGATCGTGTATAGGTAGACACAGTTCATTTATTTAAAAAATCGAACTCAATACTGACTGACTTTAAGATAGCGAAAAGAACAACCTCGCTCGACTATTCAACTCACGAATTTAACTCATGAGACACACCAATTGGAACCGTTATTGTTGCATGGCGTTTATTCGTACATATAACATCTACGGAGTTTGGATTGTGGAGCGGAGGAAGACACTATACGTTCATCTCGATATCTATATCAAAAGGGTTATTCATTAACATTGCTTGGTAGTTTGCGAATAGAAATACAATGATTTTGTTTGAAAAGCTGTTTTCTTTCTGGCACGAAAGTTATTGAAGAAGTTATTGAGGGATTGTTTTGGTATCTGGAGTTAGGCGAGTGTTTGTGGAAAAAGGGTTGTCGGAGGAAAGGATGATGGTATTATTGTTATGGAAAAGGGGGGCCCCGCCGGAGGTGGGGGGCGAAGCCTGTATGTAGAGAAAGTACTCTGTAAGGTACATAATATTATTAGGATATCTTGTTAGGTTACCATGGCAACCCGGCAACTTCCAATGTTACTATAGCAACACAGAAATAGTAAACAGGAATTTGTACCCAGCGGGGGAGTTCTATCAGCACTCTCCGCAAAATTTACCCTGAACTGACCAATTTGTAATCTTCAAGTATGAATTAGTATTCAGTATAGCCCTTGATCCTATTTTCATCAACTACATGCGATAAGCTCGGGTGAAAGCCAGATATGGCGGGACAACAGAATGTACTGTACTTGCGCTCCAGAAGTTGTCCCAGGACTGCTACTAAATTGCAGACATGTCCATGCGATGCAACAAGGATGGCTCGATTTGTGTATGTACGATACGCACACCGAACAGCCAATATCAGCCTGGCTGAAACCAAGATGTATACCAGCTTCACTACACCCTTCAGGCTTAGGGTCAAAAGTAGATATTCATGAGGGAGAAAAAATAACTAGGCACCAGTGTCATACACAAGCTGTTGCATTCAACTCCATCGCAGTCCAACAAAACAGCGTTGGTCAGCGCAGCAAAACTACCCAGTGTTCAATCCTCTAGTTCAACCACGTTTCCCTGCCTCATTGTCCCTCTATTTGTGGTGCTTCTCGATGCAACTCTAAATACACCCCATGATATCAGTAGGCATTCGTCAAATGTACAGTCTAGGGGAAACTGACCTTCAACGCAGATGGGTTAGCACCAACAACTTCAGCAACCTTCTCTCCACACTTGTAAAAATAGAAAGTAGCTATGGTTATCCCCAGCTGTTAGTCTGATAGACAATAGTTATGGAATACAGGGATGGAACATACGCATGGCCTTGACTCCGAGATGACTAGCAACGTCGGGGACATCGTCAACATCGAGCTTGCAGAAGTTGACATCAGGGAATTCACTGGAGAAGGCTACAATCTTTGGTGCAATAAGCCGACAGGGACCTATTCCGAGTAGAAAAGTAAGAGAAGTAGTTTATATCATCATCGAAAGAGTGTTTCATACCACACCATGTTGCATAGCAGTCGATGACAACCAATTTGTTACCATCGGCGATGACCTTGTCAAAGTCGCCCCTACTGTAGATCCAAAGAATGGTTGTTAGTTATATCTCACACATATGGAAGGACTTGAAGCATGCTCATGGTGAAAATGAGCAACATACGACTTAAGTTCGGCAACCATTTGTGCTGTGGGAGTTGAGTGAAAAGCAGAGCTGGTGAGTATGGTATTCCTGGTGCTAACAGCCGACGGACGAAAGACGGTTGACTTGAAATTTGTTGAAGGACGGAGTGCTCTTCTACTGGCAAGTTTTGAAGAAGCTGTAAAGAAGGATAGTGGTGGAGAGGAAGAGGCTCGGCTAGCAGTTATAAGCAAGTGACGAACTGTGGTGGGTAATTGCGCAGCACTCACTAGAGGGCAGATTGGATAAGTCAGCTTCTTCAAACTTGGAATCTGCAGCAGGTTGGTGTGCTAGGCTGTTTTTATTTGCGTGTGAGAATTTTTGCTTTACAAAGTGCAGAAGTCGTGCCGAAGTCAGGTAGGGATGGAATACTTTTGGAGTGAATGGGAGATTTTATATACTGTGTATATACGTACGTATATAGAGATGACCAATGCGAAGTGAGGCGCTGAATGGGTGTGGTGAGTGAGATGGTGGGATGGTTTGGCGAATTCGATAGGTGACTTGCTATTTGGAATATCATACGGCTAATAGGGCCGGCATCGTTTTCTCATGCTACTCAAACACGACTTCGTTTTCTCAACCAGCACCACATCATACTCTCTTCCTCTTTCAAGCCAATTCGCTCTCACAGGCTGTCAATTCAAAAAAAGCAAGCAGAATGAGGGGTAGTGTTCGCTTGTAGAGACGATCCCCACCCTGGCCCTATCCCTGCACCCCTGCTCGAACCAGAAATCGATCACGACAAAGACAGAGTGTATATGCACATGTTGATGGCATTTCAGCTGGTAATATACTCACCCATCTCGATTTCGCGGAGGACCAGGCCAGGGCTGGAGTGTAGTAGCTACATCACCTAGTTATCATAACGGTAATAAATTTCAACGATCATATGGCATAGGTATATACAATATATTGAAACCAAGTACACACGCAACTCTCACCGATGATGCAATTCTACCCATCCACCTATCAATGCCTCTTCTGAATTGTCATCCTCGCCAGGCTAGAGCTTTTTTCCAGAACCCCTCCCGGAATGGAATCCGGGTTACAATATTGGGAGGGAGAGTAATACCCGTTTGGGCGTTTTTGCCTGCCAGACACTTGGTCAGTCAATCATAACGAACTGACCAAAACCAAGCGGCGCCCACGCCAACTACTTAGCCTCACGCAATGGGGCTTCGCTGCAGTAACCCCACTCCGCTGCTTACACAGCTCCGTTAATAAATTCAATAAATTCAATTCCTATTCTGGTAACACTATTGTAACCGTTCAATCCCATCTCCGATCTATAAACTGCGTAAGCTATTGCTGACAAACAAAACCTATACCATGATTAGTGATACTCGTGGATTCAGGAACAGATTCCTTACCAATCAAAACCATCTTCCTCCATTCAATACAAGCACCACCGGCCATTCAGCCATTCCTATACTCTCAGCTTCAGCCACTATTTGTCATCGAATAACCAATCCATTTCCACCTTGTCACCTACCCATCCTCAGCTGTAACAACACAGTCCTTTCCACCAGACTTTTGACATTTATCCATAAAAGCTAGCTAAGCTTTCATAGGCTCCTTGTCCCCGTTGATGGCTTTCATCATGCTGTATGCAGTTCCGCCCACCAAGTTTATCGTAGTCTCATGGTTAGCATCGATTTTCTTTATGAAGACTGTCGATGTTTTTGTCGATTTTCTTATGAAGACTGTCGCCAACAGTGGCTTGAATAGTCTTCACTTGATGCTTCATTCCAGTACGGTTGTCCCAGGCACTGAGTGCAGCCGTGATGATAACCGTGACTACGACGACAGATGTGCCGATACCTTTATCTGTTTTCGCCCACCTTGCAATGCCTAAATACACGTTACCGAGTTTTCTTGACAAACACTATATATATCAATAACTAATACGTTGGAAAGCCATCTGTCACCCGAATCCTTAAATTCTGATCCTGTTATTAAATCATGATCTATTCACTTTCTAATAAATGCTTCGAAAACTTGCCACTAAGTTTAGAAACCGTCTCTGTGTGTCGCTGTTGGCCTGCTCTGTAGCAATAAACTAGATGACTCCCTAAAATAAACGGGCCTGTTTGGCTGCGATGAAGGGAGTGCGCTCCTCCGGTGCGGTCCTGCAAAATATGGTACGAGTTTAAGTGGAAATACATGAAAGATTTATGCAGCCAAGTTACTACCAAGCAAAGGGTCGCTTTACGCCGCCTTGTACTCGAGCACATGGCAGGCAGAAAAAAAACTTGGCTGTCCAAGAGTCCCATAATGGAGATTAGCTATAAAACGTGACACTGATATACCGTCTAAGCGAATGGAAGGCCTAATTACGTGATCGGAGCCAGGATGCCTAAGCATCAATAAGTACATAAGTATGGTCTGTACAAAGACGGCATGATGATGACGGTTGTCATTGGTGATGGCAAATTACTGCCTCATTATCCAGAATAATCTACAATCTCCTTTCCCTCCGAAGATGCCCGCCTAAGGATAAACACCTAGTGATCGAGGGTACTAAAAGGAAATGAGGATTTGAAAAGGGTATAACCTCAAAAGAAAGATTTGTGAACCCCAAAAATGATATGACTCCTGATGCCCACCGCCAATTGACCCGTTAAATAGGGATAGTAAAAAGACCGGCTTGGTACAGTGGATATACGAAAACACCCCAGAGTAGATAATAATACACACTTAAAATGACCAAGCAAACACCCTTAGTAATGTAACATTCAGGCCGAAGATATTCTTATCCCAGCCCTGTGAACAAAAGAAATCAAGGTTCCGTAGTGGGGAAGATACAATAGAAATAGTTGTAGATCTGACATATAAGGAAATAGCCACCCAGACTGACCTATGGTAACCTGCACTGCATGTGAATATTGTGAATATTACCGTGCTGCATGGTCATTGCAAATGCTAAGCTCCACTTCTGCCATCTCGAACAAAAGAAAATGGGCCAGTTCGCCCGAAGTAAGCAACAAATGAAATGATAAAAGAATGTCGTTGGCCAGATCATATCACACCTGTATATCGTGGCCTCGTTTCCGAAAGATTCTCCAGCGGTGTGACAAAGTTCTCTCCTTCTTCGGCAAAAGGATGCTGCAGGGCCCTGATGTGCGGGCTCGATGACTCGTATCCCCCTAAGGTTGCAGCAGTAGGACTAGGAGGCTCCTCGCCCTCTTCATCGTAGTATTTTAGGTATCCTATCCGGCTGCTCATCCTCCACTCTAGATCATGGACCTGGGGACTTTTCGCATATCCGTCTCTTATCCGTCCAGCGCTTTCCTTATCTCCTCCGAGGGTGGCCCCATTGCCACTTTCCTCGCCTCCACTCAAGCCCAATACCGTCTGTTCATTCCTATCCATGCCCTCACCCCCGTCCTCTGCTTCCCGGCTCAGATGGCCATGGCCATTTTCAATTTTCCCATAGAACTCATCGTCTTCGGTTTCGTCCTCTGTAGCGTCGCGGTTTCGAGAGGATGCTCTCAATGGTGATGGATAGTTATTGGACTGTCTGCTAACAGACTGCCTGCTTAATTGGCCAGATTGCCGACTAAATGACTGCCTGCTTATTTTACCCGACAACCATGATCCTTCAGAATCAATAGATGCAAGGGTAGAGATAGCACTAGGGGCGTTCGGTGATACAGCTCTAGAGTCATATCGTTGGGTAGATGCTCTCGAAGCTGCGTTTCGCCCTTCTGGGGCAGCGTCGGAGAAGCTTGCGTGTGGTGTTCGGGAAGCTTCGGATATTCTAGTAGGTATTGTCGGAGAGTCCATCACAGGCTCGGTCACTCGAGATACTGCTGATTGTCTGGGTTGTGTGGGCTCGGGGGTATAGCCCAGGAATCCTTGCATGTGAGAACTCTGCCAACTCGAGTCGCTCCCTGACCTGTTGGCATCGCAGTACTCAACATCTTGCTCTTTGCCGTGGTGTATTTGAACTGACTGAGCCTCGGCTTGCGGAGAATCTCTCCACAACCGTGATAATCCAGATTGAGGTGGAACACTGGAAGCATCCTCCTCCGAGTCTGAGACAAGTGAAGATTCACCTGCTCGAATTCTGTGTTCTTTGCGTATTCGCGATGCTGTAGCTTTCCTCAAGAATGATGTGAGTTTTGCACGACGGGCTCCTTCGGCAGAAGCTTGGACAGGGCCTTGGGGCGCAAATTCCTTGGAAATATGCCTAGGGGGTTGTCGTGATGGCTCATCATTCGTCTTTGGAAGTTCTTCCACTGATGGGTCGCGTAGCCATGACACGGGTGTTTGGGCACCAGCTGATACAGGTGAGGGGGCATAGGGGGTGTCCCCTGCACCTGTACGACTAGCCCGTGGGTGGGTAGGGCCTACAAGCGAACTGTCACCGATTTCATTGTCGGCATCAAATTCCATTTCCTCTGCAGCCTTCTGCTTCATTAATCTTCTTTCCATTTTTCGTTCCAATCGCTGTTGTTCTTCTAATTTTTTCTTTTCCCTCCGCCTACGATCCCGTTCCATAGCCTCTCTAAGGCCCCTTGCGTCCAAATCATCAGCTAGCCCATCGACAGTACTACTCGCTGCCAATTCCTGCGACGAAACTAGCCGATGTCTTCGTGTGTGTGATGTGCATTGTGGTTGGGTATGTTCTGGGTCAGGTGTTGGTCCTGGTGTCTCATACCCAAAGATTACCTTTGGCCTTGGCACGAATCTTTCGAACCCCTTCAATCGTGGTTTGAGTGGCCTGATACTACTGTTGGAAGATAATGATGAAGTGACATCCCGGGCAGGGGGGGGGAAGTTTGTCGAGCGCTCCTGTCCAAGCCAATTGAAGGTGCCTTTTTTGGGTTGTCGCTTGGTTGAGTTGGACCGGCCAATATTGTTCTTCATATCCGGTGATGAATTCTCTGCACCAGAGGCGGGTGGTGTGATGTATGCGTTTCGCGACTCGGTCTGGCTGTGTCCGGATATTTTCTTGCTGAGTTTCCTTAGCAGGCCTGGTTTGTGAGGCACTTTGTGAGGGAGTTGGGTTGAGTCGGAGGAATCTGAGAGTGTGTGGGCATGCTCCAAGAAATATGAGGAGAAACCGCCCTGGTGATATTGTTTCTGCGGTTGGAAGGTTGATCCAACGTTGTTTGGCGGAAGTGGGAATTCCGGGATAGTAACCGGATGAGGTTCAGGCTGTTTCCCCTTGGTTTGTCTTGGGCCACCATCTCCCCTAGTTTCTCCTTTCTCAATCTTTTCCCCGTTGTTTGTTTTGGAGCGCTTCCTGAATGGCCAGAGCGTCATCGTGAACGCTGTTGTCCTTCAACAGTAGGTGATGAGGCTGTTAATCCTTCTTGTTGATCAATACTCCAAAGACTGAGGCCCAGTTTTGAGGTGTTTTCATTTACTGCAGGATGTGGTCTGAAGATGGAGGAGATGTTTGCAGGAAGGAGATTCATGGGCACACACCCTCCCACGTTTGTGTGCAGGTCGATTGGCTGATTACTGCACAGGGTGAGTGAGGTGGCTGACAGAAAAAGAGCCAGGTGATTTGCAGTTTGACGTTCAGTCCCGAGTTTTGACTTCATGCAGGTGCGAACAGACCAACGATGGGGAGCCACCCGAAGCGAGCGAGCAAAGTACCTAGACGACGACAGGTGGGGACGGGCCAGGCCTGGCAGTGTGCGGGAAGGGTGGAGCGGGGAGGGGAAGGTACTGTGGAGATGTGGTAAGATTTTTCTGAGAGGAGGAAGAGTGCAGCCAGGAGATTGATCTCGGCGAATAAGTGAGATGGAGTGAAGTAACGCAGGGCACGCAATTCATTAAATTGAATCGGTATTCGCGACGGGGAACCAACAGATATGCGAAGCACCATAAAAAGTCAAAAAAGGTAATATTTTTGGACGCCCGAAAAAATCTTTTAATTGCGAGCGAGACACTGGCAGCGTTACCAAGAAAGAAATTACAGGCAGTTGCATCCTCCATCCTGGCTCTGACACGGTGACGGGGATGTGGACTGCCTTACCCTGCGTGCCTCTCCATACGGCCTGCCTTGATGCACATAGCAAGTTCTGTAGCTACGTGGAAGACGAGAACTAGATGGAAAAAGACCTGGGGATTTTGTTTGGACCCCAGCTGGCAATCGGAAACCTTCCTGATCAGCATGCTGCTCTTTCATGACAGTTGGGCTCAAGCAGCATGTAGGTACTAACTCTCTTGCCGCTGGCCAATAATAATTCGCTGGGGGTCATCCAACGGCGGAAGACAGTCATGAATTGGGTTCGCGGGGGGGGGTGGGGTGCCGTACATCCCTCACGCGTCTCCACCTTGTGTGAGATCGTTCTTGCTCGGTATAATATAGTAGCCACCCTGTTAGTCTGGTTGGCACAAGCCGCTCTATACACCCTGTCGTCTTCAGTAGAATTTTGAATGGGAAATTCATGAATTTGATTGCTGAATTGGATGGTGGTGGGTAGTGATAATGGGTAGGGTAGCGATAATGGGTAGGGTAGTGATAATAGGTAGGGTAGTGATAATGGGTAGGGTAGTGATAATGGGTAGTGATAATGGGTAGCGAATCATGGGTTACTATAGTAATATGGGTATGGCTGCATACCAGTAGTTGTTCTCGTTCCCGCCACTCTAGCCTGATCTTGACATTCGCTGCGATTTAAACGGAAGAGCAAGAGACTGGGACCGAGTAGTTCTTTTCCCCGCAGCGTATTATTTTAGTGTAGGTAAATAAGAGTCTGGGCACGAGATCACCAGTAGTCTGGTTGGCTCGGTACGGATTAACAGCAGGACCGAGAATGTCGGTGGTATCCGACATGCTATTCGTGGGACAAAGCTATGGCAATCTCGTTTGCTCAGGTAGGTCAGGCAGGTGGGTCGCTTTGGTGGTGAGTAGCAGATGGCTCTGTACTGTACTAGTACAGCGGAAAACCATATGCACTACCATACTATCTATACCTATCTACTCTACTCTTGATGCAAGATTACACCACCGCTGGCTGGGGAGCATGATGGTTGGATGGGCTGGCAGATTTGGCCGGTACTTCGTGCTGGTCGAGTCAGAATGTATATTCCCTTGCCAGTGACTGTACTGGTGGGGCACGCGTGGTGGTACGCGGTGAGCAAGTTGACCGTGCACTCTACCATACGTACAGACTATCATAGCGAGCTTCTCCACCCACGGTTCTCCCCAGCGGAATTGGGGGCCTGGAGTATTCCTTCAGAATGTAGAAGCAACACGATGTAATGTGGAGTCATTAAGTTACCCCATGCCAAGGGAGCACCACCACGCACTGTACCTAGGCCAGTTAGTTGATATATGAAGTGCCTCTCGCTCCTTGGTTCATTTCAACAGGTCTATCCTATACCGCCTTGCCAGCACTGTTCGAAGTGATGTGGTAGTCCAGGTACGGCTTGCCTATTCCCTTCCCCGTGATTTATGCTTGTTGACTCGCTTAAAGCTTAATGGCCCAAGAGATCTATGTTTCATAATGTTTACAGTTGCGAGCCTCACCCTAGGCCTCACCCCACATTGCACATAACATACATCTACAGTAACACCTAACCACCCCCTCAACTCGAGCCACCTTACCTTCTTGAAGTATTTCACCCGACTAAACACAGGGCAATGGAGGTCCTTTGGGAAATGTTTCCGACTTTTCCCGAGCATATCCTTCAACAAGTTCTGGAAAATGCCGACTCTGTGGAAGATGCTGCCGTTATACTTCTTGAGATGGAGCCGCCTGCGGAACTCGATATCCTACCAGATGAAAATGCCCCCCCACGGGAAGAATCACCACCCCGATATGACGATTTTATGGATATAGAAGAAGACGAAGGCGGCCAAGATGAGATCTGGATTGGTCCGCAAAAGGAAGACGAAAAAGCGAAAGCCCCGGAGTTAGATGACTGTCTTGCACAGATTGTCAGCGTCTTTCCAGATGTTTGTACGGACCATGTGAAAAAGGAGTACGGGGAAAATGTCGATACCCAGGGTCACAATATTGTGAATTCTATTCTCAATTCACTCATCGAGATGGGGCCGAAACGTCCGCGTGCGGAGGTTGGTAACCCTCGGAAACGAAAAAGATCTGCCGATGGCTTTGAACAGAGCAAATTTGAGGCTGCAGATCGAGAACTGCCAGATGGTTACAAGCCAATTGCGTGAGTGTCAGTCTAGGTTTGGTAACTTTAGAACTATTCCTAACGCTGCTTCTATATAGTCGCAGGTTCCTTCAACGGGAGTTTTCCGTCTGCCCGGTCACCTATATTGATAAAGTTCTATTCCAGAACAAATTCCTTGCCCAGTCTTACGCTGTCATTGGATCAATTTACGACGACCCCAAGCCCCCTTTCGAGAGATTAAAAAATCCCCGAAAATTGGATAATGACCGTGATACCTTATCGAAAGTTTATTGTGAACTAATCGAGGAACTTAAATATGCGAAGGAGAAAGCAAAATTACAAAAGAGTATGCACTCCCAATTCTCACCTTCTAGTGTTGCTAATATGGGAACAGATAATGCGCAATTGGAAGCGGATGCGCAGCTCGCAGCTACCTTAGACATAGAAGAACATGAGGAGAATGGAATGATGATAGAATGGTAATGTTTCTAGGCCATTGAGTGGGTAGGGAGATGCTGACAGGAAACGGGTGTTGCAGTCAATGTTGCTATGGGGAGTCTCCATTTTCTGGAATGACTCAATGCAATGAGGGTCATCTGTTTTGCCTCGATTGTGCCAGGAGAAATGCTGAGAACGAGGTTGGGCGAGGGCGCTATCGCCTGTTGTGCATGGCAGGGTGCAAGTCTGAGTTCCCTCGTCGAGAGGTGCTACGATTCCTCGATGAGAAATTAATACTGGCACTGGAAAAGAACGAGCAGGAAGAAGTGCTAAGAATAGCCGATCTTAAAGGCCTAACAAAGTGTCCATTCTGCGATTATGCCGCTATTTGTGCACCGATAGATGAGGACAAGGAATTTCGGTGCGGGAATCCAGACTGTAGACAACTTCTCCCCTACTTTCCAAATATATTCAGGCTTACTCTCTTTGGGCAGGTTTGGAAATCAGCTGCCGCCACTGTCAGCAGAAATCACACATTCCTCAGACATGCGAGGAAGTGTCCAAAGATGGAAAGCTGTCTGTTCGACATAAACTAGAGGAAGCCATGACCGAGGCTCTCGTTCGCACCTGCAAGAAGTGCAGTAATAAATTCATCAAAGAATCTGGGTGTAACAAGATGTCATGTAGTCGTTGTCTTACCCTCCAGTGGTGAGCATATTCTACTCCTTGTCACTAGTAGACTCCGCTAACTTGCCAATAAAGCTATGTCTGCTCCGAAACCATTAAAGGATATGACCATTTTAATGATCCTTCGAGGGGCGGATCTAAGACCAACAAATGCCCTCTCTTCGACAATACAGATGAGCGGCACGATGAGGAGGTCGAAAAGGCAGCCAAGAAGGTAATGGAACAGTTGAAGGAAGAGAACCCGCACATCACAGACGAAGATCTTGAAATCAAGCTCTCTGAAGCCGTGAAGAATAAAAAGGCCGCGAACCCTGGGCCTAGGGTGAGGGGGGACCCAGCTATGCTTGGATTCCTTCCACAAAGACTGAATCCTCCAGCCATACCCCCAATACAGCACCTCATTCCCCCAGTTCAACCAGTGCCTCCCCCTGCACAGCCTGATGTAAGGGCTGCACGTGAGGTGCAATTACAAGCCCTCAGAGAGGCTAGAGAGGGTCTCCGACGTAACGCCCTCCACATGAATGCTCTCCGGGATGCTCTACAGGCTAACATAGCCCAACCAGGTCAACACGGCAGGGCTCGACAGCAGGCAGTAGTGGCAGCCCGGCAGCAGGCAGTGGCAGCCCGACAGCAGGCAGTGGCAGCCCGACAGCAGGCAGTGACAGCCCGACAGCAAGCAGCAGTGGTAGCCCAACAACAGCAAGCAGCAGTTCAGCAAGAGTTAGCAGCAGCTCAGCAAGAGTTAGCAGCAGCTCATCAAGAGTTAGCAGCCCACATCCCCCTCTATCCAGCTCGAAGACACACCCTCCCTGTGAATGTAGTTCAAGGGGTGGCGCGACAGCAAACAGCAGGCCTTCCAATAGGTCCCAATCAAGCAATGGAATTAGCCCGTCAACAACGAGCAGCTTTCCAAGCGAATACATTTCAAGCATCAGCTCAACAACAAGCAGCAGAAAATGCAGAAAATGCAGTTCAACCACCCGCAGCACAACTGGCCCAAGCTGCTTCTTTCCATAACAGGCTAAGGCGAAATACGATGGCACCTGCAGCTGCGGCCCCACTGCCAGCAAATCCAATTGCCCCTTGGCAAGCAGCAAACCCACCGATTCCAGGCAGTCTCCCTGCTCTTCGTAATTCAAACGCGAGGCTTCAGGAATTGCATCAGGGATGGCGGGGAGCATGGGGGGGTGGCGATTATCCGTATATAATGTATCCAGGCCAGGCGGCAGCAGCAGCGGCAGCAGCAGGGGGGGATGGTCAGGCGGCGGCGATCCCAGGTGGAATCCCAGCAGCGGGGGCAAACACAGCTTCTAATCCACCAGCAGCAGGTGGAGTACCGCCAATGGGATTTTTGAGAAGGAGGCGAGGGTAGATGGATTTGCGAGTGTCATTCATAGGATAGGAAAGAGCTTGTGGACGTTTGTGGGACATCATGTTGGCGTTCTTGCCTGCGTTATTGGCGATTATTGTTTTAATTATGTGTTTACTTGTTTACGCTACCAGTCAATCCTCCAGCACTTGGCTGCATGTGTAGGGAGCTTGGGGCTTGGAGTCTTCTTAGAGTGGTGGGTGTTGCTTATGTGCAGGTTTAAGATCTATCTTTCAGGTTACTTTATCTTTTCAAGATGGATGGATGGACTGAGATGTTAAGCTTTTATGATGCTACATGGTGCCTAGATGATTACCTCTTGTTCTCCTTACTCTCTACTATCTGAATTTTGTGGGTGTTTTAAGTATTTGAAATTTGAGTCATGTCTAGTTACTTACAGAATTAGAACAATGTAAGGTCTAAATGTTGCCTCACGGGGCGGGCGTCTAAGTAGGATACATAACCTTCATATGGAGATATATTTGACTGTAAATATGTAGATTGAGTCTCATTTTAATATTTTTAATATATCGCTTCCGTTATCATGCGGACTATTACGTTTAGGCTGGTAGCTCCATAATCAGCAGTCAACCACCAACTCACAATTCCCCAACATCAACAAACTTTCAATATCCATATCAATATAACCCCCCTCGAATTACCCCATCACACTTCATAGCTCCGAGCCTACGAGGGGTTGTGTTACCAGACTAACTCCAAGCCAACACAGCGAGGGGAACTAGTCAAGATGAACTGGCTCGCCCTCAGCATCTCCTCCGGTCTCTGCGCTGCCCTGAACGGGTTATTCGCCAAACTCGTGACTACAACAGGAACGAGTGGGCTGGTGGAGAGAATTGAGGGGGCACTGGGGATTG
>Ga0307514_10002588_pt1 | contig 18538 bp, 17 predicted proteins | sample 16_EM_MG_FD_203088 | JGI IMG/M metagenome (GOLD analysis project Ga0307514, IMG submission 203088) | Populus trichocarpa ectomycorrhiza microbial communities from riparian zone in the Pacific Northwest, United States - 16_EM | ecosystem: Host-associated > Plants > Roots > Unclassified | place... | reverse complement strand
CTCATACAAGGGTATGATTTTTTTTGCCACCAAGCTGTACATAACAAATATGGGAATCACCTCAAGACTCCGAGTGAAAACAATCCCGGGCCCAATGAGAAATCCTGTAGCATGTTTCGTATATGTATGTAGAGTATAATAGACATACTTAGTTTCTAACCAGTCAGGCCTTTTTCTCCAAATCACTGCATGGTAGGTTGGATTTAAAATGTGACCAAGGGCAAAATGCCTAACGTACAGTACGTAATGTACACACTTTTCTTGCTTGCTGCCCAGAGAGGCGGCACCGCGGACACTTCATTCAGATAAAGCTAGGCTGAGATCCATAGACCAATGTGGGTATGCCAGTGCCATATTCAGCATTATGTGTGGGGTTGAGCCTCACAGGCTGGGTGATTTTGGGTTTGCGGGGGAATCTATATACACCCATGGACTCCAACTGACTCTCCAAATTCAAGAGTCTTGAGGGGGATCCGAGTTGCTTTCAGTGTGTGGCCAAAGCCACTAGAGTGCATATATTATAAAATTACCAAATTCCAGGTACGTATTGGTATACTACCTCGTATACGTCCTTAAGTATCCTGCCTCTCTTATCTTTTCTAGGCTGTCATGAGGTAGCTCCAGTGCTAGCGAGGAATGCCTCAAGATGTACCTCTGTCTGAATACGGTACGATGCTAGAGTAATACATATACTTGTGCTAACGAAGAATGAGGCCACAGATATTCTATTGTGTAAGGTAATCGCTGTTCCCTATACCACGAAAGGAATACCACAATCCTTCCGGTGAAATATATACGGACTCACTGGCCGGCAATGCATTCAAGCGGTACCAACAGCCCTAGGCATAGTAGCACAGGTCTCCACAGCCAAGTGCGCGCCAACCCACCTGTAACTCTGAGATCTCTCACGAGCTTTTTAATCGCCATTCGTAGGTTTGCCGGCTCTCAGGCTGCTCAGTTGCCTACAAATGAAGGCCATTCAGTCTCGGATGGCGGGGGCAGTACGCCGCCCCCTGGAAGCTCGGACGTTAATCAGAGCGGTGACGGGTCTGCCCAAGATACACAGAGCTCAGCTCACTATGATGAAAGTGATGACTATTCTTCGACTTCTGGCTCTGATTTCGAAGCCGATGTGGTCAACTACCAGAGACAAGAAGAGGAGGCAGCTGAGGAACTTGAACTTGCTAATTTCGAACCAAAGACATGTGATGAAGCTCCCGACTGTCCTGGGGGGAATCCCGAAATCTTTTGGTGCTCCTCATGCAAACTAAGTCTCTGTGGTAAGTGTTGGTTGGCACAAACAGCACATAAGAAAGGAAGAGCAGGTCACGAAAAAATCTCTCAGCAAACTCTCCATATGCTGCAATCTATTATGAACCCAACGAAAAGCAAGCCGCACGATCATCTGGCTGCTTACGACTCTAAGTGGTTCGGAGTGAACATCGACCAAGAGAAGAATGACATTACACTTGATATCACCACTCGGTACCGTAAGCTTGCAATGATGAATGCATCTTTCGGGCAAACTAGTCAATTTCCAGCATTGATTAGCTTCGTGGGGGAGACAGGAGCGGGGAAGAGCTCCCTAGTTAACGCATTAATCAAGGTAAGTGGGCAGTCCGAATTTTCATGCTTAGGCGCTTGACCCACAATTTGCGTGAATAAGATCGTGAATCATTCCCTGTTTACTCTTCCCAATTTAGTTGATAACTACTGACCTTGGTGATTTGGATAGGTAATGAATGTCGCGTGTCAAAAAGGCTCCGGGCCAATGGCCCCTGTAGACACACCAGTTGTTGGCGACCTTGAAAATTCAGACAGCCCTACCAGCAGTGATGTCCACCTCTTTGCCGACCCTGGTACCAGAAACTCCCTCAGGCCCTTCCTTTATGCGGACTGTGAAGGGTTAGAAGGTGGCAATAGAGATCCGCGGGCACTCATTGACATACAACAAGCCATGGGGACGTGTATTATGCTCGGTGGCCACGGTGTCAGAAGCCAGGGCAGGCGGCTTCGCCGGGTTAAGATTGTGAATGTGAACGAAGATCAGCGTTGCCGCGATTGGATGGTGAAACAACTTTATCCCCGAATCCTCTTCACCTTCAGTGACCTCATATGTTATGTGACAAGAAACCTGAAGTGAGTATTTTACCCCTCGCATGTTGGCGGATGATAGTTATATGGAAGCTCTCCCCTTGTTAACACGGCCGAACTTTCTAGAACGTTTGAACTCATTGTTGGGAGGCTCCTACAGTGGGCTGATTGTGTTTTTGAGCGCTCTGTGAACCAGCCTCTCCTACCTTTTGCAATCATCATCGTGAATGCTTTCGAGGCAGATGTAAGAAGCTTTCTGGGGTGCTCCATGAGTACCTAAATTCCAGCTAATAAGTCTCTAGTCCACTAGCCCGGGCGCATGGTACACTCCAGACCTGACAGACCAGCTCCTAGGCAAGCTGGTAATATCGAAAAATCCAGCACTATTGCGAATGGCCAGCCGTTGGCGGGGCATAGGCAAGAAAGTAGAGACCATGCGAGATCTTGTAGACTGCTACTACAGTGGGATTGAAGTGGTCTGTATCCCTCACCACAAGATGGCTGAGGGACCCCTTGTAGTTGAGCAGTACAAGAAGCTCTACAGTGCCATTGAGGGGGCGGTGAAGAGAACAGGGGAAGTTCGAAACGTGAATGGACTCTTGTGGAACTGGAATGAGCTGGAAATGTATCTCGGATATGCCTTTGATCACTATGGGCAGCATCCCACAAAGCCATTTGATTTTCTCAACGCCGCTTTTCGCCATTTCCCTGTCCGTTCAAACTTCCATACACATATTCTCCTGGCCGCCCTTCGCTTGAAAAACTCGAACACAATTGCGCTGAATGTTGACGTGTTCGATATCCTAGCACCATTGGTATCCTCTAGCATTCTCCTCGACGTTTGCCGGAAGCGGCTACCAAACAAGCGTACGTAGTTTCCAGCCTAAGAGAGGAGCATAGGGGACTCGAGAGCTAACAAAGATGAAATAGAGAAGGCACATGATGTGATTGAACAGTATCGGCAACACCTTGAAGATGCTTACCGCATTTTTTATAACGATCATTGGCCTTGTGGGTACCGTGACCCTAAGGGGCGTAAATGTGTCAATGTTTCTACAAAGCATCAAAAAGGCCACCAAACCGCCGAAGGGAAGGTTTTTTCTGCTGGGGGCTATACAAATACTGTTAACCCAGAAGGGCCGCTGGTTGGTGCCAAAAGATTTGTCAATGCAGTGAAGGGACTATATGAACAACACATTAAAGAGATCAAGGCAGAAGTAAACCCTGGCCCTAGCCGCCTTAGTATTGATCACGATTCTATCATAGACCAGGATAAGGCCTCAGACTCTAAACATGCTCGGGCTTCGGCAGCAAGCTTGCGTAGGAAGATACTATCAAATGCGAATTTGGGCTTTCAGGAACCGGTTCAGCGGCGAAATTCACGAGTGCGAGTCCCGGGGAGCTTTGCATCCTTTCCTAGGGAAGTAAGATTCCTCTCCGATAGTGGCCGCAGCGCTGCTGGTCCGGTGGCAGCACAGTTCAGCCACACCACATGCTTTGCGTGTCTTTTCTCGACCCCACGCCACGTTCTGGGCTGCGGTCATCTTATTTGTGAGACTTGTGTCGATGACTTTTCAAATGCAAGAGATTCGGCTGGTCCTATCTCGTCCCAGAAGAGTATTCAGATCTCTTGCCCTTTTTGTTCCGCGGAATGGTCTCTAAAAAGAGATCCAAGGCATACAGCATGTCGTGTCTTATGTCTTGATGGGTAAGGAACCTGCGTTGCAACCTGGAGTTTGTTCCATTATGGTAGCCGAATTTACTAACTTTCTATAATAGTGGTGGTGTTCGTTCAATCATGCAATTGAAGATGCTGCTCGTTATTGAGAAATTGATTGATCTGAGGATCCCCATCCAAAATTTCTTTGATTTGATAATTGGTACAAGGTATGTGCTTACGCCGGTTCTGTTGAACATTTTCTCGTCTTTAAATCACTTCCTAAATGGGTTACTGAAATCAATTATTACGATCGCCTAGTGCGGGTGGGATTGTGAGTTTGGGACTCGGAGTCTCAGAAATGCCAGTCCTAGAGTGCATAGATCTTTTCCGGAATTTTGCCACAAAAGCATTCACCAAAAGGAAGGGGCTTGACGTTCCAGGTTTGAAGTACCTGGTAGAAGCCCACAACCATAGTCAGTTCAAGAGCTCTGGTGTTAAGGAAGCAATGAGGAGTGCTTTTGGTGAAAAGAAATTATTTGGGGAGCCAGATCAGCCAAACGCCAATGGTGCCAGTTCCTCAGAGTGGGACCTTAAAGTTGGAGTTACACTTACAGCAGCATCGGGACATCCATATCTTGCCACAAATTATAACAGAACGGAACCTGAGAAAGGCCCAGGTGCGTTTCACTCAAATATCCTTCAAGTAGTACTAGCCATTGTATGGCCTTGCTAACGCCTCGTTTCTAATACCTCAGCACCAGAGGCTCGTCAAAGTGGAGTTAAACCTGAACTTATTCGACCTAAAACTAACTATGGGTTTCTGCGCGGAGAGAACAAGGATCAAGAGTTGAGGGTCTGGGAAGCGTATATCACCCTTTCCTGTGATGTAAGCTGATGAGCTAGCTAATGTCCGCGCCATTTACGACCCCTAGAGCACTTGGAACGACAGCTGCCCCTCGATTTTTCAAACCTTTTCACCACAGAGCAACTGGTCATGTTTTCACAGATGGGGGGTTGTGCTTTAACAACCCAGTTGCCATTGCTGATCAAGAACGGGAATTGCTATGGCCTCCCCATTTGCACCCCTACCCTGACATTCTTCTCTCCTTAGGCACCGGGTATACAAGTACTGATCTAGAAGATAATGAGAAGGCACCTGAGGCATACACATCAGCCCAGGGGGCGATAGGCTATATAAGTAGGCTTAAGATTATTGTCAGCCATCAGACAAGCCGGCAGTTGAATTCACAGCGGATATGGGAAGATTTTCTGGAGAAAATGGGCATAAATTCTGACCGAGACAGTACAAGAAAGAAAAAATACCGCCGCATAGACCTTCATTTCCACAATGGATTACCGAAACTTCACCAAGTGGATCAACTGAGTGCGATTGAGTCCCAAGTGGATGAACATTTCAAAGTCCCAGCTAATTTTGCTATACTCGAAGAGGTTGCCGCACAGCTCGTTGCCTCGCTCTTTTATCTCCGGTTGGATAAAAGCACCAAATGCCAACATGGGTTTCAACTGGAAGGTAAGCCATCCGCGTACTGGAATAGACCGTAGCACCGGTACTAAGTCATGGGTTTCTAGCAACCATACTATGCCGGCTTAGAGCAGGCACCATTGGTCTGAAAAGACTCTGCAATAAACTTCACCAAGCATACAAACATTCAAGATCATCCATCTTTCAGCTCTATCGTACTAGGGATCAAGAAGCAGAGCCACTGGGGGGAAACAATGCATCCTTATCTGAAATTGGGAATAATGCGTTTGAATTTCCAGTGACGTTTACTGTGAAGCGGTTGGAGAGTTGGATTCGGATTCATTTGAATTGTGGATACCTCGGGGCTGTTGCAGAAGGCGACAAATTGAACCTTCCACTCATTAGTGGATTCCCGTGTACGGTGAATCATTTGGACAAACGTAACTCTGATGGCACGTTAACCCCATGCATACAACCTTTGATGTACTATGTATATGTATCCGTCACTAACTTTCTGTATAGGGTACTTATGGCAGTGAAACATGGTTAGGGTGATTTTGAGTAGTGTTAGGGATTAATATTGGTAAATAGCGGTGTAACAAGATATGGCTACGAATTTCCTTCATGGTAATTATTACCATCTTAGATGGCAAGGGGATCCGGGTAGAATATTTAGGGATAGTGGACATATATTGGAACTCGATTCATAACTGCACTCGTGCAACAACCGAATTGTAAAATCTGTTATTGAGTAAATGAGGGTAATAATATCATTATTATAATGAACGGCGTCCTTGGCGTGTCATGATACTTAGCTGCTATTGGATATGGAAGGGAGTCGACCATTTATCCGATTGATCTCGACGTCGAGCTCATTCCTGTAACTAGCCTTCATGTCCCTAGTGGATTTGAAGGGGGGAACAAATTGTGTATGTGTGTTTACTCCCAGTAATAGGTAAGTATACATGCATAGACTAGGAATTCAATGCATCGTAACCATGTTTCCCAAGGGTTATTACGGTTGAATTGGTGTTGTAGTAACATAATTAGTGCATTATTTCTTACTGTGGTGCAGAGGCGGACTTGTGAGGGGCTTGGCATAAGGCTAGACTTTTCACTAATACTATCAGCTATTATCTCTGAATGATACGGCGGGTGTTAATTCATCGGTCGGCCGAATGATGGTTGGTATGGGGCAGTTCAGGGTAACTCAGTTTTGGCACTATTCCGTCTCGGGTAATTTTGAACGACAATGCACTTTAGTCCATTCCAGAAATGGGAGAAAGTTGTTGGAGAGATTTATTTAGATGGAGGATTATAAGCAACGCATGGTTTTCTGACTACTCTAAACGAGCCTATCCACAGGTTGTAAGATTACGGGGATATGAGGGCTGGAATTGTGGTAACTGCAGGGATGAAACTATCTTTCGTCATGGTCTAAATAGTCTGAATACGAGTAATGATTCTCAAAAAAAAAAAAAAAGATAAAAACATATTTGATAGGCTGAACTGTTTCACTGAGAAAATTGTCTCTGATGACGGAACTCTAAATACATGCGAAATTCCCGCGGTTATATTCTTCGTCCATTTCAACAATTGCCATTTCTGGATACCCTGCCCTTTACTCGGCTGCTAGGCGGCATACTCACGTACTTGGCTTCCCACCTGGTTGTGGGCACTTGACTGTGGTTCAGAGTAACTTCTTATATTAAATGGCTTCTAAACTCAGGCAGTTTTTATCCTAAAAAGAATATCGCTTATACGAAGGTGTGGATCATATCCAACCCCATGGGGTCTTTGTCCCGAACGCCCAGGTCTCCAGGTATGCAATACCTATCTAGTTTCTCATACACCACCAGGAGATCCACATACTGTCCTGTGTTGCGGCAGGCAGCAGGCAAGGCCAAGCGAGTAGGTCTCCGCCTGAGCCTGGAACATAAGGGTATTCAAATTAGAACTGCTCAGTTTCTTCCGATGCGGAATACTCCGCAAAACTGGCATTTTTAGAGCAGTGTAGAGGGCTTCAAGCCGCATAACCACAGGCTGAGCAAAACCTCTGAAAATTTTTTTAAACGAGTATAACATAATATCAAATAACTAGGAGTATCGCTAGTCTGGCTGTACAGCTAAGACCGACACTGTATCACTACATCTGGATATCAAACGTAACATTAACGGCAATGATTATAACAAGGCTTTATTCGGACAATTCTTGTCTACGCCTGCATCCACCCTTGCTCAATCCCTCCACGGAGTACACTTTTTGGCTTCCCGGATGGCATTAGTCTATCCCCATATGACAGGGTCATAATTATTTCCGAACTCTCGAAGCCTTATTTTTTTTTTTCATAGTGCTTTGCCCCATTAGTGAGCCTGTTGAGGTTTTGGGTATTACCAGCCTTTTTAATCTGGTGTCTCACTCTTATTAGTAGAAGCTTCATTCACCACTCGAGCTTGCGTATCATCCACCTGCGTGTTTTAGCTCATATCATTGGCTTTAGTGTTTTTGGAGCGGGTATAGCAATATCCGGGTTCCCTTATTTTTTTTTTGAGTCTATATGTCTGTCTCCCGGAGGGCTATGAGACTCCCTTATTAGTTATATAGCTTAACATTAATCAAAACTTCAGCATAAAAAATATTTTACATAACACCAGTCACGTGGCCAGTGCCGCTTGATAGCCCAACTAAAAAAAAAAGTCACGTGCCACCAATTGTCTAGCAGAATTTGCCCGCCCAGACCCATTACTAATATGTACTCTACCCATGCACGTGACCGAAGTACTTTTCGGCGACGAGTGTTTTTTTAAAATTTTTTTAAAGAATCATTAATCGCATTCATCCTATATAGAATATGGCGATGGTCTGCAGCTCCCGGGATCACCCAGGTGGCCTCTCCCTTCCCGAGCTATATACACAATTACAATATGAAATTCGCCACCTTCACACATCACTCTTCATCATCCCATATTTGCTCGCTCGTTCGCCCGTCGCCTACCCAGGGACAACCCAATAGATGGGCTGCATCCCGACATCAAAGGTTCCATTAGGTAGCCTAAGGCTCCATAGGCGTGACGCCTCGCCTGGTGCCCAGGCGTATGTCCGTCGTACCCTCCTTCTTTCCGATCCCACCACAGCAGCAATCTACGCCTCCCAGGGCCCGTGAGGAAGAGGGGGGCCACCTGGGGCTACCCGGGAGCTGCAGTCCATCGCCATAGTCTAGATAGGCTGGATGCGATTAATGATTCCTTTAAAAAAAAAAATCTACGCCTCCCACATATTCCACCCATAACCAGGTGCTTTTTTTTCTCTTTTTTTAAGGAGTCATTAATCGCATCCACCCTTGAAAAAACCGGTATTCCCATATCTACACACACCCACACCCCTCTTTATATTACCCGAGCTTTACTCACCGTAGCGATCGGCCACGCGTCCCTTTTTTTTTCACGGGAAAGACCCGCCACAGAGACCCTCTCTAAATAACAACCTGGGATTCACAACCTCGTATCCTCTTCCACAAGAGGCGACCCCTGGGCCACATGGACATCAGACAAAACTATTCGGCTGCATCATTGACCTGGACTACGCCCTCGCGCCTTAATCAATTAGGCCTGGGCACGGTCGAGCCGGCTCGTCATTTCCTTAAGGAGACTCGAGCTTTTACCATATATTTTGCAGCTCGAGTCGGCTCGGCTCGTGCCCAGGCCTATTTAAACCAATGCCCTACTCGGACTAGAGACCCATAGATGTAAGTATGGACACGACCTAGAGAGTCTCTGAGGGGACAGGGACCGGCCCCGGGGTTGGACAACCTACTTGTAGGTGTGGCCTCGTCATAGTCTAGATAGATTGAATATGTGTAATGAGAGGAGAGAAAAGAGTCTCTTGTACCTACAGGCTACCTACTCTCAGTAGCACAGCCCTTTGTGAAAGGGGGAGCAATCCCTGGATAGCTTGTGGGGGGCCGAGCACCTGTTGAAGGTCTGGAAGGCGGGCACTATACACCAAGTCGCTGACAACAAGCAAGTAGCTACTACTACTACTATCTAGCACAACCATGTTCGAGGCCCTCCAATAGCACTTCCGTCTGGGTTACATGGCGTTTCGAAATGCCGCGCGCAGACTTCGTAGGGTACTGTGGCATGTGGGTGTGGCGATGTATGTGGAGTTAGGTACGAGAAGCGGGTGAAGCGCAACACAGAGCCACTAGGAAAACAGGCCACTGGAAAAAGTATGAAGACGAACACTGCTCAGGGTGGGAGGAGGCTATTCCCCACCACATGTTATGATTGGGACCGTTGACGGTTGATGGGGTTTCTTTTTCCCATCCTACCACCGGCGCTATTATTTTGTATTTAGTAGTTTTTACCGGCGTGTTGTATTTTGGGTCGTTGGGGAAGAAAAAATTGTTGACACCTGCGTGAATGGGGGGTTCTCTTTTGGGGGATTAGGCTGCAAAGATTTGTGTCACCGGCGCGAGTTTGTAGTAATTTTCTTTCCTTCTTTATAGCTCGGGGAGGGCAGGGACTGGCCCGTGTGGGGGAGAGAGGCCACCTTGTTAGCCAGGAGCTGCAGTCCATCGCCATACTCTAGATAGGGTGAATGCGATTAATGATTCTTTTAAAAAAAAAAGAACACTGCTCAGGGTAACCGCTGGGAGGAGAAACACCCAGCAGAGGAGTTAGGTCGTATATCAAACACAATGAGGTGCGAGTGGGAGTTGAGAATTGGCAGGGATACTTGGAGCTCAGACAGATTTTGGAGGATTTGGTGCAGGAGGTGGAGTGCGCCGAAAATGTATAGGATTACTCGCATGCTCCCTGTCGCATATCCTGAGGCTCCACAGATGTATAGACTCAAAAACAAGGGAAAAAAAAAAAAACTCACATGCTCTGAGTGCTTGTATGGTATTGTGAAATATCCTGGGTGGCTTCAAAACAATGGTATTATATACTAGTGGTAGTAAAAGCACTTGTGAATCAAGCAAGGAAGGCTCTAGTGAGAACAAAGATAATTCTATCACTTTAAGCGAAAGTGAGAATCTCAGGGACTCTAACCGTAGCTCAAGTAGTTCTGGTGGAGATAGTAATAGTGGAAGTGAGTCTGATAGAAGAGTTTGAGAATTGTCATCTAGTTAGAAGTGATAGAAACAAGTAACAGATAGTATACAACTAAAAACCAAACCTAGCAAAAAATAAAACTTCCAGAACCAGAGATATGTGATAAGAAAGACTCAAAATGAAAAGACTCAACTTACTTTGATCAACACTTGCAAAAGATAGCTAAATGATTGGAATATCAAGAGTATAATATTACTAGCTGGGAGGCTTTGAATAGAGGAAGTTGTTTGTTTAGTGGGGCTGCAAGGAATTGGTACAATTACTACCATGCCAAAACAAAACGGAAAGATAGGAATTTCCATCAACTTATTCTGCAACTCAGACACAAAGCCATCCTATTAACTTGCAAGAAAGATAAATTCAAAAGATGGGAAGGGATTAGACACACAGAAAAGGGGCCAAATATCCCTGTATATCAATATGCAGCTGAGCTACAAGAAGTGTACCCTAAGGCCTCAAATTACTTTCAACCACGGGGGGAGGCCATGGTACCATCAATCGTTTTGTTGGCTTTGAGATTCGCTACACTGATGCGGATCGACACCATGTGTCCCCGAAAGTGCTCAGCGGATCTACTCGCATCCTGATAGATCTAATACATGGAGATCGAATCTGCTCTATTTTCTACAGCCATATTAGTTTTGGTTTTGGTCTTGAGCCGCACTCTACCCCTAACCGGAATCTTTACACGACCCACTTAGTGATATAATTGTTCCGAAAACCTATTTTTCTGTTAACCCTGCACTATCTTGTTGACGTGTACTTTTTCCTTGAATCCAGTCACATAGGCTAGGAATCCATTCTCACTACTATCCGTCCCGACAAATCCACAGTACTGGATTCCTGACTAAAGCTCCACAATACCTACCTTTAAACATCCCCTACGCCATCTACCCATAAAGCTCAAACTTCTTCCCCAGCCGGATAAAGGCATGATCTCCTCGTCGAGGACCTACAGTACGTAGTTATTTCCCTCAGTCAATCCACACAAGCACTCCGCACTGTCAAAGAGGTAGTTGCTGGTAGTAGCGCTCGAGTAGAGAGTCATTATCCATGACACCTGATCAATTGTAGGGGATATCTAGGCAAGTATTAATGTGCGCTGGGCAGACCTACCCGGGCTTTGGATTTGCTGTAAGCGTAGGTATCTCTGATCCCCTGTCAGTGTCCTTCCCTTCGAGATTTCCCACTGCTGGTCATGGGTGTAGGTAGCTTCCTGCTCGGGTCTATAGAAGAACTTCAGGGTGATGTTAGCAAAGGGCTCTAATTCTTTTGACGCTTGTTCTTCGAATCTTATTCTTCTAGATATTTATGTAAATATAGTCTCATACCATGTAAGTCCTGGTATAGACAGCCAGGGCTCTGGCTAATGATTTGGTATGCTTCAATGACCTACATATTCTTCGCCTCAGCCTTTATGCAAACACATCAAGGCGATTGGTGTCAGCATCCCCGAAAAGTCCATCTTTCATTGTTGTCCACATTGAAGGCGCCACCAGAATACTCTAAAACATTGAATAATCAGTCCACCCGCAACAGAAATCCTTGACCCACCCCAGGTCCATAACATACAAACCGCTCTACTCTACTCCTCTCCATCACCATAGCCGCTCCTTCCTCTCAATAGCTCCTCGTTGCCGTCTCCGCTGTGCCCACACCAGCCTCAATCCTCACTCATCTCGGCCGCCCACAGAACATGCTAGAGACCTGATGATGTCGTCTTCAAGCCCCTCTATCCATTGAGGCCAGGCCCGGCCCACCCATTGTGACTGCTGTTTATCTTCCAATGCCATCCGTGAGCTTCCACTACCCCGCACCCCCCTCGCCCTCTGCCTTCGCCCTTGCTTCCCCTCATCCCTCCATCCCCCACAACTCTTCAACTTTTCAACTTTTCCATTACAAACCCCCACCAAAACCAAATACCAAATGCTTTAAACATCTCAACAGCCATTTGTAAACCCTCTAGACACCTTTCAAGCCTCCTTCGAAGCCCTATCCTGTTTCAAACTCTCCCCCTTTTCAAACTCTTGCCCCACTTGTTTTTTCACTCACACTCGGTGAACGCTTCGATCACAAAACTCCATCTGCATAACAAAAGCAAACCCAGGACTCCTCTAACACCAGGACACTGGTAATCTCTTGCCTCCCCACTCAAACTCGTGCAGTACAGTGCAGAGAAAGTAAGCTCGCAACCAGAGAACCTCGCTTGAAGGGTATGTTTTCTCACCCCCGCATATGCTAGCTATTTCTCCATGTCAAACACTACCTAACTCCCCCCCTTCCCGATCTAGACTAGAGAATTGGAGACCTCCAGTCCTTTCACAAGAATAAGGCCACTTCAAGCGCTCCCACAGTCGTTTCCCGTGCATTCATTGCAAAAGGAACCCAGGCCAGAGTCACCAGGCTCGGTTGAGGGCTAGTATGAATCTACCCTACCACAAGACCTCAGCAACTGCACCTTTATCCTTCTCCTTGATGAAGCCTGATAGGCCTGTTGCCATAAACAGAGTCCGATCTGAATATGTACGTTTGTTAATCCCTCTTCCTCACTCTTCACCCACCGACTCTATTCAAATCAGTTTGCTAACGTTGGTTCAAACACAGCCCACCAAGACAGAGTTGCTTCCAATGCACTTTGGGATACGAAGTACGATGGTTATCTGTCTCTTTGGGCTTCCTCTAAAAGATACGAAACCTGGTTCAATCCTCCGAAAAATGTGAGAATGGTGGTAGAGAAAGGGATAAAGGGAGAACCAAAGAACAAGAAGGAGAAGAAAAACAATCTCCAGGAAAAAGAGGAGATCGGGGAAGGTAATCTTCAGGAAAAGAAGGGCGTAGTGCACTAGATGTATTAATAATAAAAAAGGTGTGCAACTCACTGCCGTTTTCAAGGTGTTTCCGTCAAAGTCCACTACTTACCTCATCTCAACATTGTTAGGAACACGAAAGGATAAATACAAAGGAGAAGGAGAGTGAGAATAGAACACAAACGCTATGCTTCCTCTCTCATTATTTATTGGAAACACTGCCGTCCAACGCCGAATTAAATATCAAGAGTCTGGTTGAGGTCGCCTGGTTTCGGTGAGCACCTACGTCGACGAGACAGAGTTGTCTACGCAACATGTCTCGGGTATACTTACAATTGTTGGCTTGACTTGCAATAGCGCTTCTGGATAATGAGGCTACAAGGGGTTTATCAGCGACCTTTAAATACTCTCCACGCTGTAGCTGGGTTCGACAACATCCTGTCTTGAGCTCCTTTGCCAACAGAGTTCAGTCGTGGTGGGAAAGGTCATCGATTAAAGGTATGTGTCTTTGTTTGTCTCAACTCCCTGGCTCACCCGAAACTAATATTTCTTTGGACTTGATAGATCGATTGCTCCCGTCAGCAGCCTCAGGCAACACTTCTGTGGACTGGGGGGTGAAGAAGATTCCAATCAGGACAGGGTAGGATCACCACAGTTGCTGATGGAGGGAGCAAAAAGGTACCGGTAGCAAAGGGAAAAACAGTTTTGTTAGACTGGGAACACATTGGCCGGTCCTCGATTCGTAAGTTGTCAACTTTCTCCCTGCCATATTTTCAATGACCTACTAACCTTTCCCTCCTCCGCAGAAATTGCAATCTGTGGTCCATTCTGATGGATGCTGAAGAATGCTACCATCACGCCAACCAAACCAATGCCTCATCTACCTTGGGCGAAACAGCTTATCTTCCTGGTGGCCCTCGACCATATCCACCAACTTTCACCATCCTATCAATATCAATCTTCCTGCTTCAGTGAGCTATCAGAAAGGGCAGGCTCGAAGGAATCCAGACGGCCTTAGCGCTATCAAATGGAGGGCATATAGCCCAGATAAAACCTACTGTATCAGCAGCCTCAGAGCCGGTCTACATAGGAAGTTCAAGCAGTATCCTCTTATGTGCCGTGATGGATACACGGGCGGATACTTCCTGTCCAGCTAGTATAAACTCAGTGCAAGGAGGCACTGAAGAATACACACCAATGCTAGTGTTTCAGCATCACAAAAATTGAGCTGTTGTGGCAAGTTTGAGAAGATCCCAGCAATCACTCCCGGCCTACCATATTGTTAGACAAAAGTACGAAAGTCACAATTAGAGTCCATGAATCTCTTCCGCCATACCTTCTTGCGGTTGGAAGCATAACTTAATACACTCTCCAGCTCAATTCTGCCTGCGCTCGACGCTCACAACCCGGACTAGGATTTAAGAATGGAAGCGGATGGGGGATCCCAGGCCAAAGAACCTTCTCAATGCAGGCCAATATCCAGATGGGGATGTGCAATGAAGAAACATAACATTGGCAGCCTCTCACAAAGAATGGAGGAGAGGCCCAACAACCAACCCGACAGTCAGAACTACACCTTCCAATTCCACCTTCCAGGCGGGGGCACCCAAAACCCGCACTTCTGAATCAGAATGCAGGAGGAACCCTGCAGTATGTGCGGGGCCAAGGAGGAAGCGGAGGTCACAAGCATTCCACAAAATTACTAAAGGCGGGGACACCCAAAACCCGCATTTCTGAATCAGAATGCAGGAGCGACCTCAGCAGTATGTGCGGGGCTAAGGAGGAAGCGGAGGCCACAAGCATTCCACAAAATCACTGTGGTGATTGCGAACCAGAAGCAAGATGCTGGGCTGGAGGATACAGCAACGCCCAATCAAGGAATTCCTTCCTTCACCCGAGCATGCAAGGAAGACCAGAGCAGCATCAAGTGTAGATGAAAGGAAGACTACAATCCTCCGAGTAAAAGCAGAAATTATCATTAGGAAATATATCAGCCCAAGAAAGCCACACCTTACACTGGCTAGTTGGTTTTTGATAGCAATGGTTTCCTTTGTACATGTTTTGCTTTGCTGGTTCGACAAAAGGCATTGGTTGTTGGACTGGTACCTTGGCTGCTCCACCATATCTTTCGCGGGTTTCTGTATGGAGAGGGGTGTACATAGCTACAGCGTTGTAAATAGCTACCTGTATGGTAAGAGGGAGCGGCAAGTGCCTGCTGCAAGGCAGTGTGCTGATGAACACTACCCACTTACCAACGACATACCACTGCCCTCCACAAAATCAAAGAAGGAGGAGGCCTGATCGCTTCTTTGCCTAGTGTAAGTATAATTCTGCTCTCAGTTCACTTATCTGTCTTGACTGTTCGTCAGCTAACATTCTTAAGTAGGTATTTGGTCTGGTTTTAGGGGTGCGATAGACCAAAAATCACAATCACCATAACCTTGCCTTATTTCCCTCCATCAGCGGCTGGTATCAGTATCTATAACATCTCCAGCTGTTTCTGGCAACAAAGAAATCATCTGGGCTTTCAAATTTACACCTTGTTTGTCAACTCATGTTTTTTGTTTCCTTTGTTAACACAAACTGTCCCTTGGGTGAAACGAGACGTCAGTAGCTGAATTTAGCTGTATGACAAAGGGGAGAAATCCTCAAGCCCATTTGTTCCTAAGCTTACGCATTCAGGCGACTTCTGTCCGGCTTGATTTGGTCCCCAGAGAGATCACTTGACAAAGGCAAGGAAGCATATACCAATCCATTGTGCGCACTGAGACTGGAATCTCAACATTTACAACTCCGAATCCTAACATTCTCCTGCAAAGAAGAATCATAGATGGCTTCAAGAGGAGGCGGATCAAAATGGGGCTGGAAGAAATGGGGATATTCTCTCCTTTGGGTGTCTCTCTCCGCGGCAAATGCAGAGGAAAGAGCTTTGCTCGATGTCTCCTTTTTTCATCATGTAAATAACGGTGATATACCATAAGGATCTCGGGCCATCTTTGGAGGGCCTGGAGGGAGAAGAAAAATTCAGTCTTGGAGAGGAGTGGGGTGAACAAACATTTCCTGCTTTCACTCCTATGATCACAGCCTCGGAAGAGAGAGTCTTTATCATGGTGATCATGACCAGACCACCATGGTGTGACCCCCCGCCTGCTGGGGATTTGTGGTGACCTACAAGGCAAATTCTAAGGACCCCAAATCACTTCTAGAGTAAGCTCAAATACCATTCTGCGGGCCATCGTTCTGCAGGTCCTCGTTCTGTGGGTCCTCGTTCTGCAGGTCCTCGTTCTGCAGGTCCTCGTTCTGCAGGTCCTCGTTCTGCAGGTCCTTGTTCTGCAGGTCCTCGTTCTGTGGGTCCTCGTTCTGCAGGTCCTCGTTCTGCAGGTCCTCGTTCTGCAGGTCCTCGTTCTGCAGGTCCTCGTTCTGCGGGTCCTCGTTCTGCGGGTCCTCGTTCTGCGGGTCCTCGTTCTGCGGGTCCTCGCTCTGCAGGTCCTCGTTCGGTGGGTCCTCGTTCTGCAGGTCCTCGTTTTGCGGTAGTGGGCTGTTGCCTCTGATAGAGACAACAATGTATGGGATTTTTCATCTTTGGGGGCAAAAACGTACTACCCTGAACGCCAGTGACACCAACTTCCGGTTTCATTGCAAGCCAATTGCTTACTTAACCTTGAGAGAACCCATTGAGGTCTTGCTGCAAAATGGAGTATGAGTCTAGTTGAGAGGCGCAGTTTGTTAGGTTAAATAAACAGAGTATGCAGTATGATCTCTTATACTCCAATTACCTGCTCATTGTTAACGGTAGAGTTAGTCTCTGTCTCTACTCGTGGTGTTGACTGTCAGGACTGGAGAACTGCCTTCCGGATAGTGCAGAGTAAACCTGGAGTATATGATCTGAATCGGTGTCCATGTGCTCATACAACGCTTTGCTTACATCGCCCTCCAATGCTCAGAGCTAGAATTGAAGAAAACGAAGGTCTGCGTCTTTAATCCTGAGTAGTAAAGAATCTCGGAAGAAATAGGCCTGCTGAAGTCTGTTCTGTCCCATACGTCAATACGGCCCATTGATCAATGGGACGCTATTGATCGTTGGGCCAGCAATGGCGCTAATAGCCAGCCCACCCATCAATCTAGCCGCTACAATAATATTTTAATATAAGCACACCCATCCAAAAATAAATCAGTCTAGGCACGAAAACAAGAAATACGGAATACTTTTGATTAGTACATTTTTCTATCTCTGGGCACTAGTCACTCGAGGTTGTTGGAATGTGCCTTATGCCACTCTATCAACCTCCAACATATACTTACCTCACAGCATGTGGGAGATGATACCTGAGTGACGTAACATAGCACTCATAGATAGGTGATGAAACATGAAGCTCATCACAGCTTCTATAGCTTATTTAATTACAGAACGCATAACGTCCAGATATATATGATCTAGGTGAAGTGTTCCTTCATTGGCCACCGCTGCCACTCGGGTATAACCATACATTCCAACACCAGTGGTATAAGCGTCTTGGCACGAGATCAGATTTTCTTATTCCTGTATTATACTCTGCAGAACTCGATTTTCTCGTACTTTCATTTATTTCTACATTATATCTGTAGGACTAGATTTTCTAGTATTTTAAGTATTTATCTTATATTTTTTCGGTTTTTCCATATTTCCGAGGCTCCATATATATGTGATAATTGTAAATATATTAAAATATTGCTGCCAGATTGGTGGGTGGGCTGGACCCATTCATGAATGGGCCGGCTATTAGCGCGATTGATGGGTGGGCCAGTCCAACCATCAGTAGCGTCTTGGGTCGGCCCATTGATCGACCCATTGATCAATGGGCCGTATTGACATATGGGGCAGATTTGTTCAAAACAAGAGAGCAATCCCCAGCGCAGTGTGGGCTCCTGCCACATCTGTTTCCAGGTTCTATTCCCAACCAGAGGTGCCAGTGCGGAGCAATATTACCTGCTGGCAACCCTTTCCCAAAAGCACAAACATGGGTGCTAGACGATGCCTTGGGTCCTAGCAAGTTCAAGAGGGAGGGGCTCGAATCACAGTCGACGGAGCTGAAATCTACAAAATGCGACCAATCAATAAGCTCGAGATAGCTCGGTTGGATGCTGTTAAAAGAAGAAATTTAACAGAAGCCACGACAGCTGTGAAGCCCATCCCGGCTCGTGCGCTGGGTATTTCGAGAGATACTTACCTTCCACCTTGGGAGGTTGTTTTCCAGGTTCGACTGGTCCTGGTTCTTTAACAGCTTTGCAAGTATCGAAATCATGCCAGGCAAACACTCACAAAAGGCGGGCGGGGGTAGGTGCGTGTACCAAAACCTGAGACTGCGACACCAGCGGGTATCAGACAAGCCTTCACCA
>Ga0307514_10002587_pt1 | contig 18541 bp, 21 predicted proteins | sample 16_EM_MG_FD_203088 | JGI IMG/M metagenome (GOLD analysis project Ga0307514, IMG submission 203088) | Populus trichocarpa ectomycorrhiza microbial communities from riparian zone in the Pacific Northwest, United States - 16_EM | ecosystem: Host-associated > Plants > Roots > Unclassified | place... | reverse complement strand
AGACTCTATATGCCGTTTGCCTGTCCTCATGGCCTCTACGTATCCCATGCTTGTTTTCCCCCGCATACATAACAAACAACAACAACAAACAACTCCTTCCCACATGGTCAGATTACCCCACGCAACACGTACGTCACCCCGAACACGAGCGACTTGTTCTAGTAGATTCCGTACGTCACCAGCAACTTCTTCTCGTAGACTCCGTACGTCATGCCTGACAGCGATAACTGTCCGTGGGTGGGAGGTGGAAAGGGGAGAACGAGGGAGTTGGTGATGGAGGACGAAGAGTGGTGTGAGGCGTTGGCGAGGTTTGTGATGTAAGAAGCATGTAGATAGAGGTAGGGACTGGCCTGGGGGAAGGCAGATGGCAACCCGCAGTCCATCGTCATAGTCTAGATAGGCTCAATACGATTAATGAATCAAAAAAAAATTCCCTGACAGCGGCAACTTGTTGCAGTAGATTCTGTATGACATCTGTGACAACAGCAACAACTTGTTCCATACGCTCTCGTTGATTCTGTCGTCATCTCTGACCACTCCTAAACCTGGTTCCAGATGCCCAACAGGGCTTATCCCAAATGGGGACCTCAATTCCACTTCCCACATGAGTAGGGTTCCGGGGGCGTTGTTGAACGAGACCAGGCCTCCGAAGTACCCCACTGGGGTCACGAACGCCAACGCTAACGACCCCCAAAGGACATACTCGATTATTGACCTACTCAGGTGTCAGTATTGTGCTGAATATTTAGCTGGAGCAATAGTATATTGTTACTAACCTAGTCATATCTGGATCGATAGTAGCTAGCCGTGATACACGTGGTGCTGGTGATCTCGTGCTAGGTGGATGAGAAGGAGGAGAGGGAGAAGGGGGAGGGAAGAAGGAGGAGAGAAAGAAGGAGGAGAGAAAGAAGGAGGAGAGAAAGAAGGAGGAGAGAAAGAAGGAGGAGAGAAAGAAGGAGAAGGAGGAGAGAAATTAAAGAAGGAGGAGAGAAAGAAGGAGGAGAGAAAGAAGGAGAAGGAGGAGAGAAAGAAGGAGGAGAGAAAGAAGGAGGAAAGGAAAATGGAGAGACCTCGGTGGGCTTCGAGTATGGTAGAGGTATATTTCCCAAATTGGAAGTAGAAGGGAGTCTAGTAGTCACGTGCTTCACCATGCAGCCTCTCCGTCACCCAACTCGCTTCATGTCGGACACTTATGATCTAGGTATCTCTAGTTAATTACTATCAGTCTAACAGATTTGTCTCACCTCTGGTAACAATGCTTCTTACGTACACATATTGTTGGCTGTATTCTAGCTTGGTATGTTGCCACCCCGTACTCACTAGATGTGAGAGCAGATTTGCACATCATAGCTAATACTTTCTCTAGGACTCACCACTTGTAGCAGTGAACTTACTAACTGTGAGAAGCGGCGACACAATTACTCTATTCAGTCATTTCCCTAATCAACTTAGGATGCACGGAATCCGACAGCAATGATCGGGAGGTTGGGCTCGCGAAGATGGCTGGTGATCCAGTGGATCGACACAGCAAGGGGCGGCCATTGTTCCTCAGGAGATTACGCTCAGGACACGCCAGCGGAGGCAGCGAATTCACAGAGCATTGCCTAAGACTTGGGAGATGTAGGCCGGGGTTGGGGCCCGGGCGGCGGCCCGGGCGTGTTCCACCGGCGGACTGAAGGCTGGCCTGGCCGGTTAGCAACACTGCTCGGAATCGGAGTCGGAGTCTACTCTAACCAAAAAGCCAGCTATGGTCCGAACCAAGTCTGTTTCCTACAATATACCATGACTGGAAGATAACAGTTATATTGAATAGCCTACTCTACTCTAACCAAATGGCCAGCTCTGCTCTAAGCCAATCTGTTGCTATTTTAGTGATTTATACGATGACTGGGAGACAATAGTTATACTGGGACAGAATTGAGTCTTCCAGCCACGTTACATTCCATGTATCCTACTCACCCTGAATACCCTCTCCTATTTTTCTTTCATCTTCAACTTTGTTTATTGTGTGTGCCCCGTTTCGTATAGCCAGTTATTTCCTCTACCCATCCCCCATCCCCCTACTCTTTTCTTCCTCATCCTAGATACCCCCTCCTATTTTCCTTTCGTCATCCTATACTAGTTATTGCATTCCCTATATTTGTGCATACTTGATTTTTTTGATTTTACTAATTTTATTTGTTTTATCTATTTTATTTGTTTTTGATAGAGGCTAACTACACAATACTAGATTCCGCATCCCTTACATCCATATGCATATGCCTAGCGAACTTGCTACCACAGGCAGCAAGTCCTAGCATAGCTATTAGCTATGCCTGCGAAAATCGCTACCACAGCCAGTGAGTTTTGTGAGAGCTGTTTGCTATGCCTGCCGAAATCACTACCACAGCTGGTGAGTGTTGAGATAGCTGTTAGCTATACCCGGCGAAATTTTTACCACAGCCGGCGAGTCCTAGGAGACCTATTAGCTATGCCTGGGGAAAGTGCTGCCACAGCTGACGAGTACTCAGGGTCAAAATACCTATGTATGTCAACTCCAGTTTGCAATATCATCCAGCATGCACTGCTACCTCATATGTGCGCTTTGCAAGCAACAAACAACCAGCTGCCATCAGACAAGCACCCTCGCCAGCTAGTCTTATTCCAGTCCCCATTTGCAGAAGCGAGCGCACTCGGCAGCGAGAGCCGAACTTGTTGGGAATACCCTCGCAACCACGTGAGATCACGGTTGCCGGCGGACGAAAATGGCCAGTTGCAACAATGAGCAAGGTTTCCCAAACTAGCCGGTTGTGAAATAAAGGAAGGATATAAGCAGGAAATTTTGCATGTAATTAGATTTCTTTGTCGGTATCATACCAGAGCAGTTCTCCCCTAGTAATAGATCTCGAAGCGTCAAAATTGAAGTTTATCTCTGTTTCGCACAGTGACTATTCACGACTCCTACCACAATACCGCCCCTCCTAGCCTTGTTTCCAACAGAACTATGTTACTCCTATCCATTACATAAGTCAGACTTGCAGTGACGGATATGTTGTCGTATGGACGGATCCGTCAATTTGAAGATGGATTCATTATTATATAATCCAGAGTGAACTCGCGCAACACGTGTGTTAGATACTCGTATTCTTGTAAAATAGTTGGCGTAATTTGCCAGCTCAGTGACTAAAGCTATTCGCTCACTCAAATTGGGCTCGTCAAATGGGCGAGTAGACTCGTTGGTCGCAAACTGGACTTGCCACGAGTATGATGTCGCTAGTAGCAAGTCAAATTACGGTAGGCCTGGACGAGTCCAAGTTGCAAGGGACAAGTCCAATTTGGTTGCTTAGACAAATCATGCTAGGTGAAAGACGAGTCGTGGATTCCACTAGAGACAGATAACGAGTAGCAATCCATTTCTAACGAGTAGAAAATTGCCCAAATCCCACGCAATAGTAATAACATAAAACAGGACGTTATCTACTAGCTACTCTACAACCTGAAATGTTTCTTATACATGTACATTCTGAAATCATTTGTCACTTTCAAGGAGTCAGTACGATAGGTAGTTGAGTTATTGAACGTAGTCTTCAATTTCCAGATATAGTTACCCAGTATTTTAGCGCCGTGGTTAATAACCACGTAAAAAAGCGATAACACTGCATTAGTGGGAGCAGGTGGTCGAAATCTATACCTTTTCAGGTATCGTTCCCACGTGCATAACCACGTAACTAGGGTGTTAAAATCCCTCGGTGAAACAACGTAGGAATTAATGGCATAAACTGGGAGAAATAACACAATAAAGGGCACGGAATGTATACCGCAACAAAATGAGCCCAAGGCCCCATGCAAGGTTAAACATGTAGGTTGTTGAATACATGGAAAAACGATGAAAGACAGCAATTATTTCTAGCACTTAGGTATAATAAAATTACAAAGCAATTCCAAAAAAAAAAACCCCCGAAACCAATGCCCAAACAACCCTAGAATCGACTCCACACCAAAACACACATTGCTCCAGTAAATACCGATGTCATTACAACCAAGTTCACCACCCAGAAAACGCCACCAAGGGGTTGGGGCTTCGTGGCAGCCGATTTATCACTGTCTCATGGTCCAGTCGACTTAGGAGTGTTGCTAGCATTTTGGAGGGTAGACTTGCAGTCTGCGTTCGTTTCTGGAGTCTGCGTCGTGGCATTACCATTAAAGTCGCATGACTGAGTGCTCTTGCCGTGTGCGTCATAGTACTAGATTCATGTTAGTATCCTCTGTGATTTATGCGTTATTTATTTTTACTTACCATGTTGAAGGCCCAAGAGAGGCGCTCATTGGCTGAGCACATGGAGAAGGCACCATAAGTACCGCTGGTACCATTGGCAGTGATGGCCGAGCAATCTGAATTTGCCTGTCCACATACAATGTTGAAGAGGTCTCTGATGGCCTTGTCTGAGACAGAACTTTTAGCAACACAGCCCAAAGATTTCACCATGCACTGACAAAGCGACTCATTGGGCGTTGGTGGGAGCGTCGAGGAGGCTTTCCAGAATTGATTCACTACCGGGCAGTCACGTGGTAAAGTGTTGGAAGGGGTGAAGCTGCTCATTGTCACACCCTGTGGCTTGACCCTGCTGATTTGGCTCTTTAGGTTATTGAAGTCCCCAAGCTTGGTAACCCCTCCATCCCTGGTCTTTACCAGGCCTAGAACAGTCCTTATTAGTGACAGGCCAAAAGAGAAAATTTCCATATCACATACCATATTTGTCTCCCTCCTCGAAGTACATGTAAACGATCCCTCCAGAAAAGACGTCAGTCATGGGCTTCGAGTATAATGCCTGGACCTCGGTAAATTTTCGCGATCCACCTTCCTAATATCCGGTTAGCCTGGGACCTATATCAACCTCTAGAGATTGACATACCGGTATATCGGTATTGCACCCATACTCTGAGAAAAATGAGGGTATACTGTAGTCCTTGAATTCTGCGGTTCTCTGATCATAACCGGACCGTGTGTAGCTCGAATCACCACACCAAGAATAAATGTTGTCTATTAGGTATTAATCAGCTAATGCCATTTCTATGAGTGGAAATACAACTCACATCCCCAAAACTCGGCACGATCCTCTGCATTGCCACAGTTGAAGTAGTCTGCAAGCTGTGTGCGGATGTCCTCATAATAATACGTCGCATAACTAATTCAGTTAGTATGTTGGATACTTTGAACTAAATATTTACTCACCCAACAGGGATTGATCGGTGGCCCTTAGATTTGAGATACGCTTTAGTGTCACGAATAGCAGCCTTCACGAAGGCAGAAGCATCAGTGTTGTTGTACATGTTGGATACCCCGTTTCCTACACCTGCGGTCAGCTCACTGATCATAGGTTTTCAAGTTCCATACACACCAGCAAAGAAACCCATAACATTGGAGTAACCTGCCAAGGCATCGATAACACCTGTGTAACGCTTGTATATTTTGTCGTCCCACGCAGGGGAATTACGATCGATGGACATGTTAGGTTCCGACAAATCGCTGATAACATATATACCTTATGTGCGTTAGCAACCTCCCATTTACCCTGAAGTAATGCAGCCTACCGGCGGCGTCAAGCAACTTCATGCACTCATCGTGGTTTTTCGTTGGGTCAATGGTATTAACACGGATAGTATTCGTGCCCAGATCCTGCAAGTACGGGACGTCCCTTTTACATGCCATTGCATCTGCCAAGGGGTCTTGCACGCCCAGAGCTTTTGGTTGGTAGACAACGCCCTTTATAAAGCTATCAGAGGTGAAGGTTAGCATTTTCATCTACAAGTCTGCCTCACCGGATGCGGGTCAAGTACAACTGTGCTCCGTCACTAGAGAAGAACTTGCTTCCCTTGATAACAATGGGTTGCAGGGAGACCGAAGCACCAGCAAAAGTCAAGACCAGAAGCAATAACATAGACAAAAGGCCCTTCATTGTTGCCTGCAAATCTATTAAAAAACAGAGGTGGAAGAGAGCTCAGTCTCTGTAAGGTCTCCAAACGTAATTCTAGGAATGAAGGCCGGGGGCCTTTGTGAAGGAGCGCGAGAAGGAGCTGAACAAACTTGGTGTGTTAGTGGATGTTGTTACGGGGGTCCTACGAATAGGTGAGATAGAACCGGCGTAAATGTGTATTCGATAGGAATAAAGCTATATGAGTCTTAGAACTTTGAGTCCTGTCCTTCTAGCGATGATACAGTCCGGCCTTTTGTATCCAATCCTCCAGTTTTTTCCATCGGCGATTACATACATTGTTCCCTAGTACAATCCCATCCACAGTAGTTACATATGAAGGTACAACATGGAAGGAGCCAATCCCGAGGACACACATCCCTATGCCTATTCCCATTAACGCCAGCTGTGACGCCCCATCCGCATGTGCCTGGTGGGTGATCAGTCCACTTCATCAGCGTATGACGAACGACACGGTAGGGATATAGGTTGCCAACCCGTGGGGGCGGAGGTCTCTTACCTGAATCCTAACATTACTCCCCGTCCTAAGGCAGTCGTCCTGGACTGAACACAATCCCAAGCGCCCTGGTAAACTCGGATATGTGTTAGTAATGACCCAGGTAACTCTGGTGGAGAGCACTAACCTTCCGTGTTAGATACCCATACTCCCTAGCGTTACTAGAGTCCCACAAGACCGGTGTGCCTACACATGTATGCCATGGCCGTTAAAAACCTCACCAGCTTGCCAAAAACCCTGTGGGAAAAGACGACAATATGAGGAGGTAAAAGGTACCATGTTATCCGTAGTTGGTGACGTTCAAACATCTCTGATATCTCGCGACTGCTTGGGGAATTTCCTTCGGTACTCGGCGAGCTTTCCTGGGCAATTGTCTAGGTGGTCGAATGGCTCCCACGTGTCCTCGACTTCTGACAATCCGACCCACCGTATGCGTTATTGCACCACCCCTTTGACTATAATGATTTCGTCGACCTCCCAGACTTCGCTCTCATCTTCATCCATATCTTGCGGTTCGTTTGAGGAGGTTGGTATGGACGACGTTATGCTAGCGTGTGCCCTCGGAAACCTCTAGTCTGTAGGCATGGGAATCGATTGCTTTCTCAACCCGATATGGTCCGAAGGCATTTGCGGGTCAGTGATTTGTTGTTCCCAGCTTTGACTTGGAGGTTTCTCCAGTCTACCAGCACCCAGTCGCCAACATCGAAGTGCCATGCCTTATCCATGCGCAGATTGCTCCGTTTTTGGTTGATTTTTCCGAGGGCCTCGTGGATCTGATTGTGCACTGTGGTCATTCGCTCCTCCGCAGGGGGGGGTCGTACCTAGCCAGAGCCGCGAATAGCTTGTTAGTCACTCTGCATATAAGGGGGGCCTTGGCATATAATTGTACGAGCTTCTGCATACATGTAGACTCACTGTGGAGTTCGGACTAGTAGAGATTGGTATAAATACCCGAGTTATATGTTAGCGCGCCATTAGCTGCCAGGTCAGAATGAGGATAGCCGTGTAGCATTGTAGGATCAACTGAAGAAACGTACGGAGTACGGAGTAGAGACTCGAGTTATTCGTTAGTGCTATCACGATACATATGTATGGGCGCATAGTATCACGTAGATCATAAGCTACAGATCAGTGTTATTTGAACGTCGGAGATAGAAATGTAGCTACCACAATGCCATCAAGGAAGCCTCTACAAGCGCTGTCAGTGAATATAGCAGTGAAAGTCAAGGCAGTGTCTGGAGGCAGACTTCCTCCTACCGGACCAAAAACTACAACGCGATATGGACCTAAACCAAAGCCATTAGCTCAGAGAGTGCTCCAGCTCCGTGCCGGTCCAGTGAAGCGTGTAAAGAGGAGCTATAGCAAGGCTAAGAAAATTGAACTGTTAATGTTCATGATGCACCACCGGATGATCTGTGAGATTACGGAAGAATACCGGCCTCCAAATCAAATTGAAGCAGCTAGTTGCTTCAAGATCCCACGGGGAACAATCTCGCAATGGTATAGGAATCAAGAGGAGATACAGGGGATAAGAGGAGGGCACTATCGGGCTGACAACATATATGACGGTGTCTTTGGCCAGTTATGGAAGAACAGTTATTTCAATCATTTGTACAGTGTAGAGAAGAAGGAAAATTGATTCGACGAGGGTTGTTTCGGAGGCAGTCAAAACAGATCTTCACCAATGTCTATCCAAGAAGACTATTTGTATTGGCAGAAGACCTAGATTCCATAGTTTTCACTCTTCGCACTGGATACCGTAGTCTACCTAGATCTCGGTGCTCAAATTGATATGTTTCACATTATGATCTACGTGATACGATGCGCTCAATACATATGTATCGTGATAGCGCTAGCGAATAACTCGAGTCTCTACTCCGTACGGTACTACCTATATATGGTAATTCAACCTAACGGCGCGCGAGCATATAGAGTACCTACCTAACTCAGTAGATACGGTAACGTGTTGGAACCCGGCTAGATAGGTTGCAGGCTTGGCATGTACAGTTACATAGCTCTCACCACTAGAGACGAGAGCGAGATCATCATCATCAGACATACATCACACGTTTCTGAGCTCCATTAGTGTTGACTCTCATTTCAAAGATTTTCTCCTATATATATTGAACCTAGAATTCATGGGTTTTAGTACTATCCCTCCAGTAATAAAAATGTACGGTATTACGGAAACGTCAGGTGGCAATACAAAATTCATTCCAGACCCCCCTTTATGGGGCCGTGAAAGAGAAGTGAGTGGGTAGGTTATTATCCATCACATTTCAAAAGGCCATTTCCGAAGTGCACACTAGGCATTGGGATACAATGTCTATATAGGGAAGCAATTCAAGCGGAACACGCCAAGAATTTAACTCTCATAAGGGAAAGGTAGTATCATAGATATCTGCCTGCTTTTAGATGCAGAAAAGGGGGCGTCATGACGAGATAGATACCGTATCTACAACTCCCATGACCTGTGTCTATTTACAATATCCTCAGAGCACACACTCGTCAGACTACCTAATGTAGCCTGTACATGATTAGCCCATTCCTCCACTCGCTGATTTTGCACAGTGTCTACTCCATCAAGCTGATCTATCAACTCAAATGCTGTATATAGCTGTTGTTATACCTGCTCAAAACTTTCCCTTATTCGAACAACAATATTCATCCTCATAACATTCTGCCCACTGCCTTCTTCTTCAACCCAGACAGTACTCATAGCCTCATACACCTCCATACCACACTCCGCAAACATTCCTATATATGTCTCCCATCGGATAGGAGTTAGCACTTTGATTTCAGTATCAAGGTGGAAGATGTGTCTGCACGGAAGTAAGTATTGCCGGTGGAACTTGCAATGGCACCGCAAATTCTCATCCAAACTAGGTATCTCCTTCCCCTTTGCAATGCGCTCCTCAACAGAATCAAGTTCTCTTGCAAGCAGTTTCTGGATAGGAACTGGCAGCTGACTGATTTCTTCATACTGTTTTGTACAAACAGCAAGCTTTCGGTTTCAGAAACGATTTTTTGCCACTACTGCACGATTATCAACATCCTTTGCTGCATCCATGATGTTCAAAATCATGCCATAAATCCCATGTGAGGCCACTTGGCCTTTTGACAGCCCCGCACCAGACTTCAGCTTCCGATGCCATGCCTCACAAACATTTGTAGTTGTGACTTGGAGGAGGAGGGGGCAATGCTGCCGAGCATACATTGCCCATTTGGAAGCTGTTTGAAGCCAATACGTTCGCACGTAGTTGGCTGTATTGCCAGTATTGTCGATTGTAGCCGCAGCTGCAACAGCTTGTTCACATAAGTCATGGATTTTAGCTTCAGTGAAGCAGTACATAGCATACTTAAGAAGTTGATATATGGGTTTGTTGGCATCAGAACCAAGTCGCCGGAAAAGGGTTCTGTTGGAGTGAACAGAGCAAAGAAGGTGAGTTACCTCCTGTTCACCAGCAGCAAGTCCCAGAAATGCCAGGCGGATTGCACGCTGTTCAATTGCAGAATCATCCGTCATAATATACCGGGGTTGCCATTTTCCTATATTTATATTAGCCGGACATTCAGATAGGGGGTTTATATAGCGGGTTCATATGGCAGATTCATATGGGGGGTTATTTGGCAAAAGATTCGTGCATACCCTTGCACCACTGCTTTATATGCCTTAATCCTTTGGCAATAATATCTCCATCTTCTCGCTCCACAGCCAAGTGCACAGTCGGAATCCAAACATTATGCTCATTGCGTACAAAAAATGAAAGCATGTTGTGACCCCACCGATTAAGCTTATGTGTAGTATCAAATTGCACAAACCAACCTCATTTTGCCAGTGTCAATAGCCTTGTTGGAGAAGCAAAAACCAAGCCCCATCTTTCCTCCTTCTTACTATCAACCATTTGCAGCTCTTCAAATAACCGCCCTCGCTCTGTTAAGAGACCACGTGCCTGACGAACATATTTCTGAACGCGTACTGTACCATGAGCTTGTAGCAGCTCTTGCTGAAGCTTTGTATAGACCGAATCAACATATGGCCGGCCACATCTCGTCAAATGTTTTGGGCGACATAGTAACTGGTTTACTGAGGTTGAACAACATAGCACGGTGGTGTAGAGCATCGGTAGAAATGGGCATCATGGCTTCGGACATTTTTTTTGGATATGGTGTTACAAGCGATGAGTTCCTCGATATGGAACCACTCTATGGATAGCGAGAGAATAATACCTCGTCATGGCGCCCCCTTCTGCATCTAAAAGCATCTAGATATTGATACTGCCTTTCCCTTAAAGGATATTAAAATTCTTAGCGTGTTCCGCTTGAATTGCTTGCCTAGGTAGACTTGGAATCAATTGCTTATCAATAGGCAGTTGGGCCTGAAATTTTTCAATTAGTATTCATCTAGTAGGTGCTCCCGTGCCCAGACCAATTTATTTCTGTGTGGGTAGGATAGTTTGTTTGTACTCTGGTTGTAATTGAGATATCTGTTTGGCACAGACCAGATTAGGGACATCAGCATAAGTTGCCACCGTGATGCCCTAGCAGGTGATACTCGCTGCGTGTGCAATATGACTGTCTACAATTCCACCCATGTGTTCTGATACGTCAAGTAATGGATATTTGCTACAGTAATGGCTGAAAGAGGCAGTTTACATTGGCATATAACATGCAGATACAAAACAGTAGAGTGCCTATACCTGGCGCTAAAATCCCATAGACCCCCAATAAACTGTACCACACGCGGATATACAACACTGTACAAACACAAGACCCACCTCACTTGCACCGCCTTCCCCTACCGACTTCCCACCCAAGGCTCTCTGATCTTCCAAACTGGTAACCTCTTCCCCTCGTTCCTCGCTGCCTCAACACTCCTATAGTAATACACCGTCGCCCTCAGCTTCCACTCCTCTTTCCTCGTAAACCCTACTTTCCCCTTCCGTGTCCCTGTGCCCCATTTCCGATAGCTACCCCGACCAATCTCCTCCTGTATATCTCTCTTCATCTCACAATTCCAGCAACAGAAGATGGCGTACCCCCCCTCCTCATCCCAATCTTCTGCTGGGGAGGAAGATGGACCCTCAACTTCACCCAAATCCTTCTGCGCGTCATTCCCGGTGCGCGGGGTTACAGAGGTTACCGCAGCACTAGAGGAGTTCTCGACATTCTCCTCTTCGCCCTCAGTACTACTTTCCTCATCATCCTCAACCGCACTCTCCCCCCTCACCGCGCTAGTCACGGCGGTGTGGTTCGACTTTTCTTTCCTCCCCCCCAATTTCCACCCCGTCAACACCGACCACCAACCTCCCCACCCCAAGGGAATGCCACCCTCCCCACTATTCCTCCTGACACAGTGATACTCCACTCTCCATATCCGTTTTGTCTCCTCAAATCCGTTACTCAATACCCCCTCCGCCAGCCTATCATTATGATCTATATACTTCCCACCACCGCCAACCCCAGCATTTGCAGTGACTAGGTTCGAATACAAATAGTACAAAGCAGGAAAACACTGTTGTGTGTGCCACACCAAATCGATTTCATTGGTCGGCACGAATATCTGCCCTCGATACTTCCCAATCAACCTAAAGAATTTATCATACCTCTCCCTCGCTCGCTGCACTGTCCCCACTAGTGCAGGGGAGCGGATGTGTCTAGCACTGTCATGAATTCGTTTTATAAACACCCCTTGGCGTAATACTGCTGCCCCTAGATCAGTAGATGTTGCTACTGGGGTGCTGGGGGTAGGCGGGGGGAGGTGCTTATATGTCGTGACGATGTTTGTGAGTAGGCGCTTGAGGACGGGGATGGGTGAGATTGTATCGTCAGGGTTGTTTGCGAGTTGAGTGTGGTTGGAGAGATGGCTGAGTAGGGTGGATGTGTTTGGAAAATTTATAAGGAGGGAGGGGATATCAGGGGGAGGATGATTGTTCGTGGTTGGGTGGAGCTGGGGGAAGGCGGAAAGGAGGACGCCGGAGAGGAGGGTTGGTGAAGGGAAGGTACGGTCGAGGGTGGAGGGATGGCCCGGGGGGATGTAGTGGCCTGTAGGGGGGTGCAACACTCCACCACTGTGGGTATGGAGAATTAGCCACACTTTTCAGTACCGGGAGTAGAGCGAGGGGAACTATACCGAAACATGAATCCCGGAGTCTTGGAAATAGCACAGCGAGCACTCTCATCACTAGTACCTTCCTCTCGCTCCCTTTCTTTTTCGGTCAAGAAAAACCGATGTACATCTTTCAAAAACATTGACACGGAAACAGCCTCCTTCTCATATGCTTTCCCACAGTTCCCGCACGCACCGCCATAATCACCTACATCACCTGCTTCATGCCATTCGGCTAGAGGCACATTGGATGGCCTTTCACACCATGGGCAATGTAATTCCACCTGCGGTAGTTCTCGAGGACCATCTGTGCTATTGCCCCCCACGGACTCTTCACCTGCGCCAACAAGAGATTGATATAAATCCGCCGGCTGACCCGTGAGCTTCGTAAAGAAGCTGGCTGCGGTAGATTGGAGTGTGAAAGCGAAGTCATAGTTATCAATGGCATCGTGCTGGTATGAATGAGGGCTGTTAGTTCGTGTGGGCCACAAATCAGAGGAATTTATTGTTCCTCGGTTGAGGGAAAGAACCCCAAGGGCAACGGAAATACGCTTTCGGGATAAATAGGGGTATCTTACAATTAAATCCCAGGGAAGTGGCATCCCCCACAACTCCAGTCGATTAAGTCGGATGCAGTCTTCATAAAAGGCATGTGGGTTCAGAGTATACGCATGCCATACCAGGAGTACATCTGTAACAATGCCTCGATTAGCCCTGGCATAAGACAGGACAAAATATGAGACATGTAACTTACCAAGGGGAGGCAATACCTCAGCCGCCATGTTTGTGAAACTAATTCCACCTGCGAAATCACTCTTCTGGATCTCCGCAAGTGTGCCCGTTACCCCAGGCTTAGCTGGCTTTCTCTTCCAGTGCCTGAGGAAGAGATTCTTTTCCTCAAGTGGTTTCGGTCTGGCCTGATTCTTGACTAGTGTAGATTTTGGTTTATCAGTGAAACTCACTGGTCTGCTCTTTCCACGATCCTCTGGCTCGGATAGCTTCTTGACTACCTCCGGGAAGTTCATCCACCACATATGAAACCTTTCAACAGCCTTTCCAACAAATGCCCTCCACTTGATATCTCCTGCGCCACTTGTTCCCTTTGCATCATGCCCTTTCCCAAATAACCACCTACCAATCTCCTCACTCCCTTCCACCTTTGCCCTCAGTTTCGAAAAACATCCCAAAAGCTCCAAATGGGCTGCACACTGTGCCACAGTCGGGATATAAGCAGCCGCCATATCGCCCCTTTCCTTGGGATTGTGCTCCGTCAGAGGTATCTGTGCTAACCTGGTAGATCTAAAAACCCCCGGATCTGGGATGATTGGTTCTTCCTCTTTACTTTTTGCATCTTGGAATTCGGGGGGACCATAGCCGAAGGATGATGAGGAGCTACCGGAGGATATAGATGTGACGTCAGAATCTGACCCACTGCTGCTAGACCGGCGGCGGCGGAGTGAGCGGGGGAGGGGGGATTTGCCTTTGGGGTTTCGGGGCATGGAGTGAGAGCTGCCCTTTGGAGTGTTATTTGCCTCGGGGGGTGAGAAATTGGTGTTGGGTTTGGTTGTGATGCTGTTGCTCGCTGCAGTTGTTGTAGATTTCGGGCTCAAATCGGTCGTACCTATCCCTGCTCCTGAACCGTTTCCACCATCCTCCTCCACAAGACCTTTCCCATTCGCCGATGACTGCCCCTTGCTGCCCTTCTTCTTATCCCTCCCCCTCCCCCAATCCAATAAACTCACTCTATATCCTTTCACCAGCTTAGCCTTTTCCCCCTGCGTTGCAACAGCCTCACCCACACCAGTCGTCATATTTCCTCCCGCGACAGAGAAGATCGTGTAGTGAGCCCTGTTTGTGTTGGTGATTTTATTGGCAGCGGAAAAAGTCCCGAAGCACCGACTGATTCGGCGGCTCAGAGACTCGCTTTTTTGGAGCTCGTTGGCGAGGCGTGCAGCAGAGGTTGCAGCGATTTCGAGGGAGTCGGGAGTGTTTGCACGGGACAGGGCCGTGACGATGGTGGAGTTGTTGATGCAGTCTTCGTCTGGGCAGGGCTGTGGAGACGTGGTTAGCACAAGATTCGGCAACGTCCATATTGCACAGGGTTCATTTCTATGGAGGAGGGTCGTGCCAACCAGACTACACACTGCCTCCTGCGTAACAGACTCGAATGGCTCTAGCCGTGAGGCAAGGCCGACGCGAAGGCTGACGGTCCGGTGCGGAGGCTGTTTGGTGCAGGAGTGGCCAACTCGGTTATACTGTACCTACTTATTAAAAATGCGACCGCCTCGTCGCCTAAGGCTCCCTTCGGGGGAACGGCGTATTATATATATAGTAAAAATGTGACATTTGTGATGACTACGCACTGGCGAATAACTCGAACCGAGTTCTTTTTTCTTACCTGATGATACGTGCTGCTTACGATTTGCCTGCGTCACTCCAATTGACCCCACCTACTTAAGTACAGATGCGAGCCCCACCACATCTCTAACTCCATCATACTCCAAACTTACGCTTGAAATCAATATTCCTGACGACAATGCCTCTTCCATCCATCCCGCCCCTCGAGACCCTCGCTACCCCCCCAAAGTGCTCAGCCGACGTGTGCCTTGTCCCCATCGGCACAAGTACCCCTTCCGTCGCCAACGAAATCGCCGCCATCCAGCGACTCCTCGCGACCTCAGGGCTCGTGTACACTATGCACTCTGCTGGGACTACCATTGATGGGACATGGGATGAAGTGATGAGGGTGATTGGGCAGTGTCATACACTTGTGCATGGGATGGGGGCCGTAAGAATACAGAGCGACATTAGAGTTGGGACGCGGTGAGTTCCCTAGTGGATAGTCATCGAGGCATCTCACAATTAGGTGAAGGAGAGTGGTATAGACAATGACATGAAGTAGCTGCACTGAACTTGAAGGATGCTAACACGGCGATTGGGGTAAAGAACGGACAAGTTCCAGCCACACCAGGAGAAAGTCGCGTCAGTTCAAAGAATTCTACAAGGTGAGAAGAAACAAGAGGAGGCAGCTGGGGCGGATATCCCCAGCATTTTGTATGGGGGGATTCGTTCGGAGTGAGAGGGATTTTGTTACGTCAAAGGAGCCAAGCGGGATTCAAGTAACTAGTCTCCCTCAACCTTAACACACAATAAAATATTTCTTGATGCCACTGCTTATACATAGACTGTGTTACTATACCAATATCCTATTATCACTGCCCCTCCCCGCCCTAGAAAACTTTTGCAAACCTTACAAGAAAAATCAACCACACATACCAAACTGTGCCATGTTTCCCTCGCTCACAGTATCACGATACCCTATACTCACCATGGATATGACTCGATATTCCCACACACTCCACACACTTATTCTGCCATCCATGTTATACTACTAATCCCTCTTATGATAATTTACTTTATCATTCCAACTACATGGCAAAACTTGAATCAGCACAGCTCCTCCGCCTTGGGGATAAGCAAACTTACAACAACGTCTACACGCCACATCAGCATAATTAGTCATCAAACACAAAGATACAAGGGGAAAGACAAACCTTATCCCCATCCCTCCAAGGGAACTTCTTGACCCTGATATTCTGATATGGATATTCAACCTTTATTTCATTTGGTGGTGTCGTAGGATAGTGACTCCAGTGCTCATTCCAAAGTTTCACGGCGTTTATCCCCGCGATCATGATTGCCGGAGCTGCGACACTACAGGATTGGCCCGGGGTTAGTCTTTAGCGTCTTATACACACTTTTGGGAGTTCAATTACTAGATCGACAATTTCCTCCACAACTCTACGCCCCTCCCGCAACGCGCACTTCTATCAGCCAAGGTCTAAAACCTTCCCAAGGGACGATGGTTAGATGCAGACCAGCAGCTTCAGCACTATGCCTCTTCACTGCCTCCCTCGCTCTATTGAAACTATTATCCCTCGGGTCCCTCGGGTTAATCCCCTCTGGGTGATATGGTGAATTTGCACTTTTCTCGTGTGGGGCAGTGGTACCAGTGGTTTGGCTCCGGCGGGAATGATGGATGCGGAGGCGAGCGTTGTCTGCTTGGGCCCGGATGGCCCGCAGGAAAAGGTTAGGGAGGTGGAACGTGGGGGGCATATTTGTTGTTTGTTTGTTTTAGAGTGTGATGAAAGAATTAGATTGTGCAGAGTACTCTGTAGTATAGTGTTGATAGGTTAAAGTACAATAGAGGGTGTCGTAATAATGATGTAGATGTGGGTTATCTATGTCATGTGACGTATGAAGTAACCATTACACAGTCAAGCAGCTCCTCCGAACCTTATCCTTTGGGAACGGGCCGTCTTCTATAGCTTCAAAAAAAAAAGGTTCCATCAATAGGTATGTACCATGATTAATGTGATCTTCGGTTTCCCCCACGCAGAAAAACAATATCAGGAGCCCCCATACTAGTACTTAAGACATTCGGCTGGCCATTGCATACTGCACATGGGCACTACCTGTCTGCTAACCTAGGCCTGCTAGCTAAATCAACTTGTACATTTCTGTGCAGTAGTGCCAAGATGTCATGATACTGGAGCTCGTGCTGGGACAAAGGGCAATGCGTATCTATGGTGTGCAGGAAGCCCAGCAACTATACCAATCTGAAATCACTGGCAGGTGCAAACGAGCCTGAGGCATAATCACGCTGGTAGGAACTGTTAATCCCAATAGCTTGCCACAATACATACACCAGCACTCACAATGCTCCTTCCATTCTGCCATATCTCTATAATGCCAGAGTATCAGATCCACGCAGGCGTAGGTAAGGCTGTAGAAGGGGCGTAGGGAAAGTAAACTGATGCATCAAATTGCAATCAACGCTATAATTAATACCGGTATCTAGGTTCTTTATGTCCATAGACCGAATAATCACAACAAAAATTAGAAAAGATTGTAATCGTGGCTAATAACACTAGTGCTGGAAGGGGTCGGTATTACGAATATATAATACTTACCTCTATGATAGCACTATAGAAATGACCAGCATCTCGCAGTCATTGCTGTCTGGATAGGAGCTAACCGTTATGCATACGCTTCGGCAAGTTTCGTAAATAATTTGGCCCTTTTACCCTCAGCTGCAGGTTATCTGAATGGTATGGCATGTGGTTGCCAGCAAAGGATGGTAGAAGTCTGGTTGCACACTTTTGCTAGCGGTGCAAAGCTCCAATTATTTGACTGGGTGACTCAATTGTCCATTCAGGGTAACAGGTCAGCCTATACAACAACATCAGCAAAAAGAATCTTGTCCTCTAGTTGTCTTCATGGTGCTTCATGCCGCTTCATGTTGGCACCAGGTGCTTCAGAGGCTAACTATTGCAAAACTGACTTCTTACTGATGGAATAGCCACTGCATTGTAAAGGAAGGCTATTTGACAGTAGGAATTTGAAATTGCTTCAGAATAGTGGGTGGACTCTAAACCCCTGACTGATGCAGCAGGCTATTTGGAAAGGGGGAAATGCTCTGGAGCCACAGAAAACTTTTCAAAGTAGCCCTAGAAGGGTTTCATTTTATTCGGTGCTTGTACACAAGCGTTCCGGTCCTAGCCAGCACTCGCAATATTAATCCCTGTTCTCTTGCTGCTTGTATGTCTGGATTGTCTATCTGGATGTCAAACTCCAGGTGAGAATCTCATCAAAACACCCTATCAATGAATATCAATAATAGAGCAGATTGTATGTACATCAAAATCCTCTTAGATACTTATCCTCCACAACTTCTTTGAACAGGAAGAAGATCATCCCAACCCTTTAGCTTTCCACTTTATCAATACAATATTCCAATACACTTGACCTTATAAACAGCACACTACGCCTGGGCACGAGCCACGAGCCCGAGCCGACTCGAGCCCAAGGTTACACAGGCTCGAGCCGGCTCGAGTCAGGGGGAGAAAAGCTCGAGCTTCGGCTCGAGCCTGAAACATGTTCGGCTGTGGATATCCAGGGGTG
>Ga0307514_10002586_pt1 | contig 18542 bp, 16 predicted proteins | sample 16_EM_MG_FD_203088 | JGI IMG/M metagenome (GOLD analysis project Ga0307514, IMG submission 203088) | Populus trichocarpa ectomycorrhiza microbial communities from riparian zone in the Pacific Northwest, United States - 16_EM | ecosystem: Host-associated > Plants > Roots > Unclassified | place... | reverse complement strand
TGGTGACGGTGGGCAGCCTCACCTGCATCTCGGCGGCCTTGTCGAGGATGATGCGCAAAAAGCTCGGCGTGCCGACATAACCGGCCGGGCGCAGCTCGGCCATGGCCTGCACCTGCTGCTCGGTCTGGCCGGTACCGCCGGCAAACACCGTACAGCCCAGCGCGTGGGCACCGGTCTCCATGATCGAGCCGGCCGGCACGAAGTGGTAGCTGAAGCAGTTGTGCACCAGCTCGCCGGGCCGGAAGCCCGCGGCATACATGGCCCGCGCCAGCCGCCAGTAGTCCCTGGCCGTGCCCTCGGGTTCGTAGATGGTGCCCGGGCTCGCAAAGATGCGCGGCATGCGGGTGCCGTAATGGATGGCGCTGAAGCCGCCGAACGGATCTTTCGAGCCGCTGCCCTGTTGCGCACGCTGCGCCTGCTGGCGCGCCAGCAGCTCGCTCTTGCGCGTAACCGGCAGCCGGGCCAAGGCTTCGCGCGAGCTGACCTCGGACGCATTCACGCCCTGCAGCACCTCGGCAAACGCCGGCGCATGCTGCTGCGCATGGTGCACCTGCCGCGCCAGGGCGGCGAACAGATCGGCCTCGCGCTCGTCCGCAGAACGCCCTTCGAGGGTGTCGTACAAAACTCTCATGCGAGCCACCTCTTGCGACGCTTGTAGCTCTTCACGTCCTTGAAGCTTTTGCGTTCACCGCCGCCGACACCGAGGTAGAACTCCTTCACGTCCTCGTTCGTTGCCAGGTCGCGCGCCGCGCCGTCCATCACGATGCGGCCGCTCTCCATGATGTAGCCGTAGTCGGCATATTTCAGCGCCATGTTGGTGTTCTGCTCGGCCAGCAGAAAGGTCACCTTCTCCTTGTGGTTCAGGTCCTGCACGATGTTGAAGACCTCCTCCACGATCTGCGGCGCCAGGCCCATCGATGGTTCATCGAGCAGCACCATGCTGGGGTTGGCCATCAGCGCGCGGCCGATGGCGCACATCTGCTGCTCGCCGCCCGAGGTGTAGGCCGCCTGCGAGCTGCGGCGCGTCTTCAGGCGCGGGAAGTAGGCATAGACCTTTTCCAGGTTGGCCGCCACTTCGGCCTTGCTGTTGCGGGTGTAGGCGCCGGTCATCAGGTTTTCTTCGATGGTGAGGTGGGCGAAGCAGTGCCGCCCCTCCATCACCTGCACCACGCCGCGCTGCACCAGGTCGGCAGGCGACAGGTTCTCGATGCGCTCGCCGCGCAGCCGGATGCCGCCCTTGGTGACCGCGCCGCGTTCACCGGCCAGCAGATTCGAGATGGCGCGCAGCGTGGTCGTCTTGCCCGCGCCATTGCCGCCGAGCAGCGCCACGATCTTGCCCTCGGGCACGTTCAGCGACACGCCGCGCAGCACCAGGATGACGTGGTTGTAGATGACTTCGATGCCGTTGACGTCGAGCAAGGGCGGTGATGTGGTGTTTGATAAGGGTTCGGTCATGGTGTGATGCCCTGCTACGTCTACATGTGTCCCACCCGTTCGTCCTGAGCCTGTCGAAGGGCTTGGTGAAGGTGCTTCGACAGGCTCAGCACGAACGGGTGGAAACGGGTGGGGTTTGTCCTTGCGCGAACACGAACGGACTTCTGCCACCACCTCCCCGTTCGGGCTGAGCTTGTCGAAGCCTATGGTTGATCGACAAGTCCTTCGACAGGCTCAGGACGAACGGGGGAAGAAGAAGTCTGCTCGGCTTCTCAGCCGCATGCCCGCGGCTTGACGTTCTTGTCCTTCGCGTACTTCGCCGAGAACTCCTTCACCAGCGGATCGATGTGTGACTTGTCGGCCTGGTACCAGTCGGACTTGATCTCCCACTTGCCGCCGTCCCACTGCACGATGCGCGCCCAGTCGGTGCCCATGTGGTTGCTGCACGAGGTCTTCACCGGCCGCATCACCACGCCAAAACCCAGCGCGCTGAGTTTTTCGGCGGTGAGGTCGAGGTTTTCATAACCCCAGCGCACCTGCTCCGAGGTCAGCGCCTTGCCCTTGCCGTACTTCTCCTGCGCGGCGCGGATGGCTTCGACCTGCAGCATCGAAATCATCATGCCGCGGGTGTGGGCCAGCGTGCCGACGCTGCTCACGGGGCCGGTGCCCTGGCCCTTGTCGTAGACGAATTTCTTCAGCTCGTCATGCACCTTGTCTTGTGCCGCGCTGTTGTGGATGGTGATGGCGTTGTAGCCCTTGGCGCCGGCGCCGATGTCCTTCACGTCATGGTCCGAGCCGGCCCACCAGATGGCGTAGATCTTCTCGCGCGGGTAGCCGCTGGCCTGGGCTTCGCGGATGCCGGCGGGTGTCATCACACCGGCCGACCAGAACAGCACGTAGTCGGGCTTTTGCTGGCGGATCTGCAGCCAGGTGGATTTCTGCTCCACACCGGGCGGTGTGACCGGAAACAGGCTCAGCTCGAAGCCATCGGCGGCCGCGCGTTTCTGCAGCAGCGGAATCGGCTCCTTGCCGTAGGGGCTGTCGTGGTAGACCAGCGCGATCTTCTTGCCCTTCAGGCTGCCGCCTTCCTTCTTGGCGATGTCTTGCAGCATCACGTCGGCCGCGGTCCAGTAGGTGCCGAGCAGCGGAAAATTCCATTCGAACACCGTGCCGTCCACCGACTGCGACAGGCCGTAGCCGGCGGTCTCGATCGCCACCTTGTCGGCATAGGCCTTGTCGGTCACGGCAAAGGTGATGCCGGTGGACTGGGGATCGAAGCCCGAAGCACCGGTGCCCTTGGTCTTGAGCCGCTCATAACATTCCACACCCTTGGCCGCGTCGTAGGCGGTTTCGCATTCCTCGAACGTCAGCTTCACGCCGTTGACGCCACCGTCACGCGCATTCACCAGCTTCAGGTAGTCCTGCTTGCCGTCGGCCCATGGGATGCCCAGCGGCGCGAACTGCCCGGTGCGGTAGACCAGCAGCGGCACGAACTGCTCGGCCGCCTGGGCCTGGGCGAGCGTAGCCGTGGCGAGCGCCGAAAGCCCGGTGGCGGCCACCGCCGCATAAAGCGCGAATTTCCTGAACTGCATGCTTGTCTCCTTTTGATAAGGCACTCATCGGTGCGGGTTTGAAATCTAGTGAGGGAAGGGCCAGAGGCGCAGCTTCTGGCGCGCGGTGGACCACAGCCGCGCCAGGCCATGCGGCTCGACGATCAGAAAGAAAACGATCAGCGCACCGAAGATCATGTGCTCCAGGTGCGAAGCCGTGGCGGTGGAAATCGACAGGCCCAGCCAGTGCGGCACATAGTTCAAGAACAGCGGCAGCAGCACGATGAAGGCCGCGCCGAAGAAGCTGCCGGCAATCGAGCCCAGCCCGCCGATGATCACCATGAACAACAGCTGGAACGACTTGTCGATACCGAAGGCCGCCGGCTCCCAGGCGCCGAGGTGCACGAAGCCCCACAGCGCACCGGCCACGCCGACAATGAAGCTGCTCACCGCGAAGGCCGACAGCTTGGCGTACACCGGCCGGATGCCGATCACCGCGGCGGCCACGTCCATGTCACGCATGGCCATCCATTCGCGGCCGATGGCGCCGCGCACCAGGTTCTTGGCCAGCAGCGCGAACAGCACCACGATGCCCAGGCACAGCAGGTATTTCTGCACCGGCGTCTCGAACGCGTAGCCGCCGATCTGCAGATTGGCCACGCTCACCGAGCCAGAAGACGAATCGTTGGTGACCCACTTCGCGCGGTTGGTAAACCAGTCCATGAAGAACTGGGCGGCCAGCGTGGCCACCGCCAGGTACAGGCCACGAATGCGCAGGCTGGGAATGCCGAACAACACACCCGCGGCCGTGGCGCACAAGCCGCCGCCGAGCAGCGACAACAGCAGCGGCATGCCCTCGATACGCACCTGCAAGTTGTAGGCGGCATAGGCGCCCACGGCCATGAAGGCGCCGGTGCCGAGCGAGATCTGCCCGCAGTAGCCGACCAGAATGTTCAGGCCGATGGCTGCCAGCGACAGGATCAGGAAAGGGGTGATCACCGCGCGAAACAGGTAGTCGCTGGCCACGAAGGGCACGACCACGAAACACAGCACCAGCAGCCCCCACAGGGCCCAGCGGTCCTGCGCCACCGGGAACAAGGCCAGGTCGGCGCGGTAGCTGCTTTTGAACTGGCCGTTTTCTCGATAGAACATGTTCAGACCCTGTCAATGATCTTGTCGCCGAAGAGGCCCTGCGGACGAATCAGCAGGAAGCCCAAAGCCAACACGTACGCAAACCAGTTCTCGATGCCGCCGCCGACGAACGGACCAAGATATATCTCTGAAAGCTTCTCACCGACGCCGATGATGAGACCGCCCAAGATCGCCCCCGGCACCGAAGTCAGCCCCCCCAGAATCACCACCGGAAACGCCTTCAGCGCCACCAGCGAGATCGAGAACTGCACGCCGAGCTTGCTGCCCCAGATGATGCCGGCCACCAGGGCCACGATGCCGCCCACCGACCAGACGATGACCCAGATGCGCGCCAGCGGAATGCCGATGGACTGCGCGGCCTGGTGGTCGTCGGCCACGGCGCGCAGCGCACGGCCGGTACGGGTCTTCTGGAAGAACAGCGTGAGCAGCGCCACCAGCATGGCGGCGATCATCGCGGCGTAGAGGTCTTCTTTGCTGAGCAGCAGGCCGCCCTGGAAGGTGTTCTCCAGCACCATCATCGGGTCCTTGGGCATGCCCACGTCGATCTTGTAGGTGGCGCTGCCAAACAGCAGCTGACCCGCACCGTCGAGGAAGTAGCTGATGCCCAGCGTGGCCATCAACAGCGTGATGCCTTCCTGGTTGACGAGGCGGCGCAGCGCCAGCCGCTCGATGAGCCAAGCCACGGCGACCATCGTCGCCACCGCGGCCGCGAAGGCCAGCAGGTTGGCCAGCACCAGGCTCTGAAAGCCGAACCATTGCGGAAACCATTCCGCATAACGCGCCATGGCCAGCGCCGCGAACAGCACCATCGCGCCCTGCGCGAAGTTGAACACGCCCGAGGCCTTGAAGATCAGCACGAAGCCGAGCGCCACCAACGCGTACAACATGCCGGCCATCAGGCCACCGAAAACCGTCTCGAGGAAGAAACCCATTTCAGTTGCGCTCCGGTTTTGTGGACGTGGCTTCTTCCGCACCGAGATAGGCGCGGATCACATCGGGGTTGTTCCGCACTTCCTGTGGCGTGCCGTCGCCGATCTTCTTGCCGTAGTCGAGCACCACCACACGGTCGCTGATGTCCATCACCACGCCCATGTCGTGTTCGATCAACACCACCGTGGTGCCGAACTCTTCATTCACGTCGAGCACGAAGCGGCACATGTCCTGCTTCTCCTCCACGTTCATGCCGGCCATGGGTTCGTCGAGCAGCAGCATCTGCGGCTCCATCGCCAGGGCACGGCCTAAATCCACGCGCTTTTGCAGACCGTAGGGCAGCTGGCCCACAGGCGTCTTGCGGTAGGCCTGGATCTCGAGAAAGTCGATGATGCGTTCCACGGCTTCGCGGTGCTGGATCTCCTCGCGCAGCGCCGGCCCGATGCGCAGTGCCTGCCACAGCAGATTGCTTTTGATCTTGAGGTTGCGCCCGGACATGATGTTGTCCAGCACACTCATGCCCTTGAACAAGGCCAGGTTCTGGAAGGTGCGGCCCACGCCCATCACCGCCACCTGGTGGCTGTTCATATGACTGAAGGTCTGGCCACGGAAGGTGATGCGGCCCTGCTGCGGCGCGTAGACGCCGTTGATGCAGTTCAGCATCGAACTCTTGCCCGCGCCGTTGGGGCCGATGATGGCGCGGATCTCGTGCTCGCGCACGTCGAACGAGATGTCGGTCAGCGCATTCACGCCGCCGAAGCGCAGCGAGATGTTGGCCACGTCGAGGATGACCTCACCGCACTTGCGGGCGCTTATCTGGTCTTCCTGGATCGGTGTTTCCATGGTGTCGTCAAAGTGCCTCATGCTGCGGCCTGTATGGGTGTGAACGTCTTCGTATCGCCGATCTTCAGCGTGGCGCTCACGCTGCCGCTGCGGCCGTCTTCGAACTTCACCGTGGTCTCGATGAACTGCTCTTTGAGTCCACCGTACAAGGCATCGATCAGCGGCTTGTATTTGTCGGCGATGAAGCCGCGGCGGACCTTGTTGGTGCGGGTGAGCTCGCCATCGTCAGCGTCGAGTTCCTTGTGCAGCACGAGGAAGCGGCTGATCTGCGAGCCGGCCAGCAGGGTGTCGGCGGCGAGATCGGCGTTGACCTTTTCCACACACGCCTGCATCAACTGGTAGACCTCGGGCTTCTGCGCCAGGTCGGTGTAGCCGGCATAGGGCAGGTTGCGCCGCTCGGCCCAGTTGCCCACGGCGTCGAAGTCGATGTTGAGCATCACACACACCCGCTCGCGGCCATCGCCATAGGCCACGGCTTCCTTGATGTGCGGAAAGAACTTGAGCTTGTTTTCCACATACTTGGGCGCGAACATGGCGCCGTCGTTCGGCCCGCCCTGGATGCGGCCCACGTCCTTCACCCGGTCGATGATCTTCAGGTGGCCGCTGGCGTCGAGGAAGCCGGCATCGCTGGTGTGGTACCAGCCCTCGGCCGTCAGCACCTCGGCCGTGGCCGCGGGGTTCTTGTAGTAGCCCTTGAGCAGGCCAGCCGACTTGACGAGGATCTCACCGTTGTCGGCCACCTTGATCTCGACCCCGCTGATCGGGATGCCCACGGTGTCGGCACGCGCCTGGTTGTCGGGCTGCAGGCAGACAAAGACCGCGGTCTCGGTGGAGCCGTAGAGCTGCTTGAGGTTGATGCCGATCGAACGGTAGAAGGTGAACAGGTCGGGCCCGATGGCTTCACCCGCGGTGTAGGCCACACGCACGCGGTTGAAGCCCAGGCTGTTGCGCAGCGGGCCGTAGACAAACAGATTGCCCAGGGCGTACAGCAGGCGGTCGGCCAGCCCCACGGGTTTGCCGTCCATCAGCGCCGGGCCGACCTTGCGCGCCACCGCCATGAAGCGGTGGAACATGCCGCGCTTCAGGGCACCGGCGTCTTCCATGCGGATCATCACGCTGGTCAGCAAACCTTCGAAGATGCGCGGCGGCGCGAAGTAATAGGTAGGGCCGATCTCCTTCAGGTCGATGGTCACCGTGCCGGCGCTTTCGGGGCAGTTCACCACATAACCGCAGCACAGCCACTGCGCGTAGCTGAAGATGTTCTGCCCGATCCAGGCCAGCGGCATGTAGGCCAGCACTTCTTCGCGGTGGGTGAGCTTGTCGAACTCGGCGCCGGCCTGGGCCCGGTCGAGCAGGGTGCGGTGGGTATGGACCACGCCCTTGGGGTTGCCGGTGGTGCCCGAGGTGAAGAACATCGCGGCCACGTCGTCGGGCTGGGCGGCCTCGACGGCGGCCTTGAAGAAACCGGGATGCGCCGCCGCATGGGCCTGGCCGCTGGCCAGCAGCGTGTCCATCGCCATCAGGCCCGGCTCGGCGTACTGGCGCAAGCCGCGCGGATCGTCGAAGACGATGGTCTGCAGCTGAGGACATTGGCCACGGATCTCGAGCAGCTTGTCGACCTGCTCCTGGTCTTCGACCATGGCGAAGCGCACCTCGGCATTGTTGATGGGGAACACACATTCGGCGGCCACCGCGTCCTGGTACAGCGGGATCGGGATTGCCCCCAGCGCCTGCGCCGCAAGCATGGTGGCGTACAGGCGCGGGCGGTTGGCACCGACCACCACCAGGTGTTCACCCGCGCGCAGCCCCGCTTGCGCCAGGCCGCCGGCCACCTGCTCCACCAGCGTGGCCATCTGCGCCCAGCTGTGGATCTGCCAGATGCCGTATTCCTTCTCGCGCATGGCTGGCGCGTCCGGGCGCTCGGTGGCATGTTGAAGAAGCAGGCGAGGAAACGTAGTGTGCACAACAAGGTCCTTATGCTGGATTGCCGCGATACTAGGACTCACTTTGACGTCAGGTTGTCGTTTGGACGACAATCCAAGGGACTCCCCTCCCCCGGACTTACCCTAGGAACTACTTTGATATTGCGCCGGCCAAGCCATGACGCCTGATCTACCGCTGCACCAGCGGCGCCGCGCACCCACGGCCGCCGAGTTGGACGGCATCCCCTGGCTCAGGCATCTGAGCTCCGCCGAATACGAGCGCACACTGCCGCAGTTGATGGTCGGCGATGCCTTGCCTGGCGATTATGTGTGCCGCATAGGCCGGCCGGTCACCTATTGGTTCGGCGTGGTGGAAGGCCTGCTCAAGATGAGCACGGAAAGCGCCCAGGGCCAGACCGTGACCTATGCCGGCCTGCCGCCCGGCGGCTGGTTCGGCGAAGGCACGGTGCTCAAGCGCGAGCCCTACCGCTACAACATGCAGGCGCTGCGCAAGAGCGTGGTGGCGGGCCTGCCGGTGGACACCTTCCACTGGTTGATCGACCATTCACTGGGCTTCAACCGCTTTGTGATGAACCAGCTCAACGAACGCCTGGGCCAGTTCATCGCGGCCCGCGCGATCGACCGCATGAACAACCCCGACGTGCGCGTGGCGCGCAGCCTGGCCGCGCTGTTCAACCCCATCCTCTACCCGGGTGTGGGCGAGACGCTGCGCATCACGCAGCAGGAACTGGCTTACCTGGTGGGCCTGTCGCGCCAGCGGGTCAACGAGGCGCTGAATGCGCTGGAGGCGCAGGGCAGCATCCGCGTGGAATATGGCGGGTTGCGGGTGTTGAATCTGGCGGCGCTGAATTCGGATTGAGGCTGCAGTTTCGCTCCCTCCCCTTCCGGGGGAAGGAGCAAGTCAGCGCTTCACGCCACCCAGCTCCGCCCGCATACCCTCGATCACCGCCGCATAGTCCGGCTTGCCAAAAATCGCGCTGCCGGCCACGAAGGTGTCGGCACCCGCCGAGGCCACACGCGCGATGTTGTCGGTCTTGATGCCGCCGTCCACTTCAAGGCGGATGTCGCGGCCGGTGGCGTCGATGCGTTTGCGCACCAGTTCGATCTTGCGCAGCGCCGAGTCGATGAAGCTCTGGCCGCCAAAGCCGGGGTTCACGCTCATGATCAGGATCAGGTCGATCTCGTCGATCATCCAGTCCAGCACGTCCAGGCTGGCCGCGGGGTTGAACACCAGGCCGGCCTTGCAGCCCTTGGCCTTGATGGCCTGCACGCTGCGGTGTACGTGGGGCGTGGCGTCGGCATGGAAGCTGATGAAGTCGGCACCGGCGTCGGCGAAGGAAGCAGCCAACGCATCCACCGGCTGCACCATCAGGTGCACGTCGATCGGCACCGGCGTGCCGTCGGGTTTTTTCGCATGCGGCTTCAGCGCGCTGCAGATCATCGGGCCGAAGGTCAGGTTGGGCACGTAATGGTTGTCCATCACATCGAAATGGATCCAGTCGGCACCGGCCTGGATGACGTTTTTCACCTCGTCGCCCAGGCGGGCGAAGTCGGCGGACAGGATCGAAGGGGCGATGCGGTAGGTGTTGGGCATGGGGAAACCGTTGAGTGCTTTATCAGGGTACTTACGGCTTGTATTTTCGCAGGAGCGCAAACAGTTAGGATGCCGCCATGCCCAAATACCAGTTCACGGTGGAAGCACATCCGCAATACGTGCCCGAACAATCGGCACCGGAGCAGTCCATCTACAGTTTCGCCTACACCATCACCATCCACAACACCGGCGATGTACCGGCGCAGCTCATCAGCCGACACTGGACCATCAGCGACAGCCGCGGCCACACCGAAGAGGTGAAGGGCCTGGGCGTGGTCGGCCAGCAGCCGCTGCTCAAGCCCGGCGAGTCCTTCCAGTACACCAGCGGCTGCCGGCTGCGCACGGCCAGCGGTGCGATGCGCGGCAGCTACTTCTGCGTGGCCGAGGACGGCGAGCGTTTCGACACCCTGATTCCGGCCTTCATCCTGGACGCCGATGGCGGCCACGGCAGCGACGCGGGTTCATCGGCCCGCGTGTTGCATTGACCTCATTGCGCCCATGCCCGATCTGAACAATCTTCTCGCCACCCTCGACCCCGACGACGACCTGGCGCAGCGCCACCTCTGGTTGATCCGGATGCTCGCCTGGGTGCGTGGCGACAGCAAGACGCCTCAGGCCGCGGTCAGCCGGCTGCAGTTGTTCATGGACGCGGTGGAAGCCCGGCCCGAGTTGCAGCTGCGCCTGCAGGCCTGGTGGCTCAAGCTCGTGCGCTCGGTGGACATCACCACCCTGCTCGCCGATTTCGGCTTCGCGCCGCGCACCGCCTTCCTGAGTGAATTCGGCGAACGGTTGCGGCGCAAGCTGCTGCCGGGCACGCCCGAGACGGTGGACGCCTCGGCGCTGTTTTCCATGGTGTTCTCGGGCGAGGCCGATGCACGCTGGCTGTCGGCACTGGACGACGCCCAGTCGGCGCGGTTGGCCTGGCTGCTCACCGGCGGCAAGCCGCTGGACGGCACCAGCGCCGCCGAGGAAAGCAGCGACCGGCTGCATGCCGACTGGCAGGGCATCGTGCTCGACGCCATCGTCTACTGCACCACCCAGATGCAGGCCGCCGGCTTCTCGCCCGAGCTGCGTTTGCGCATGAGCGACAAGGTGCTGGAAGGCCGGCCATTCCACCTGCTCGACCGGGACGTGCAGGCCCTGCGCGACGAACTGGCGCAGCGACCGCACCGCACCGTGCCGCTGGAGGCGGCGGTGCAGCAGTTCCGCGAACGGCTGGACGCTTGCCGCCAGGCGGCAGCCAGCGTCTACACCCATCTCGAAGAAAACGGCATTTCGGTGGGCATGGTGTTCCGGCTGCGGCAGATGCGCGAACGCGTGCTGCGCATCCGCGATCTGCTCGACCTGCTGTTGCCGGCCAACCCCGGCGCGGCCGCCGTGCGCTTCACCGCGCGCATGGCCTTGCTGGGCCGCGAACGCAACAGCATACGGGCGCTGATCGCCGCCAACTCCACGCTGCTGGCAGCCAAGGTCACCGAACGCAGTGCCGAAACCGGCGAACACTACATCACCCGCGAGCCCGGCGAATACGCCAGCATGCTGCGCAAGGCCGCCGGCGGCGGGGCGCTGACCGGCATCACCACGCTGCTGAAGTTCGTGGTGGTGGCGCTCGGCCTGTCGGCGTTCTGGAGCGGCTTCTGGGCCAGCGTGGTGTATGCCGGCAGCTTCGTGCTGATCCAGCTGCTGCATTGCACGCTGGCCACCAAGCAGCCGGCCATGACCGCCCCGGCCATGGCGGCCAAGCTCAAGACCCTGGACACGGCCGACGACGTGACCGCCTTCGTCGACGAAGTCACCCACCTGGTGCGCTCGCAGGTGGCGGCGGTGCTGGGCAACGTGGTGGTGGTGTTCCCGGTGGTGCTGGGTATCAACGCGCTGGTACAGGCCGCACTCGGCCACCCGATGATCGACGCCAAGAGCGCGCAGCACGTGTTCGACACCCTGCACCTGCTGAGCCCGGCCCTGCTGTTCGCGGCCTTCACCGGGCTGTTGTTGTTCTCTGCCAGCATCATCGCCGGCTGGGCCGAAAACTGGTTCGTGCTGCACAAGCTGGACTCGGCCATGCGCTACAACCCGCGCATCACCCGCCTCCTGGGCACGGCGCGCGCGGCGCGCTGGTCGGTCTTCATGCGCGACAACATCTCGGGGTTCGCGTCCAACATCTCCCTGGGCTTCATGCTCGGCCTGATCCCGGCCTTCGCCGGCTTCTTCGGCATCGGCATCGACGTGCGCCACGTGACGCTGTCCACCGGCCAACTCGCGGCGGCCTGCGCCTCGCTGGGCTGGGGCGTGGTGTACAACCCGGCGCTGTGGTGGAGCGCCGCGTCGATCCCGCTGATCGGTGCGCTGAACCTGGGTGTGAGCTTTTACTTTGCCTTCCGTATCGCGCTGCGGGCGCACAACGTGAGCGGCGTGGACCGGGCGCGCATCCGCGCGGTCATCTGGGCCCGCTGCCGCAGCCAGCCGCTGAGCTTTTTCATTCCCGCCCGCCGCCGCTGATTTCCCCAGCCGCCGTCCGGCAGGCGGCTCCTCCTTGTCCCTTGCCACTCCGCCCAAGTCAGATTGGGCGACGCGTTTTGTCGGCTTTGTCCTGCAAGAGACCCGTTCGGCCTCTCTTAAAATACTAAATGGACTTAAAACAATTTTGAAAAACAAAACAATTTGATGCATTCCGCCATTTCGACTTCAGACCCGGCCCAGATCGCCGCGCAGGCCCACAGCGACACCGGGATCACCGGCCGCCCCGCCGACGAGGCCCGCGCCCTGCGTGCCTTGCGCAGCCTGTTCTGGGCCGCACAAGAAGACTACCGCCAGCTTGAAGAAATCACCGGCCTGTCGCCGGCCGAAGTGCGGGCCCTGTCGCTGGTGGCGCAGCAGCCGGGGCAAACGGTGTCGGCCCTGGCCGCGCGCATGCGGCTGAGCCTGCCGTCGGTGAGCAACATGCTGCGCCGGCTGGTGGCCGACGGCCTGGTCACCCGCACCCGGCTCGAACAGGACCAGCGCACCGTGCTGCTGCACACCACGCCGCAAGCCCAGGCGCAGCTGTCGCAAAGCCGGGGCGGCGGCAGCGGCCTGCTGAAAACGCTGATCGAGGAGCTCGACGCCAACGGACTGGAACAACTCAACCGGGGCCTGGCCTCGATGCTGCAGCGCCTGGGCACACACAAGGTGGAAGCCGATCCGCTGCCGGTGACGGCTTTGCGCGAAGCCGGCGCATCACGACCCGGCGAGGCCCTGCCCCAACAAGACGGAGACACTTCTCATGCATGAACTGATGGCCTTCTGGGCGGAATGGGCCCGCCCCACCGCCGGTTCCCCCACCGTCGCCTGGTCGCTGCTTCTGGCGGTGGCCGCCGCCGTGGGCTACCTGGTGCAGCGCTACACCGGCCTGCCCAAGGTGGCGGGTTATTCCATCGTCGGTGCCTTCGCGGGTTTTGCCGGCTTCACCGGCGTGGTCTGGCCGCTGCAGGGCACCGGACTGTTCATGCTCGAGCTTGGCATCGCCGTGGTGCTGTTCGAAGCCGGCGCGCGGATTCCGCTGCGCTGGTTCCGCCACAACCCGATGGTGCTGGTGCAGAGCTTGTTCGAATCGGCGGTGACCTTTGCCGCCGTGTACGGCGTGCTGCGCTGGCTCGACATCGACCGCCGCATCGCCGAGCCGCTGGCCATCGTGGCCGTGGTGGCTTCGCCTGCGGTGCTCACACGCGTGGTGATGGACGCCCACGCCTCCGGCCCGGTGACCGACCGCGCCATCGTGCTGTCCACGCTCAACACCCTGTACGCGCTGACGTTGGGCACCACCATGGCCGGCCTGATGGACACGCCACGTACCGACCTGCTCGAAACCTTCTACCCGGTGGCCTCGCTGCTGGGCCTGTCGTTCGTGGTGGCCGCGCTCTTGGCGCTGGCCATGCGCACGGCGCTGCGGGTGATGAGCCCCACCAGTGAAAACACCTCGATGCTGCTGCTGGCGCTGATCGCCGCGGGCACGGCCCTGGCCGGCCTGTTCGGCGCCTCGGCGGCGCTGGCCGCGCTGATGGCCGGCATGCTGCTCAAGCAATTGAACCCACGCCCCTGGGTCTGGCCACGCCAGCTCGGCACCGCCGCGGCGATGCTGACCATGCTGATGTTCGTGCTGGTCTCCACCGTGGCCGCGCAGGCGCCGTGGAGCCATGCGGTGGCCGGCGTGGTGCTGGCCCTGGTGGCCGCGCGCGCGCTGGCCAAGATCGCCGGCCTGACGGTGGCCAGCTTCGGCAGCGGCATGCGGCTCAGGCAGGCGCTGTGGGTGGGCTGCGCGATGTCGCCGATGTCGTCGGTGGCGCTGCTGCTGGCTTCACAATTCGCCTCGGCTTCACCCACGCTCGGCCCCGAGATCACCAGCGTCGCGCTGCCCGCTATCCTGCTGATGGAAGTGCTCGGCGGCCTGATCGCCACCATGGCGCTGCACCGCGCGGGTGAAACCTCCAAGCCCTGGATGCCGGACGCTGCAACCGGGTCTGGCGCGGCGCTGACGCGTGGAGAGGCCGCATGAGCTTAGAGGCTTTCCAAAAATCTGCCGCACTTTCGCTCGGCGTCGAACTCGAACTCCAGCTCGTCAACACCCACGACTACGACCTCGCGCCTTATGCCGAGGACATGCTGCGGCTGATGGCCAAGCACCAGTTGCCCGGCAGCGTGGTGCCGGAGATGACCTCGAGCATGATCGAGATCTCCACCGGCGTGTGCCAGTCTTCGGTGCAGGTGCTCGACGAGCTCACCCAGCTGCGCAACGCGCTGGTGCAAAGCGCCGACAAGCTCAACATCGCCGTGATCGGCGGCGGCACACATCCGTTCCAGCAATGGCACGAGCGCCGCATCTACGACAAGCCGCGTTTTCGCGAACTGTCCGACCTGTACGGCTACCTGTCGAAGCAGTTCACCATCTTCGGCCAGCACGTGCATGTGGGTTGCCCAGACGCCGACACCGCGCTGCTGAGCCTGCACCGCATGTCGCGCTACATCCCGCACTTCATCGCGCTGTCGGCCTCCAGCCCCTATGTGCAGGGGCAGGACACGGCCTTCGACTCGGCGCGGCTGAATTCGGTGTTCGCGTTTCCGTTGTCGGGCCGCGCGCCGTTCGCGCTGACCTGGGACGAGTTTTCGGCCTACTACGACAAGATGACGCGCACCGGCGTGGTCAAGAGCATGAAGGACTTCTACTGGGACATCCGGCCCAAGCCCGAATACGGCACCATCGAGATCCGCGTGTTCGACACCCCGCTCACGGTGGAGCGCGCCGCCGCGCTGTCGGCCTATGTGCAGTCGCTGGCGTCCTGGTTCATGCACGACCAGCCCTTCATGCCCACCGAAGACGACTACCTGGTCTATACCTACAACCGCTTCCAGGCCTGCCGCTTCGGGCTGGACGCGGTGTATGTGGACCCGGCCACCGGCGAACACATGGCGCTGCGCGAGCACATCCTGCACACGCTGCAGCAGGTGTCGCGCCATGCACAGCCACTCGGCGGCCATGCCGGCCTGCAGATGCTGCGCGAGGATGTGAACCGCGACCACAACGACGCGCGCTGGCTGCGCGAGCGGCAGGGGCAGGAACGGCTGCTGGCCGAAGTCATCCGCCAGGCCGGCCTCAAGTTCCGCGGCGAGCCCACACCCCGCTGAACCTTCACTACACTTCGCCCCTTCAACAGAAGGAAAGCAAGGATGGGCGAGTTCGACCTGATCGCGCGTTATTTCACCCGCAAGCCCGCGCGCGCCGCGCTCGGCGTGGGGGACGACTGCGCGCTGCTGCAACCCCGGCCGGGCACGCAGTTGGCCATCTCCAGCGACATGCTGGTCGAAGGGCGGCATTTCCTGTCCACGGTGAACCCCGCTTTCCTCGGCCACAAGGCGCTGGCGGTGAACCTGAGCGACCTGGCCGCCTGCGGCGCCGAGCCGCTGGCCTTCACCCTGGCCTTGTCGCTGCCGCAAGCCGACCCGGCCTGGCTCGAACCCTTCTCGCGCGGCCTGCTGGCGCTGGCCGACACACACGGCTGCGAACTGGTGGGCGGCGACACCACCCGCGGCCCGCTCAACATCTGCATCACCGTGTTCGGCGAAGTGCCCGTCGTGGGCGGCCGCAGCCAGGCGCTGCTGCGCTCGGGTGCCCGCACGGGCGACGACATCTACGTGAGCGGCTCGCTCGGCGACGCGCGGCTCGCGCTCGAGGTGTTTCGCGGCAAGCTGTCGGTGCCCGAAGCCGTGTTCGCCCAAGCCCGTGTCCGCATGGAGCAACCCACGCCGCGCGTGGCGCTGGGCCTGGCGCTGCGTGGCGTCGCCTCGGCGGCGGTGGACGTGAGCGACGGCCTGCTCGGCGACCTCGGCCATGTGCTCAAGGCCTCGGGCGTGGGTGCGCGCATCGACACGGCACTGGCCATCACGCTCATGGCCACGCGCGCCGAAGCCTTGGCTTCCGCGGGTGGCTTTTCCGAGCAGCATGGCCTGGCCTTCGTGCTGGCCGGGGGCGATGACTACGAGCTGGTGTTCACCGCAGCGCCATCGGCGCGCGATGCCGTGGCGGCAGCCTCACGCGCGGCGCAGACCACGGTGACGCGCATCGGCCAGGTCGAAGCCGAGGCGGGCCTGCGAATGGTCGACGCACAAGGTGCCGTGCTGGACACAAGCTACGCATCGTTCGATCATTTCGCCTGAACGCCCGAAAAAGCGTGAATAAGCCCACGAGGGCGGACAAGGACGTTACAAGAGTTTCCCCAAGTGTTTTAAGGCCGTTCTGAACCTAAACTTCGGCGATGAACGAAGCCGATGCCATCCGCCAGATCCTGACCCATGCGCGGACCATCGCCGTGGTCGGCCTGTCGCCCGACCCCAACCGCGCCAGTTACGGCGTGGCCCGCGCCATGCAGGCGAACGGCTATCGCATCCTGCCGGTCAACCCGCTCGCCGGCGTGCCGAAAATCCTCGGCGAGCCGGTCTTCGCCTCACTCACGGCCGCGGCCGCACAACACCGGATCGATGTGGTGGACTGCTTTCGCCAGAGCGCCAAGATCCCGCCCATCGTCGATGAGGCCATCGCCATCGGCGCCAAGGCGGTGTGGATGCAGCTCGGCGTGAGCCAGGCGGCCGCCGCGCGCAAGGCCGAGGCGGCCGGGCTGCGGGTGGTGCAAAACAAGTGCATGAAGATCGAGCACAGCGCCCTGAGCGCGCGCGGCCTGCTGGCGCCGCGTTGACCATGACCGAAGCCCTGCCGTCCATGCGCCGGCGCATCCCCTCTCTCATCCCCTCTCTCATCCCCTCCCTCATTTCCTCCTGGACTGGCCTGGCCTGCCTGGCATCCTTGATGGGCTTGTTCGCCGGCTGCGCGGTGTTCGAGCCCACACCTGCGCCACGCGGCGAAGCCAAGTCCGCGCCGGTCACCTCGGGCGAACTGGCCCAGTCCGACGTGAACCGCATGGCCACCCTGGGCATGAAGGAAAACCTCGATACCCTGCTGCGCCTGGCCGACAAGCTGTACCGGCGCAACCCCGCCGAATGGCGCAAGACCAGCGCCCTGGGCCGCGAGGACGCGCTCGCCCAGGTCCAGAAAGCCATCGAGTCCCGCCAGCCCTGGCCGGGCCTGCAGGGCCAGCGCGACATCAAGGCCTTGTCGCTGGCGCTGAGCCCCGACTTCAAGGGCGACCGCGTGGCCGCCTTCGTCATCGCCAATGCCGACATGCTGATCGCGGCACATGGCGACAAAACCACGTTCTACCTGATCGACGGGCTGGACGCCCAGCACATCTTCAATGCCGCGCGCAACGTCGAGGCCGCGGTGTGGCTGCTCGGCAGCCGGCGCAACACCAGCGGCCAGCCGCTGCTGCTGGCCGACGAGATCAACGCGCAGGAGCGCAACCTGAGCTACGAGCGAGAATTCGGCAAAATCATCGGCCGGCTCGACCTGCTCTCGGCGGTGGTCACCGAGAAGTACCGGCGCGCCGCGATCAGTTATGTGCAGAATCTGCTCGGCGGTACCTTCCTTCAATTCCTGCCCGTTCGGTAAACCGCTTTCCCTTCTTCAATCCCAATGCCTGAAAACTACCTGCCGCAAGTTCGCGACCAGTACGAAGCCCTGCCCTACCCCCCGCGCAACCCGCAGGACGACCACAAGCGCCTGGTGCAGACCTGGCTCGAAGATCTGCCGATGATCAACCACTACGGCTATGCCGGCCGGCAGTCGTTCAAGCACGGCTTCAAGGCCCTGGTGGCCGGCGGCGGCACTGGCGACGCCACCATCTTCCTGGCCGAGCAGTTGCGGGCCATCGGCGCCGAGGATGCGCGTGTGGTCCATCTCGACATGAGCGCGGCCAGCGTCGCCATCGCCCGCGAACGCGCGGCCATCCGCGGCCTGGCCAACATCGACTGGGTGCACGACTCGCTGCTCAACCTGCCCGCGCTTGCGGAGAGCCTGGGGCGTTTCGACTACATCAATTGCAGCGGCGTGCTGCACCATCTGGCCGATCCGGACGAAGGCTTCAAGGCGCTGCAAAGCGTGCTGAAGGACGACGGCGTGATCGGCCTGATGGTCTACGCCAGCGTCGGCCGCACCGGCGTCTACCAGATGCAGCAGCTGATGCGCCTGGTGAATGGCAGCGACGGCAAAGAGGCCGAAGAGGCGGCCGTGCCGCGCAAGATCGCCAACACCCGGGACATCCTGGCCAGCCTGCCGCCGAGCAACTGGTTCATGCGCAGCAGCGACCTGCACCACGACCACAAGATGGGCGACGCCGGCATCTACGACCTCTTGCTGCACTCGCAAGACCGGGCCTACAGCGTGGGCGAGCTGTTCGACTGGCTCGGCACCCGCCAGGACGGCACTGGCGGCCACGGCCTGCACCTGGCCTTCACCGACGTGCAGCGCGGCCTGTCGCCCTACCTGCCCCACATGGTGCTGGGCGCCAAGCCGCCGGCCGTGCTCGCCGCCGTGCGCAAACTGCCGCACCGCAAGCAATACGAGATCGCCGAGCTGCTGGTCGGCAACATCATCACCCATTCGCTCTACCTCACCCGCAATGCGTCCTGCACCGCAGCCTATGGCGACACGGAGATGGTGCCCTTCTACTTCCA
>Ga0307514_10002585_pt1 | contig 18557 bp, 15 predicted proteins | sample 16_EM_MG_FD_203088 | JGI IMG/M metagenome (GOLD analysis project Ga0307514, IMG submission 203088) | Populus trichocarpa ectomycorrhiza microbial communities from riparian zone in the Pacific Northwest, United States - 16_EM | ecosystem: Host-associated > Plants > Roots > Unclassified | place... | reverse complement strand
GCTACGAATCCGTTCATTTTGGACTCCATTACGCCGCCAAGAATGAACCGACAGGGGCTGCGTGGGGGCTGATGCACTTCCCGGTGATGATGCATTACCCGGTGAAGTATGGTATACCGTAGCTTCCATAGTCTGGCTGTGGCTGCACTGCCCCTCGCTTCCACAGGAGGGGTCGTGCAACCAGACTAGCCATATACATTGTACATGTAGTTTCCTTCCCTCCCGTATGCATTAATTCCTGCAACTTGCTTGCTGACTAATTAAGAAGTTACGTTTTTTTTTTAAGGAGTCATTAATCGTATTGAGATAGTTACGTTTGAACCCGCCTCGAGCCCCACATACCTCAAATCAAAGAAGTTTACAGTATGTCCTTGGTAGGGATAACAAAAAGTACAATGCTACCATAGGCCTGGGCTCGAGCTTTCGGCTCGGCTCGTGCCCAGGCCTATACAATGCAAAAGCCTGAAATTGCAACACCGGCTGGCATCAAACAAGCCTTTCCCATCCACTCCAAACTGGCTTATCTGAAGAAGCATTGCCGGGCGGCTCACCTACATACATGGTCACACACCGCGGACTCATGAGGCGGTGGCTATCGGTCATAGGGAGAGCGGAGAGCGGCAAGTGCGAATGTGGGGCCGCTCAGAACGCAGTCCACCTGACACAGTGTCCGCTAATAGGCGATGGAAAGGGGAGAACGGAGGAAGAAGCAAGACGATGATGGTACAGGAAGGTGACGGTGTTCCTGTGGCGGTGACTTGTATGTACCTAGTATCTAACAAGGGGAGGCAAGCAGGAGCCGACTCGGAGGTGAGATAACCTATATCCATACGTGCGGCCTCCTGTCATATTCTCGAGTAATGATTTTCAAAAAAAAAAGTATATGAGTTACCCTCAACTCTACTATTACCCGTATAAAACCTACTAAACTTTTTTTTATTTTTTATTTTTTTGAATCATTAATCGTATTGAGCCTATCTAGACTATGACGATGGACTGCAGCCTCCTGGAGTGCCAGGTGCCTCTCTCCCCTCCCAGCTAAACTCCAGCACTCCTAATAATATATACTTTTTTACCCAGTCTTTATGCTTTACTACTCCTCTTCTTATACTAGTCCATGACTCCAATACTTAGTCTACGTATACTGTATATGATATACTGTAGTACTACATTAAGCTTTACAAGTCCATTAGAGCGACAAAGCCTAAGGTGCAAAGGGCGCGCACATATTTGCATGAGCCTCGAAAGGGGCAAAATAGGTAGCTCCAACCTTAATCGCCATATATTAAGGGGTCGTTGATTACCTAGAATAGGGAGACGATCATGCAAAAGGGTCAGGGCGAAGAGCGAGAGAGAGGACCTGGTGAGGTGGACTCGAAGCCGGGGACCCTGGAGCGTTGGTGCACATGGGTTGGCGATGGCAGAGGACTGGCGACTGAGCAGATATGGGAAGATGAGAGGTGGTGCGCGAGCGTGGCGGATTTGATCACATATAGATAGTTAGTGGAGGGCAGGGACCGGCCCATGAAGGGGAGAGAGGCCACCCGCGGGGATCCACCCGGGAGCTGCGGTCCGCCATCATAGTCTAGATAGGCTGAATACGACTAATGATTACTTGAAAAGAAAAGAGTCCATTAGAGCCATACTTCTACCATGTCAATTCTTGATCCATACCTTCTTCGATTCCTTCCTACCTTAAATTCTTTACCAGATCATATATCTTAGAATGACACTCAGACTGCTCCCATATACCTGTTATAACTCCGCCCTCAATTTTATTTCTAAAACCGCTTTCTGGAATTGCTTCATATCCTAGTCAAATACGTTTACCAGTAAGTTCGGAACGAGAGTTTTGGATTCAGGGCAAGATATATAGTGTGTGGCCGATGGGTGGCATAGACGCAAAAGAGTTAGACGTAGTATTATCATTCTAAGTAGCATATAGCTATGAGGCCATTATAATATGTGCTTATATATGCGCCAGTAACTAGAGGATGCAGGTTCAATTTTTTCTTATTTTTTCTAAAGAATCAGTAATCGCATTCACCCTGTTTAGAGTATGGCGATGGACTGCAGCTCCTGGTGTTGCCAGGGGGCCTCTCTCACCTACACGGGCCAGTCCCTGCCCTCCCCGATGCGCTATACACGTTATCTACATAATAAACCCTGCCACTGGCTCGCACCACTTCTCGTCATCCCATATGATGATGATGATTATCATCTCGCTCATCCGCCCTTTGCCATCACCCACCCACGGACACCCAAGTAGGTGTGCTGCGTTTTGCGGCGTCTGCCCATCCATCACACACACACCACTGTGTATCTGCCTTCCCAATCTCCCACAATCATTGTTGTTGAGGGCCTTTATCCGTCACCATATATACTAACCCCTTCACTGCTGTCGAAGACCATCTCAAATGTGCCGGCGCCCTGGGGTATATCGGGAATCCTTGTTTAATACCCCCGGGAGTGGCAAATGCAGGTTCAATGTAGGTACCTCAATTCTATCAAGAGTATATTTTGGGCACAACTTTGACAGCATCATGACCAGGCACACTCCCATCAGCCCCCTCACATACACTTCCCATACCTCTAATTTAGGCTCTCGAATTTGAACACTTCATGGCTCCTTTGCGCTCTATCGACCGCACTTACCCTGAACCTGATCAAATTTTGCAACTTATACATTACAGGCGACAGGAACATTAATATAAAGGGTAGCCCCACAAATCTCTAAGCCAGTCACAGCTGCCCGCAGGAACTGCCTGAAAGTCCCCAAAAGACATGCATACACATGAACACAATGCCCAGGTGAGCAAGCAATGAAACAGCTTTCATGATACATCTGTTGGGCCGGCACATGAGACGTCACAACCACACAATAATTGGGCCCATCATGGATATGCACGAGTGGCCACGTAACGGATAGCGTGTTTCCCCGCGCAGGATTAGTTCTTGGAAAAATTACAAAACGCGGGCTTTGTGCAGAACTGAGCCTAGGAAGTTCCTACTCATCCCTTGCTAGGTACGGTATTGCCGTAGAGCACTTGAGGGGCGCAGAAAGATATAATATTCTAGGCGGATTTTAAGCGCAACCTTCTTATAGGTAGTGTATCAGATAAGCGCCCTCATAAACTACTCGTATATACACCAGTTTTGTGGGCAGGTAGCCAACGCTAACATAGTTTCTCGTAAGTTTGTTCACTCAAAACCACCGTCCTGGAGATCCGTCAAAAATGACAGGCTACTGGATTCCCAAATTATGCGGTATGCATGTGCATGCCAACGCGGATAACAATGGTGCAATCAGTCAATCATTCTCTAGCTAGTAGCACACACGCCGTATCAGGCCTCGTGCAGCAGCAGGAAGGCGGCTCACACCGCCAGGATACCGCCCACATGCAGCATAAGCCTGCGTATAAGTCCACAGCAATTTCCATGATTGGACTCATTTTACAAGATCCCTTAACCCGTACGCACTCAAACGTAACACAAAGCTACCTACCCCACGTAGATGTAAGGGTTTTGCACGTACGGTTTCATGAGCCGAATACACATGTATATATATTTGGCTAGCTGTGCCATCTGGGTGCGCCTAAAGAGTATGCACATAGTACTTAGTAGGTATAGATCCATATGCACCTCGGCAAAGCAGCACCCAACACGGTACAGACACGTTTGGAATACTTCCCGATGTGTATGTACTTGTACATAAGGTATTTATGCATGGGTACTTTAGAAAATCCCCCACATACACTCAAGCCTGGCGCTGAATTAGGTACCTACCCCAAGTAGAAGTACCTCAACCCCCATGGAATGCCGTTGTGTAGGAGTAGCCTAGGGAAATCGACACGCCGGTAACTGTAGGCATTCGGCTTTACTCCAGAATGCCCTCCCAATAGGTACTAGGAGCCTCCTGCCTAATGCTCAGTCCTTCCTATCACCTGGGTGCATGCATAGTCCTCGTGCACTTACAGCCATGGGTAGTTCTGAATGCAGAAGTACAATAAGCACATACTCTCAAGCAGAGGGAATGATACTGCATGATGGGCATATATAACATTGACCAGCTACAATATGGCCACATCGCATAATATATCACCTGTGTTGATCGGCCTGGGATATCATGCAAAATATATGGATATCGAAGCTCTTGGGCTAAGAATCTGCCCCCACCTTCGGGATTAAGCTGAAACATCTGACCGTACTACTAAGTATAGAACAAAAAATGCACTCCTCCATGCCAGCCATAGTGATGGAATGAGCTTAGCTCCATAATTTATCTTTATCTGGGTCGAGATCCGATATGTAACGGAGTAGCCTCAGTACTATATCAGGTGCTCTGTAAGGCAAATCAGATGATTGATGTGATGCATATCCGAGAGCGTAGATATACTGAAGCAAATTTATCAGAAAGTGCTTAAACTCCTATATCCTGAGTTGGCGTATGTGTGTAGTAAGGGAGGCTTCGTAAAACTCATTTGTCTGAGCTATTACAGTGTACAATGCCAGATCTAGACCGAGAGTAGTTAGGGGGGTTGGAACATGAAATACTCTACGGAGTACATTAATCTGACCCAAAGAGCGGGGAATCTTCTCGGGTAAATGCGAATGCGCAAATGCAATCTACGGGACGGACCCCGCGAATTCCGGGCGCGGAGCTTTTTATGCCGTCGGGGATGTGCATACCTTGCAGTGGTTAACGTCATGGCACTGTTGGTTGGTGCAATTTCCCCTTCTGAGATGTGGACTGGGTACTTACGGATATAATAGCTGTTGGGGGTTTCTAAGGGTTGAGTCATTAGTACAAGATACCCAGTTGATCATTAAAAAACTTACTTACATTAGGTAGTCATGACTTGAATTGAATTACTTTTGGGAATGCAGCTATGCAGAGCATAGGAATATTTCCTGCCAGCTTGCTGCTCTGCGGGTCTCACCCCGGAACTAGCAGGGCCTGAAGATATCGTATCCAGAGTAACACGAAGTTACCTCGTTAGGTAGGTAGCAGTAGTGTAACGAGTTCACTTGGGTGATACAAAAAAGACATTTTTTTTCTGCGGGGAAACCACCATCCAATGCAAGCCCTGCTCACTCCAAAAAATATTCCCCAGTATTCCCCACTGTAATTATACTACAAGTACAAAAAAGCTCCTGAGGAGGGTACTACCACTATAGCTATGTATCCTCAAACCTACCCCTCCAAATCCTACCAAAAAAAAACGTACTATGTCGGCCACAAGCACCCTGTTGGCATGTGACCCATTGCCCATACCTTCACATACGCTGAAATCCTGTCAAATTCAATTTCGCCAATGCACGTCCAGGAATTAGTCTGGAAGGAACCTTGCAAGCAAGGCTCACACCCCTGGTTAAGCACCAAATAATCCAAGCAATGAAAAAGGTGTTCAAGGGCAACTCAGCGTTGTGAAACGTAAATGAGAAGATAGCGAGTTTGTGTACTTATATAGGCTAGTATACATAGATTTTGCTCACGTTGTCACTTACAATGCTGGTCTGTCAACGCGCATGCATGCAGCTGCAGTGTCAGCGGGAGGCATTAGCACCCCTGTGTGTGCGTTGAATCAGGAGGTGTTTAGTAAGCACTCTAAAGTCCTAAATCCGACCAGGGTACTTGAAATTTTCACCTGCGGCGATCAGAGTGGTGCCGCTTTGCGAAAATCTTATCTGCACCCCAGCTTGTGGAGGCCACGCGTGTTCAAAGCGATGTTGCATAACCATATTCATTATCGGGTATGTACTCACTTCTGGATGAGGACCTGGCTCGAGATCTACTTTTAGATTCCTAGCGGCATATTTCCTCCTTGAACAATCAGACTCCCACATTACCCTAGCCCCTCAATCACTAATGTGGCAGGTGCTCAATCTTTCCGACTCCTGATGCCTCGCTCAGGGTTCACCTGCTGCAATCTTACTCATGGCCTCAAGCCTGATTGAAATTGTCCCAGTTACATTTGGTCTAGCCTTTGTTCCTGAGTCAAAGCTAGGGGGAAAGTCCTTGTCAAGAAGTCATCGCGCATGCGGGAGTGTGAATCTGCATTCGAATTTGCGATCTCTGCCAGCGTCAGAGAATGAAGCCCAGGAGAATATGCTGCATGTTGATTCTAGCTAACTTTTGAACGAATACATATGCATGCATATCTATTATGAAAAACAGTGGTCAGTATCCCAACAAGACCCTCGTTGATCAAAAGGTATGGAAAGCTCACTGAAGCAAGGTTTGGGACATTTAGTAACCTGCGAGCAAACCCAAAGTGGGTGGAGTAATTGACATACCTATAGGTGTTGGTGAGAACTGTTTCAGTATATATACGGGGATAAAAGGAGGGAAACACCCTCCCAGATGGCCAGAAGAGTACTGGTAGATTCAATGTAATATAGAGTTCACAGATTTGAACCTAGCATAGAAAATACTCATGGTTCAATCGTACTGCATCGATTAATTCATAGTATATAGCTCCCACTTAAACAATACCTACTAAGTGTGCATCACTACATACATGCAGGATGCGGCATACAGCCTAGCTGTATGCGGGCGCCCCCAGCAATAGCATTTCTGCTGGGACATCACTCTAGGCTAATCTGGGCATCTAGATGTCAGATATACCATCGTTAAAGTCGATATTGGCGTCATAAAAGCTGGTCCTAGATGAATTTTCGCCTTCCTTGTAGCAAGAGTTTCTAGAGTTGCAGGGATACATTGGTCAGATCCTGGTGCATCGTGATGTGATGTTCCCTGCAGATTTGTGACGATCTCCTGGAGGATTCTTGTTCTCAGACTACAGATGCCAAGGGGCTCACACTCTATGAAACTAAAATATAGTTTTTCATTTGGCAAACGACTCGGCTTCCCGCAGCACTGGCTATGTTGTAGGGCACCACGAATGGCACAGCATTATCTACAACTTGTAGGTAGGATCGGGGGTGGCTTGAATATTAATATTACTAATATAACTGTACGCCATATATCATATCATACAGCATACATTACGCTTAAGCATGTACCGTCGGCTACAACCATAACAGCTATATTTAGCACTTTAAACATCAATTCATCAATACTGTAACCATATAATTATACCAATGCAACTTAACTTTGTTAAGCAGTTGCAAATACTAATAATAATACCCAGCTAGCCAAGCGTCTATCTACATCTATATGCAAATTTGGGGTTTGTTGAAGCTTTACCAGTGCATGCGTGTGGTAAACTGAAACGTTTTTTTGAGTCTATACACCTTTCCCTGGAAGGCTATGAGGCGAAACTGAAACCTTGTCATGATGTTCAAGCTTACACATGCAATTAGTTCTGAAACGCGCAATTAGCGACTTGGCATTCCTAAACTTAGCACCACCAAAGCTAAGGGTACTGTTCTTATTTGGTAGGTATTAGAGAAAACGACCCCCCGCGCACATTCTATGTTCTTATATTAAGCGCCTATATATTCCCACTGCAATTGCTCCAATTCCTACTCTGGTTAATATACAATAGCTAATACGTCAAGAAACCCAAGCGGGTTAAGTGTGATCCATAAGCATAAGCAATCTCCAGATAAGTTGCCGCTTCTTTCCCAGGCTTCCTCTCTAAGTGTCAGTTATATGCGAATATTGACCAAGGAAAAAATTCCAGTTGTCGTTACATGCAAGGTGCCAGAGCATGTGATTTTCCCAACTGCCACCTACCTAAATGGATCATCAGCGGTCATGTAAAAAGAGATGCAATTCTTCTACTTTATGTTCGCCTAAGCCTCGCAAATATCCCGGGCACAGAAAATTTAAGGTTGTTGGGTCCTCAGCATCGGAGTCTTGGCGAATTTTTGTCTCAGGCGCCGATTGTTCCAATATCCTTGAAGCCTAGTTAGTCTAGAGGTTGCACAATACAGTGTCCTACTGGTACTGTAAAATATACCACACCCGCACCGCAATAGAAAGGTGGCGGGTAGGATTTGAACGTTCACTTACATAACATTCACACACAAAGGGACCGAGCCCTGCACCCCCTAGTATAGAGCCTTATGAATATATATACTTACGTGAGGAGTACTAGTCCTAGGCCTGAGGAAGCCAGTAAAGTAGATCTAGGTCTAGATCTAGGAGTGGCATGTTCAATTGATTGCTGAGGTGATATGATCAAACGAAAACGCTACATTGCCACTCCCTCCCATCACATACTTCAACCAGAGGTTGACGGTTGGCCAGGCATTTGAAATCGGAAATGCAGTCAGGGTTTCAACCAGTAGTTTGACGGCCATCTGGCAGCTGTACATGCTTCTATCTATTTATGATACTTATGATAGTCAATGTCGCAATAACGCTCACATGATTTCTATATCTATGGACAGAGGATGCCTTGTGGTATCTTGTTACAGCACTGCCCAGCTGAGGAAGGGCTGAGTGAACCAACACTCTAAGATATTACCAAGTACTTAGTATGTTCCGAGCTGCTCCGGCTGCGGTTCTAATATCCAAAATCCGCTTTCCTACGGTGTCGGCAGCAAAAGGTCATACCTTCTAGATATGTGAACAGGGCATTAGCAGGGACTCGGAAATTGGAGTGCTTCAATATGTACATACTTATAATGCATATCTATGATACTCGATCTATGTAATAAAAAAATCAGAACAAGTCTCCATATTTCAGTACCCGCAGGAATGTTTCGAATGTTTGATTTGTTGTTATTTATAAGTTGCCTGCACCATGCATTACAACCCTGTACCTACCCTTAAGCATGCACCAGCTGCTTTCTAGGGAAAGCGGCCGGTATCCGAAGATATAGGTTCGGTTAACAGGGTACTAGGTAACCAACGACTGAGTGTATACGGTACTGGCTTAATATAAAGCAACGCTGACGGAAATTGGATCGGATTGGGGTCAGGGTCTTCCAACCGTTGGCTGGCCACGCGTCCGGGAGCTACGGCTCCAACACTGCTCAAGTACATATGAACTTTCTAAATGAACCAATAATTTGAATTGACGGAATTTTATTTTTGTGGCTACTACTCTACTCAAATACTTGCTGACACTGATCGGGATCGAGACACGTGGGGTTGGGCATCAATGACGATTAATAGTGGAGGATAGAAAATGATTGGTGGATCCCGATATGCATCGTGGGGAAGGGATAGATCTAGACTCCTGGCCGGTAGACGTTTTGTTGCTAAGTTTACCATGCACGGTTTCAAACGATTCCGCCACTAAGTGAGCCGCCGTTGAACTATCAACATGCCTCTTTTGGACGAGGCTTGCAATCGTGAGGCATCATCTGACTGGGCTGCAAAGCCAGGATCAAGCGCGGTTTCTAGATGTACCAGTTACCACGGAAACTGACAGCATTCTTGCGCCACGATTCATATTTCAAGATGGTGGAATCTCAAGTCCACAGGCGCTTAGGAGTTGTATGGTAGGCAGACTAAGCCCAAGTGGTCCCACTGTGTGAGGGGAAAAGTTAAGCACGGTACAACCCATGCTCATCATGGTGGGTGCGCGTGGGGTCCTTGCACTTTCACATCTGTATGTAGGCAGGTAGTGTATGTATGTGTACTCTGTACTAATGTACTAGCCAAAATTAAAGCCCACGGGCTTTGAGCCATCCTGGGGGTTGTGCAACCAGACTAAGTATCTTCCTTGATACTTCTCGAAAAAAAATAATTACCCCGTCCACCAAAAATACAAAAACCAAAGAGTTCCCCAACATCTGAATGTGGATAAGTATTGTCGAGCCGAAGAATATTACATCTCGCATAAATATACAATCCCGAAGTCGACAAGCATAGTTACTTAAAGACGAGCTGGATTCATAAGCCTGAGGCGGTCCAAATGTACTCGCCCATACCTACTCCTCCACAATCATATAACTCAGTGTTTTATTCACCCTCGGAGGGGCCTCACGAAGATTTTTCTATCCCATTATTGCCGTCCGATTTCACGAACATCGATAATATCTCAGAAGCAGCACCGATACTGAAGAAGTCATTGCCATACCTACTCCCCACCCCACCCCCAATTTCCCTACTTTCGTCACAGTTCGAAGCAGCAAATATGGCAAGCCATAATATAGAATATCAGCGAACACTCCCGGACACCCGAGTCAGTGACTTTTCGGAGCTTGACCCTTGGTACACCTGCATGTACCCGGATTATCAGGAGTCAGTAGCGAGCACAAGAGCAAGTGTAAGCTCATCGGTGTACAGCTCACCCCCGACACTTTCGCTCGCGACAAATGTACTCGGTGTTAGCGCAAGCTATGGTTATTCTGCGCACCCTGATTCTGGAATCCAGGTAACCCCACATACGGCTTTGAATACAAAATTTGCCAGTGCCGGCGGAATTAATATGCCTCGACCTGCCACGCCTGCGACTACATCGGTGCCCCTGTTGGCCTCCTCATATACATCGTCAGTGAGTGATGCAACGGATGCCTGGGAGGCACACCAGGGCATGAGACATCACCAGCTCGTACAACACCCTCATATTGATCGCGCAGCGACATTTGATGCCAGCAATTGGCGAACTCCCGCTTATCCAGGTCTTAATGTTGTGCAGGCCACCCCAATTAACACGACTGCTACTCAACAGTGGCCTTCACCAGGAGCTGGGCCACCAAAACATCGGAGCACAGGGCTTGCTGATGCAGCAATAGCAGGTCGGGAAACAAGGTAGGTTTAATTATCATATTCAACATGATACGAGTTACAGAATGCTAACGGAATAATGCTCAAAACAGTACCAGTACCTCCCGGGAGAACAAACGGGTGCGGCTATCACCGTTCTCTGGATCAGAATGCTCTGGGTCTGGGGACGAGGCAACCAGCCTCCATGCTCCAGTTTACTCAAACTCCAATTCCCCACAAATGTCAAAGACCACATCGAGTCCTGCTGCTCACTTGAATCCGGATTATGCCCCACAGCCCAAGGCAAGGAAGGGCCGAAGAAAGCTTGGTGCTGCAGAAAGAAAGGAGGTGCATGAACTGAGAAAGATGGGGGCGTGTACCCGCTGCTGGGGCCTGAAGATGAAGGTAGGTTGGATCTAGCAATTTCATTCTATACAGCGGTACTAATAGCTATCTAGTGTGGGGAAGGCTCTCCTTGTCCACGGTGCCAGAAGCTTGGAGGGTCGCATCAATGTGTGCGTGTGCACTTCGTTGACCTTGATGTTTTTTCCAAGTGGCTGAATGACTCATATTCTCGCTCCATGATGCACAATGTTCTTCGCTGGTCACAAGCTAATCCACGGACAATCACTGTCTGCCATGAGGAGAATGGTATATCTCTGACTATGCGTTGTCACGAGTTTATCCCCGTCTTGCCTGACCAACTCGACTACTGGTACAAGGATGCATACGGATGGGAATCGCTTATAACAACTCCATTTGCCGTCAAGAAGGGAGTGAGTGCAGATGTCTTGGACAGATACATCGACGACCACGTCGAGTGGTATGTCGAGAATCACTTCAAGACTGTGAATCCAATCATGTACGAGACTTTCCGAGTCGCACTTAACTATGCGAACGCCAATCCCAAGGACAATACCATCATCAAGGATGCTTTGAAGCTCTGGACGACTCATCAACTGCTACTCAAGGGTGCCACAATCACTGGTGAGGAAAACCTTCGGATGGCGCCGATCAACAACCCAACCTCCTCCCTAAATGGAAAGATCCCTCTTCCACGTGTGTTATCAAACCAACTCGATCACCTCCTCGAGCGTCGCATCTGGCAAGCCGAACGTCAGCTCCTCTCGGAACTACAACGTCGTATCCTTTCTCGCAAGCGTGAGGAGTGGCTCCGTGTGTACTTCTGCCTTGCAATCGTGCTCAATACTCTGGAGCGGGACACATGGCGGCTCTACTACTGGTACTTCCATGCTCAAGATGGGTATACGTGGAGACATCCGTTGTCGCCATCCCAGTTGATTGACAAGAACATCAGATTGGCCGACTCTCTAGCAGCTCATTTCCAGGCCATCAGCAAAGGCCTAACACCCTTCGCACTGGACTGGACACGGGAGCAAACTTTGGCCCTGGTAAGCACAGATGATGAGATTGTGAAGTATATCGAATCCACAGGAAAGCTGGTTCGAGATCAGGAGAACGTTCGACGGAGGAGGAATATACTTGCCTGTTACACAGAAGCCGATGAAAGGAGCTTCGACTTCCTATACTCGGGAAAAATTTTGATTATCTAGACCATTGCCCTCTTTGCGCTGTTTCCTCGCATTGAATTTTTTTGAAAAGCATTTATTATGCATGACTGGAGGAGTATTTGGGCACACATACCATCGAAAGCAGAAGGGTGGGGTTGGAGGATTGGGAGGAAATCTAGGCCTTACAGAGGGTCATTTCGGCCCGCTGCGTACCTATTGTTTTATATATTTCTTCTTCTCACTCTTGGGTCTCGTTTTTTCTGTGCACTCGCTTATACCATTATACACTGAAGGCATTTTTTTTTAAGGGGTCTGGTGTTCAAACATAATCGGAGTCTATCGCTAACGTTTACGGCTATGGGTTTTTTTAATACAATTCTTTTTGGATATTTCACATTTTGTCATTTGTGCACTTCTTTCTTAGACCAGGTTCGAGCAAAAGTACGAGAGGAATCTTGCAGGGTTTTTGTTCCAGTTTTGTTACATTCTATTATAGAATATTTGTTTGAGGGGCGATGTTGATTGTTGTGAACTTGGCAAATGTTTGTTTATAAGGTGGTGGCATTGACGGTGGGCTGGACAGGGCTAGGGTCAAGGGGCGGGTTGGACAACTGGAGGATGGGTGGAATATCAGATAAGCCGATAGAGCCTTATGGCAATGTAACCTATGGATTCAAGACCACATGGAATTGTGCCTTAGACATCAAGGAAATTGGTATTTGGCCAAAGTTTGATTCGCAGAGCTCAACAGAGATCTATAGAAACGCACAAATTACCAGTCCCATATCACATCACTTGAAAAGGTTCTTTTTCATCATTCCCTACATTTTTTTTTTATATTTTAATGGACTCATTATGTTAGGAGAACATTACCTACGTCTTTCCAAGCACAGAAACAAACATCAGCCAATAGCCAATAAAATCTGAGAGCCTTCACTACAACTTATAACAGTGGAGATGTGCCTCCGTGATACCGTGCAATACGGCGAAAAATCTGGCTGGGGCAATGCCAGAGAAATCTTTGTGATGACCGATGGAACTATCCTGGGCTCTGATTTCGGGTTGTATATTGCACTATACGGCATATATATATATTGCCACAGTTAACATTAGAGTAACTCCCGTAATTAATCAGCGGCATGGTTGGTATTTATGTGTTGCTAGGATCACGTGGGGTAAGTCTATCCTGGAGGGACAACTTAACCTGGTTCGAGTATAAGTACCTGCAGCTGAGTAAATTACAGCTCCAAGGGAGGCGGGATTGAGCCAGGGTATGTTTGCATTGTTCCTTCGCATAAACAACTGCAGGGTGGTCAGAGCAGTACATGTATGGCCATTAAGCTTTGCTCGCGCCATGGCCTAGACTACACAGCTGGGGGGAGATACCAGGAGCCAAATATCTGGCTTTTATTTATATATGGTGCATATCTATGAGTGGTCCTCTGACTGCTGAAGTAGTGGCGGCAGAAGCCCTAATAACTACATAAATATCGCTTGGGCATGGCGGTATCTAATAGAAGTTGAGAACTGAGCTTGACTCAGGATTAAGCCCAGACTCGAATTAAGGCTAAATTATAGCCAGCCTCTTGGGCTCTCCGTGCCAGCCGGGACGGAAACCATATGATGGGCCAGCTGCACCGTCTTATCGAATCATTCTTTTGGTTCTCCTTTAAATATTTTAGATTATATAGCTAGTGGTCCAGACAGCTCTTAGCCGCACACCCACTGGGACAGGCAAAGCCTGAAACTGCTACATATTACCATAGGCGTTTTGATATCAAGGTGTATATTGGTTATGTTTCAAGGGCTGTGAGAGCTAGGGCTCTGGGCATAAGCGCCGTGCGGCACTAGTACCCCGCTTTGCGAGACTGCAAATTTAAATCTTATTTGACCCCGCCAGAAGGATCTATCAATGCGCGTACGGGAGTTTTTCGACTGGACCGGGCTACTGATCAAAAGTGCTCATTGATGACTGGGCCGGAACACATACATGTATGCATAGACTTGGCCTTCTTCATAAGGCGGCATATCTGACATCGTTCGACCCCAAATAAGCTATTTAGAATAGGCTACGGGGCACAATAAAGGTATCACCCGTCACTATATAGTGAATGGGAATAGTACAGGCTAGGTGTAGCTATAGTTAGTAGATGTGATGCCATGAATGCTCATCAAAAGGCAGGGCTATAATTAACCTCGAATTGAGTGTTGGGCTACGGTTCATGAGGTATATATGCAAGGTGCACAGGTGCAGTGCATTACGCAGCCCTTGGAATCCGCCTAACGAGTACTAAGGATAAGTCCTACGCCGCTTAAGCAGGGCTTTGATATAGCCCTCAGTAGGCTTCAGAAGCATTGGCACTGAATACTGGAACCAGGCTAGGCAATTTCAAGGCTATATATAGTAAGGGGGTTATCAGAAACAAGCCTCGTTAGTCATATGCCCACCAATTACAAATGCAGGACTATACTTCTTGAAACGCCTTCCCCGCATAAGACGTATCGCCACGGCGGGGATACACCCCTACAAGTATAGCTGGCATGGTTGGGATGGAGGTGGTGGTGATGACTCTTGGTGCATTGCCAGTAACCCCACCAATACGCTCATGCACGGAGTTGCCTCACAATAACCTGGCCTGTGTAAGGGGACATTCAGGCTCTTTTTCTTTTTTAAGGAGTCACAATCGCATTCGACTATGGCGATGGACTGCAGCCTCCAGGCCGCCCTGGTGCCTCTCTCTTCCTCACAAGCCAGTCGCTGCCCGGAGATTCAGACTCCTATACAGGAACATTGACGTCTCTTCCTGGATATACTTGGGAGGTCCATCTAATAGCTCACTGGCAGGGTATGTCTCTATCTATCGATATCCAGTAAGGGAGGGACAAAAGCACGTATTTGCTGCCCTAACATGACTCAACCTAATTTGGGAACGTGGAATTGAATCTGGGGGGATATCTAAAGTATGGATAGCTACGTGTCAAGGGATAGACTAGCGTCGTGCCCCACAATTCTGTAATGATGAGCAGGTGATCACTGGAGCAAGCATTCTGGTCGTCCATTTATCTGATCTGTGATCGGTCATTGATTCAGACAGGACTTAGTGCTATTATAGCAGCCTGAGAGTCTACCTGCACCGGCGGCTCCACTTGCTTACTACAGCCGGGGCCGGCCGTGCTCCACAGTAGCTTCCACCTTGCGACCCCATGGGAGTACTCAGTACTTCCATGAATTATTATCGTGCATGCAGCTTACAGTCCAGAATTCATTGGCCAGCTTGTTGGAACTATCTGGTCTCAAGTTGCATGCATGACAATAATTTATCGCTGTTGCGAGTAATCTTGGGGTGCTGGGCTATTTGGTGTGTTGTAGCGGTGAACCGATACAAGTGCTTACCTAGTACTGACATGGAATGGATAACATCAAGGTAACTGGGGATTTAAATGTCAGAGCCTTTGGCCCGAGCTGTAGTTGGGTATACTGGTAGGGTCTATGTACTGGCCGGGTCTAGACTCTAGTGTCTTACCCCCTCCGTCTCATAGCATAAGGCTCCCAAAGACATATAGACTCCAAAAGAAAAAAATAAGTGTCTTACCCCCGATAACGCTGTACTCTGGGAGTTGCAGAATATTGGGATCACGTGAGTGTTTTTAATTTTCGACCTACCTATACATATATACCGACTGGTAATCTTTGAAGGAGGTACCTAGTCTCATTTCCGGTAGCCTGGTTTCATACTCCATCCGATATATACCAGCGGCTAAGGCTATTTTAAGCACTCTACGATCCACATGTCATGTCACGTGCTGAGCATAAATTGATTTGTCTGTATATAATACCTGTGGTATCGACCCCGAAGAATTTTTATTCGAAAGGAATACTCACGGAGGTACCTACCATACATGCGACATAGACTGCTGAGGTGTAACGTTTGCTCTGTGTACAAATCGTTGAAGTTCCAGCGTTACGAAACAGTGCACATTATGCTTGTATGGGGCTGAGTACTAATGTGTAGGATATGTTGAAAACATTAGATCACCAATGAAAATTCCTGATGTACCCAGTTAAGGTCTCGGCACCAAGTACCTGGTTGCTGATCGTCACGTGCACTAATCCTATATAAAAAATTTGCATTAACTGACGCACTCCCAAGCAGGTGTTGAAAAATACAGGGCAAAGATACTCTTGTTACAAGTGTAGATACGTATACATAATATGAATATTCAGTTTGCTTTCGTATCAGAAAGTTTTGAATACCTCTCTGCTATGAGAAGGGCTTTGTCTCCCATTGTATTCCCTAAATCAACTGCAAGCCTGCATGCATATGTATTCACATAGGGTTTCCCAAAACAAACCCAGATCATTCCGGGTACCCGCTCAAAAGTAATCTCCAGACACCAATTATAATAGGGGTGCACATGAGAGTAATGAATCCATAGAAAAAAAAATTAATAGAAAGGTCAATTATAGGATTATGGTATCAATGTTGATTGATATACATCGGCTGGTGTTCACATCGGATAACGCCCCACAGCTGCCACAGGCCAAGCACTCTCTAGAATGTTCCACTATATTATACTCCGCTTCTAGCCGTTACCCGATCTGGAAGTCGGAATTCCACAAAGCAGCTGCAGGAGCCAGGTGCACCTCCTTCCCCAGCTCCTGCCCGTACTACCTCCTCTCCCCCATTCTCTCCACAGGCTTCTGAACATCTTCAACGACCCAGGCTTAGATATAAGCCCATATTTCCAGTTTACCTAGCCACATCCTATCTAGAATATGGTGATGGACTGCAGCTCCTGGGGACCCCAGGTGGCCTCTCTCTTCCACACAGGCCAGTCTCGGCCCTCTTCTTCTCCTCCTTCATCTGCTCGCCATCCAGCAAAATCTTTTACAATACTTGGTATCATACTTTTTCTTCCCATTATCCCATATTTCATTTACATATCTACAATGTGAGACCTTCCCCAGTGATTATATTTCACTTAATCGCCTAGTTCAAGCGGGATCTATGATGGGCTAATACCTCGGAAATAGGGACACCAAAACTGGGGTGCTTGTTGGAGTAGGAATTTCGGTGCTGGTTGGGGTTGTATTTCACATTACCTATGGGTGTGCCGGGCTCCAGTTTCAGCCCCAGTGGGCATGGAACTGGCCCTGTCCCTGGAGGGTGACAAGAAGACCCAATAGTTTCCCTTTAACCTTTCGGACTTTGTGAGAGCTCTTGTTTCCTGTTTAACCTTTCAGACTCTCCGAAGACCCAAGCAGATGGGGACCCTTACTATTCCTCCGGACGCCGATTTTCTCACCCGGTTCAGGGACTGTATGTGCACGAGGGGTGACCTGCCATCCTAGCTAGTACTTGCACAAATGGGCTGGGACATTACTCCATTACCTTGGACGACGGTTAGTTTTCGGACACGAACTTTTTCTCCTCTATTCAGTGTACGAGTTACCCTTTACACTGCTTCCCACCCGGGCAATCAGCGACCTGAACCGCCGCCATACACTGCCCTTAGCCAATATTCTTCCCCTGCTTCTTCTCCTTCACCTACCATCTAACCAAATCTTTTACACCTTGTTGACATATAGCTAAAATGTGAGACCTTCCCCAGTGATTATATTTCACCTAATCACCTTCCTCAAGCGGGATCTATGATGGGCTAATACCTCAGAAATAGGCAAACCGAATTTTGGATAGTTATAGGAGTAGGGCTTCCGGTGCTGCTGCTTGGGGTCATATTGCAAACAATCTATCTGTGTGCCCGCCTCCAGTTCCACCCCCAGTGGGTATGTACATGTCACGGCATATGTCCCTGGAGGATAACCACAAGACCTCCAGACGTAGAGGAGCCAGAGCGAGAGCCGGAGGCACGGGGTGAGTGGTGGGGGTGGCTCCCGTGGGGGTGGGGGGGAGGTGGTAGTGGGGATGTGGCGGTGGGGGAGGCTATAGTGAGTTACACTCCTCGGATCCTGATATTCAAGTTGTGGATAAACAGAATGTGAGGAAGAGCCTGATGTGCTCTCTCCTTTTTTTTAAAAAAAAAGAGTCATTAATCGCATTCAGCCTATCTAGACTATTTTTTTTTATTTATTTAAAGAATCATTAATCGCATTCACCTGGAGCATGGTGATGATGGACTGCAGCTCCTGGTGTTACCAGGTGGCCTCTCGCTTCCACACGGGCCAGTCCCTGCCCTCCCCGTCCTATCTATATCACATAACGAAATCCGCCACTGCCTCACACCACTTCTCATCCTCCCATATCTGCTCGCTCATGCGCCCTTTGCCGTCACCCACCCACGGGCGCCCTAGCAGATGCGCGTTTTGTGGGGTCCAGCCGTCGCACACGCACCAAGGTTCCTCCGATTTCCCGATCTCCTATAACCACTGCCGC
>Ga0307514_10002584_pt1 | contig 18563 bp, 17 predicted proteins | sample 16_EM_MG_FD_203088 | JGI IMG/M metagenome (GOLD analysis project Ga0307514, IMG submission 203088) | Populus trichocarpa ectomycorrhiza microbial communities from riparian zone in the Pacific Northwest, United States - 16_EM | ecosystem: Host-associated > Plants > Roots > Unclassified | place... | reverse complement strand
TCATGCATACCATCAACTACCTCAAAAGCCCGGACAAGATCTTCGAGTCCGAACTCCCATAAGATGGCCAAAACCCCTACGGCATGACGTTTCTGGGTAATCGGTGAGAACGAGCAGTAGCGGAGGACCCGACAACTTACTGTTTCACCACGGTGGTTGTACAACTCTCTTCGATGCCCTGCATCAACTCACTCAAAATGTGACCCGCTCGAATGTTAATTGAAATGCCGCAGGCTCTTACGCTCGCGTTCCAGTTCGGGATTGTACCGGAGTGACGTCGTATCAAAAAAGCCTGTGATCGTGCACCGAAAGCCGTTGCGCGCAAGAGCCCGACCAAGCATCAGACTAGAACAGGAGAGGCGTGATGTTTGGAGAACGCCAACCTTCCTGGCCGTCCTATCCTTCAACTTGTCGTATGGTGCGCGTCACTTAGTCGCCGCAACTTGGTGACAACCGGCGCCTCCAAGTAATTTTGACACCACCAAACGTCCAAGGAATATTCTAAATTGACAGAAAGACTCCTTTTCATGCGTAGGAGAATCCTGTCAGACAGATTTTTATAAAACCTTCTGGTTGTCGAGTTATTTTTTCTGGCCCCCGACAAAATTGGCCGCGCGGGAACATTACCTTTTTGGTAAGAAATCTCAAGATAAGCGCCCAAATTTGGGAGGCGGTGACCTCCCCCGTTGCTCATCTGCGACTGCAGACTACCGGAAACTACCAAAATGAGTGGATTTTTGGAACTCAAAGGTGCATATCTCTCTGGAGCGGCGCCGCTGACGTGGCGGAAGGAAGGTTTGGCGCCCGGAGATGACCGTCAACACAATTTGGCCGCTGGTAGAAAGTGGTGGTTACTAAGTGACGCGCACCATAGGACGGGTGCGAAGGGGGTGGAGATGACGAGGAGTACGGCCTCTCGACGTCATGACTACAAAACGACTGAGACATCAAACGACACAGGGAGAAGATCGAACGCACGAGTACGACCTCTCGGCAGTTACGACTGAGGGATCGAACGTACACCACCGGATCAGACTGTTCCCGTATTGTCGACTGACAATAAAGACAATATCGTGTTGACCGTCTCGAGTCCAAGGAAAAGATGGTCAACGACCCTGGTAGACGCGACGTTCTCGTTCGCCTCGATCCGTTCTGGGCTTCGGCTTGGAGTATCTTCTCGTACATGCTGACGACGTTGGACCATTCGCGTATTCCCGATTGCCGGATGCGAGAGGACTCAAGAGTTGGCGGGGGAAACGTCACCGTCACGGTTTGCTATTAAAGGGTATTCATGTGTTTCCGTTCACCCTGTGCCGACGTTGTGGAGTAGTTACCTAATTAGACCTATTCCTGCCGCGCAAAGTGGGCGTGGGTTTGGGTATCAGGGCGGTTGAATTTCTACATGCACAGCAACAAACAAACGGGGGAAATGTGAGGGAAGAAATAATGAGGTGAGGAAAACGAGGGCAGTTGATGACGCGTGACGAGTAAATTTAGGTGTTGACGCTAATGTATGATCGGACAACTGTTCAGGTTCAGTGGGGGGAACGGGGGGAACGAGAGGAACAAGGGGGGTGAGAGGAAAGAGGGAGCGTCTCTTGAGCAAATAAATATCACCAAAAGAGTGAAAGACGGTCGGTTATCCCAGATAGAATACCTCGTCTTCACTTCAGCTTCGCTGTGGGTTTACCCATCGTCACCGGAAAGACCCCTTTCAAATCCGCCTGGGAGTGAATCGCTTTCTGAGCGTGGATGCTGAGACTCGGGAACACGAACTGCGAGCGACTCTCGATCACAACCTCCACCTGTGGCCGTGGTCGTGGTGGCACCTTGAGATAGATCTTCCCTTTCCGGAGGGAATCGCTCTCCTCGTCAGAAGGACTCGGCAATCTGTCTATCCTCATGAGGTTGGCTGATACAGGGGTCACCTTTGACTTGAGTGTGAAATCCGAATCTGTTCGAGATGGAATGGGGTCCGAGAGGGGTGGTGGTTTCGGAGGCTTCTTCTTCGAGGTTTTCTGTTTCTTGGGTTGCAATTTGATCTGGACCTCCCCGAGCGCAGCCTCAGCAGCCTCAGCAGCTGCTTCCTCCCTCTTCCGTTTCCTCTCCAGCGTAGCCTCCTTCACTGCGTCGGCCTTCTCGAGTTCAGCCTTGATCGCGGTGGCAAAATGCTGAGCGTCGCCCTTCAACCATACATCAAAAACACCCTCCCAGTCTCTTGTAGGTACGGCAAAGTCAAGATTGAGGTACATGCTCGTAATTGGTCCTTCGTTGGCCACGGGAGTCCGTCGGGGGGACGAGTTAGGAGTTTGTAGGTCACCCTCGGCGGTGGCGTTGTTGGTGTTCGCATTGGCTTTTGTGGCTCGTAACCGTACCGCTTTGGAAAACTCCCGAACGATCCGTTTAGTTCCCGGGACTCGCAGGCTGGTGCCGACAACCAATAGGAGATCAGCCCGAGGAGAACTGCCCGTCAGATCCTTCCTCACAACCTCACCCACGTGTTCTCCATCCTTGTGATCCTCATTATAGAGCACAACGGAGGGCCGAAGCTTCCCGACGCCACGCGACCGCTTGCCGGACATTTGTCGAACTTTCTCAAGGGTTGTGCACTCAGGGCAATAGGGCGGAATACCGGAGCTGAGGTGTTCCAAATGGTCGCGAAGCGGAAAAACGTGCGTGCAAGATATACAATGCATCGTGCCCAACGTTCCATGAAGGGGAATACATCTGGGGATTTCCGGGGGAGGGGAAGGAAGGCGACCGGGCATGTTTTGAGAAGCCGAAGGTGCGGCCCTGGACTTTGGCTTCCCTCGAGGACCACCAATCTCTGGCACGCCAAATGTGAGTCCGGATTTCAACTCGAGGGCATCGATGTTTTGCGTGTAGACTCGGAGCAGTTTTCCCCGATCGTCGAGGGCACGAAGGAGGTGATGGAAGGGGGTGGGCTGGGCGGACTCGGACATTTCAGCCAACTGGGCAATCATCTGGTAGAATAGAGCGGTGGTATCTTCTGCCTGGAAGTTCAAGTATATGTATCAGCTTTCGTGCACAGAACGCACGTAAAGGGGGGGGGAAGTAGAGGATCGCCGGGGTAACCCCGGCGGCGATGAATTGGGCTGTTCCCCACCAAATGGTTTCCATACTCACCTTGAAGACAGAAGCATCGAAGAGGTCTCGTCCGGAGGACAGAGAAGGGTTATCCTTCTTCAAAGATTGGAAAAGGCCGCTGGATGAACGAAAATCTGGGATGCCAGCTTGAACGGAGATTCCGGCCCCTATAACCCGCCACGCATCGACGCATGAGCATTGCATCCACCCGAAAACGCAGCACACGACGCTATGTGATTTCGAGGTGCTCACCACACACGACGGCGATGTGTTTCGCCTTGAGGATGGCCTTGATTACTCTTTTCCAGTAGTCTGTCGGCTCCGAAGCCGGGCATAGAAACGAGGGGAAGGGCGGGGTCGCAGTGCCTTCCTGAAGCGGCAGGAAGACGGTCATGGTGAAAGCGAGGGCCCTCGGCTTGACCGCGAACCTTCACAGATGGAGAGCGAGTCCTGTGGTGGGCGGGTGGATAGTGAGAATTCCTGAGGGAGAGGTGAAAACAGGAAGGTGTTGTGGCAAACTCTGCTTCTCTGATCTCGGTATTGGCCGGGACCTGTCTTTCCCACCCACGGTATCATTCCATCCATCGTCCACCTTCCCACAATGTCCAAAGCAGAGAGCTCATCGTCGCACCAGCCAACAAAGGAGGACGCCATCCCGGGTCTCGGCGTTCTCGAAGAGGATGATGAGTTCGAAGAATTCCCCGTTCAAGGCAAGCATGCATAGCGTTCCGAGCCTTCGATCTGCGTGTCTTACGCGTCTCTCATCATTCGATCTGCTGGTCGTTGTGCTTTCAATAATCTAGACTGGGACGATTCACAGACGGATCTCGCTAATTTGGCGAATGCTGGGTCTGCTGGATCAGCAGCTGCGGGCGATAAGTTGTGGGAGGATAACTGGGATGACGATGACATCGAGGAAGAGTTCAGCACCCAACTAAGGTTCTTCATCCTGCTTCCTCTTTCCTTAATGTGTCACCTAAACCCATGTCTCTGTCTCAGGGCGGAACTAGAAAAGACAAAACCGAGCTCAGACGCGATGCAGCATTAACCGGAAAATGGATCCAGACGGCATACATCCAAATCATAAACCGTGTTGTAGCTCCACTCTCTGCTTAGATAATTTTCACTGTTGCCGAACAATCCCTGAACGCCTTGAACATTCACTCCGACGGTTGGACTATGATAGCGGCTTCCGGCGCCACGGTCATAGCCCCGACTTGACTCCCAGGTCCATGGACGATTTACTTAAATTGACTGGGTTAAAAGTGGCGACAGCGGGTACTACAAAACATGATACAAGATGTGGTTAAGTACAGGGATATGAATCACAATGCGTATTATAATAGAAATCACTTGAGAGCCCATAACAAAAATGCAGAACCAAGAACGAATGGTTCATCCCATCGGGGTGGCGACGTAAATCGCAAAGGTATACAGTCCACTTGCCCCAAAGGCCATGATAATCCCACCAATCCAATACTTATACACTTCGCTCCCCCTGACATTTGCCTCTATGAAGGAAACCAGCCCATTGGGGCTCCCTCCGAAGATGGTGGAGGAGCAAAAGCAATTGTCGTAGACACCTGCGAATTGCATGACGCAGGAAAGTAGGATCCCGAACCCGTTCGCAAAGGCGATGAACTTTGCTGACCACCTCATTATTGCGGCAGTGTACCCGATAAAAGTCTTCGTTCCTGATCGCTTCTCGTCAACGTTTTGGCGGCGAGCCAAGTGGGAGAATATGCTCGAAATAAGGAGGAGTAGGAAAGCAACCGTTCCTGCGGCACCGTAGACGGTAAAGGTCAAGGCACGGCACCCCATTCCCTTCGGTGGCGTATTGAGGTGGATAAGGATGGAGACGCCGGTTGTACCCCATTGAAGGCCGAGGCCGAGGATGGCCGCGAAGATAATGCGTTGAAGTACCTCTGTGGCAAACACGGGTTTCTCAGGCACACCTCGAACCGCTGCGGACGGCGCTTCCTCGTCATACTTAGTGAACGACGTGCTTGTAAAGCGCCTGTGCGCGAACGCGTCAGCGCCTGGACGCGTCCCGGCTGTCAGAAAAGGCACAGCGGAAGGCTCGGGCGACGGGGGGAAAACGGAGTATGGGGTAGAAGGTGGAGAGGCATCTATCGGATGGGGGCCGACGGGACGCTCACAATATTGCACAATTTCGTCCTTGTTTCCAATCCGGTCTTGGAACGCGATGGTACCATCATCGGTGCCTACCCATGCCCTTTGACGATTAACAGGAATCTTCCGGTCAGCCTTGGCAGTGGCGTGCTCGTAAAGCCGCAAGATGTGTTCGGCGTTTTGGGACCAAATGAAGACCCGTGAATAATTGAAGATGGGAACGGTCTTCTTCTCGTCAGCATTGACGTGGTCGATATATCCCGCCGAAGGTTCAATTGCGCAGGTGGAACAACCAGTGACTCGGGTAGCAAGGATGGGTTCTGAAGCAGTAGCAACGTAGGCGATCTCTTGGGCAGCTACTAGCGCACTGCGGAGGTGGTCGGAATCAGGCTGGGATCCGACATGAAGCCATCCAACGACAAGGGGGAGGATGTACGTCCACACTGCGGCGATGGAATAGCCTGCATCTCCGGGGACGGTGATGAAATGGTTGAAATCCACAAATGAGTCCACAATCGTGAGCAGAAATGCCACGAGAACCCAAACGATGTTCATTGCCACGGGGATGGACCATTGTCTGGTACGTTTGGCCGCGACACTGAGGGCCCTCCAGTATCGGTCGTTCTGGGGTAGGACGATTAAGGACGGGAGAAGAGAACCCGAGGTTTCGATCTTGAACGGGATATGTTGGAGGGCGGAAACCGCAGAAGGGATCTGTTCCTTGTTGGGGAAATTGAGGTACAGGAACTGACGCGACAACCATCTACTATTGAGTCTGGTTATGGCCAATGAGTAACCGGCTAACGCGGGAGACCCGATGGCCATAAGAACAGAAGTAAGGTTGTCGACGCGGTCTAAACGTCATGAAGCAGTCGCAGTGAGTATTTGCCCAGATGATAACCTGGAGAAAATCACGTACCCGTCGCGCCGAACGGTAACTGAAAGATGAGGGCAATCCAAGGTAACAGCCAAGACCCGAAGCCCTGGGAGAACATGGTCCATTTGAACTCCCCTGGCCCTCTGCCGCATGTATCAAGGCATTGAAGGTACGTGATGTTCGTCGCACCAGACTGGCCGGTTTCGTTCGCGAGCCGGGCTTTACATTGATCTAGTCTGACCGCGTTGGCTTGAAAGGACAGAGAGAGAAGGAATACAGAGGGAAGCCAAGCTCTAACTGCGGATACGAGATTCATTAGCGCTTGCCGGCGGGCAGGTGGGTCGTGTGGCAGGGCTTACCTATCCAAGATCGCATCAAAAACGCACAAGAAAGTATACAAGGAGACCTTGGATGGTACACGTTGTGGTGGGGCGGCGAAGGCGAGAGAGCTCGAGGGGAGAAGATGATCCCCACTGTGGTTTGATCACATTGATTGATATACCCGGGGGCATGGCTGTCCAGACATTCATAACCCAGAAGGGAGGGAATTAAGACACGAGGGAACGGTTCATAACAGGATACCCACCGAAGATACCCTCTATCCCCTTCACGGACTGGCGCAAAGCATGGGAATGAGATCAGTCCCTACACGTCTTCTGCCATACCATGCCAGAGTGGTACGAATCCGATCACAACGGCGTTGACAGATACTTACTTATCGATGCACAAATGCCGGAACCATATAGGTTTCAAATGCCCATCGCGGTAAGTAATTTTGTGTGCATTTCCTTGTTCCGCTAATGATGAGCACCGGGCGGTGCAGATACGAGTCACAGCTCGAAGCACTTACATACTCTGATCCCCACGCCGCGTTAACCTGGCTGTGCCAGCGGGGCCTTTTTGCATTGATACGGATGTAGATCAGGACAAGTGACTATGGGTGCCCGCGGTCAACACTAGCGTTCGATTATTTTAGCTCGTTTGATGGGTTCTTCATCACCAACGGCGTTTCTCTTGAGATGCTATGCCACGACCTGGCTGTGTTTTCGAGAGATCCTTGAATTACAAAACCGCATTGCCTCCCTGATAAGTACAAGTGGAATCCTGAGTATCTTTCCACCTTACAACTCAACAGCTGTCAGAGTCGGCCGAGCCGAAAACCGTACTATCCTCTGATTCTCACCGTTGACGTTGCTTTGGTGGTCGCTTGTCTGGCTGGCGACATCGTGACACCCGGGGCGGCACTAACAGGTCATGTTGATCAACACGTTGAGGGTTGAAGCAACCCAACAATCAGCACACCTTATCGGTGGCTCGTGCGCATGGGCTTCGTGACACATCCATCGTCGGGTTGACCCAATGCTGTGAGTGTCGCAAGTACTCCTGACGGCATGGGTAACGCGAGTGCCCTGACGTGAACTATTCTTAGCCAGAACTTCGAAAGGGTATAGTCGAGAATCCCTCACGTTTATTCGACACAGCACAGTTTTTTGAGTTAGAGGTTCTTTGGTATGCCGTTCGCTTCGGGGATTAACCAAGTTTGCTGAATCCAGTGAAGACAGATGGGGCACGCATTCCACGTCCTGCATCGGGAGTAAGAGCAGGCATAGCGGGATAATCAAGTTCGGCGCTTGGCGTTCGACTCCCAAGTCCCCGTCCTCTACGGGATGCACCTCAGTAACGGTTCACGTCAGAGACTCCTTCCCCTCCTCCAAACTCGAGACCGGATCCCAGCATACTTACGGTTCGAATGAAGGCTGGTGGTATACAAGCTATATGCGGTTGCAAATGAACGAAGTGCGCCGTCACAAGTTTCGAAGCGCCGATCCAGGAAGTACCTCCAGCTCCCTCCCGTGAGCAGCCCACCACTTATCTACCTCAGCATCCGCATCGTATCCGAACAAAATGTCACACTTCTCCTTCTCGTTCCGCAAATACTGGTTCCTCTCCGATTCGCTCCCGAACGTCTCTGAATCGACGGAGAGTATTAGGTCCATCGCATTTCGCAACGTCTCATCTCGTTCTCGTTGTTCCGGTCCGTCCTGAAGGATCAAGATGCGCCGAACGAGTCGCGAGGTGTCTTGTGCAGTCACGGTACGGCGAACTCGGAGGTCCTGGTAGATGTTCAGGAGAGTTTTCAATTGAGAGTGGTGGGAAATTCTCGAAAGCAAATTGGCGAGCACTGCCGCATCTTCGATCGCCATCGCGGCGCCTTGCGATCGATATGGCTGTAGATGGGTGTCGATGAAAAGGTGCTGAGAGTAAGTCCGCAGTGTATCTCACCATCATCGGATGACACGCGTCTCCCAACAAGGTGACACATCCGGACTTGTGAACCCACTTCTCCACAGGCTTCCCATCCTTCAAGCGCCATCTACGGGTCGACTTGACTAATCTGAGCAATTTATGGACTCTGCTCGGAAGCGCTGAGTGGCATGGTCCAAAATGGGGGGCTCCTTCTCACCGTGGCTCAAAGTCGGCAAAATCGTGCCTCATCTTATCTAAGATTCCTTCTTCTACAGCTCGGGAACCTACGGACCCACCATCTGGGTCTGGATGCAATAGGAGGAGGTTGTACAACTCCTTCCTCCTCTGTGAGGAGATTCCGTGTGGTCAGTATTTGTCGGAACATGGAAAGGAGACGAGCGCACGATAGGATATCCTACCAGGCACCTCCCAGGCCCAATCCATGCAGTCATCTGTGGGTGTTCAATGAACTCGCGCAACTCTGGATCTTGCATCATCAGCGATGTCGGGATCACCGCCCGACATACAGCGTCTCCCGTCAAAACCGCTGGGTTCGGTTTCTCTAGCACGACCTGCTGGATGTAACTCTTCACGCCATCCGCACCAATAACCAAATCCGCCCGCATCACCTCGCCAGACTTGAGGGTGACTGAAGGCGACACTGGGTCCGGATCACATCCAGTGACGGTCGAACCTAACAGGATAGTGACGTGTGGAGCGACAAGGTCGCACAGAAGTTTGTGTAGGTCGGCACGGTGCATGTGATAATACGGTGAGCCATAATCTCTCGCCAATGCCTCTCCGAACCTCGAGAATCCAATGCGTTCACCAGTGTTGTACCTTCTATACGCCATCCCTTCTGGTCTGACGGCGAACTCCTCCAAGTGCCCTCCCAAACCCCACCTCCGAAGCAACCGGCTGGTATTAGGACTGATTTGGATCCCCGCGCCAATCTCCCCCAGCACGGGAGAGGATTCGATGATGGTTACGCGGTGGCCGGCTTGGGTTAGACAAAACGCAGCACTCAAACCACCAATACCGCAACCGACCACGATGATATCGAGGACGAGGGGAGCCTTTCGAGATCCGTAGAGAGACTGTGGTCTCATCGCCGCATCAGAGGCATCTACTCCTCTGGCTGCGGGAGCCAGAGCTGGGGGCTGACGCTCGTTCCGTGCGTGGTCACTTGGTAAGGGTGAGAAGGAGCTATTGGAGTGAGACATTGTGAGAGACAACGGAGTCCAGGGTATGGCATATATGCAAAAACTGAGTGGTTTATATTGGGCTGGAATTCCGCCCCGGATTCGGAAGAGCAGAGGGTCCAGATCTGGGGGTTTATTCCCTTGAACCCGGGGTTGGCTAATCTCATTTCCGCGAACGAGGGGGTAGGATTCAATGAGGCGAGCGAGATCGCGTTTGAAAACATTAATACATATGACTAGTGATTAGCTTGTCAGTCGGTCGCATGCGGGGCATTCCTCATCATGGCGATGAGTAGGTTACATCGCGGGCAATATGAACGATTCATCACTATAAGCATCACTGAAAAATGATTCAGTCATCCGATGATGATCATGCGATGGTCGGCTTGTGTGGGACAAAACACGGCACTCAGGTCACGGGGGTGTCGAGGAAGAGAGAAGGTTTCCGAGACCTGTAGCCTAGGGAGACCCCGGTCTCACTACAGAACCGCAAGAGCTGGCGCTGGGGGCTGACGCAGGTCCCAGTCGGTGGTCGCTTGATAACGACGAGAAGGAAACATTGTACGAGACGACAGAACCCAGTGTGGGGAAATAGCACATAGAAACTGAGTGGTTTATATCAATATTTCGGTCCCGAGTTCGGTGGAGGGCGCCCCTGATCACCCATCATGAATCGAAACTGGCTTAAAAAACTTCCTCTGGAAATCTGGGGTTGCCTAATCATATTTCCGTGAGGGGGAAGGTTCAATGGGGCAAGCGATGCAGGCTCGTGTTCGGACCGTGTGTACGTACGATTGGTATGATATATAGCCTGAACGTCGAGTAATTGTGAGTTATTCCCCACATGAGGGCAATATGAACGGTGCGTCACTACAAACCCGCAGAGCAAACGGTGGAGAACCCGAAAGGGGGACTGACAGCCTCTTGGACAGTGCTCCTCGTGGGGAACCCCGCCACCTCGAATAAATCATCCAGCTCATACCAGATGTCCCATCGAACCAACGGTATCGATACCTGAGTTCGGTATCTTTCGCCGCGCTTTTGAAAATCGCCTCAGCGAATGAATATACCCAAGGTTTTGGCTTGCTGGCGTTCCGAATTTTGTTCCCCTTTACCAGAACGGTTGTGTGCATCGTAATACACTTCTAATTCGTGGGAGTTATCCGCTTGCACTTGGATGTGTGACCGTTCGGACACATGAGGTCGACGGGTGAATATTTTGAACACCTATCTCCGCCACTAGAGACATCGCACAGCCGGGGACAGGGATAAGGACGGGGAGAACATGCCAGGAGGGGTACCTTCAAGTCAAAGTCGATCTGTATCGGGGTTGTTCTTGACGTATTTCGGAAGGGTTCAGCCAGACATCCAATCTAAGATGAGCTAGAGGGGACCGGTGGTATCAACCAAGAAGGGTAAGACGTTTGGATACTTCAGGTGTTTCATAGAACGGCCTCCTGGTAGAAGGTCTGCAAGTTTCGTTAGCGTTGGAGAACAGGGAAATCAATTGGGCCAATGACGTGCCATGGCTGGCGTTTGTGTTGGTTGTCACAAACACACAGCGCTTCTGGTGCAAACCTTTGGACCGTAACCACCGGGGATGTGCCCAGATCTCCAGAGACAAAAAAATGAACGTGAATGCGCGGGAAGAATGTGATACTCTCACTAGCGCTCACTAAGTGCCCGAAAGGGTGAAAGGATCGTGCCCCGCGTTAGGGTACAATTGAAAAAAATGTGATTTCACCCCCTTGAGAAGGGAGGCGAAAATCGCGCGAAATAAGCCCACGTGCACTATTTCCCCTCTGTTTACATCAATAGAATGGATGACAAAATTGCTATGAAGTGGTACTTACTTACCTGTTGCAGGGCGTAGGAAGGGTTTTATCCCCCACCCTACCCGGAGGGCGAGGGTAACCGGACTTGTGCAGGGTGACACAAACTCAAACCCCAACAAACTTGGTATTTACCAGGGCCGGGCCCCCACTCACCTGAAATGGCTCCGGACGCGAGGGGAAGGACTACAAAGTAAGGTGCGATCAAGCCGAAATTCCCACGATTGCACTGTCTAATGGCGGGGACACGCCCGAACATTCAATCACCAAAGCTTTAAAGTCACTTATGGCAAGTACGTTACACTCTACCTCAGATAAAGTTCTTTTTACTTTAATTCATTTTGTGACTGTTCTAGCAGGTGGACCATCACACGCCGGAAGCAAATTGGCTGAGGGTTACCCGGCTCAACCGTAGCCCGCGGGTGATAATCTACGCTGGTGGGGACTACTTCACCATCCGTTTATCAATGTTTAAAAGAACTCGGTGTCCTTGACAGAAGGCGCACATAAAGGTGGTAGGGTCCCATGAAGTACCTCAGCTGGAGCAACTACACTGGAAACCCAGCATCTTCTCCTCTCCAAGTCCGCAATACCTTCTCTCCTCCCCAACTTCCCCGCTTACGCATACCTCCTCACCCACTCCCTCCGCTCCCCACGGCTCATACGGATCCGTCGCCATCTAAACATGCCACCGTCAGATCATTTAATTCTCATAGCGAGCAAGTGATTAAGAAAGTGTACCTTGAGAACTTTTGCCAGGATTCTCCTCCCACTCACAGCATCCTTCTCGACTTTCGCGATCACCTCTTCCAACACCCACTGCCGCAGCACGAACCGCGGGTTAGCCCCATTCATCTCTTTCTCCCGAAGTGCATCGACCTCTTGCTGAGAGGTGGAACCCCACTCCTCCCGTTCCTCCGAGATGCGGTTCGAGTACTTCGTCAGCCACACCTTGAAGTCGGAGGACGCTCTCGCTTTGTCGAGCTTTCTGGGTGTTGACTCCAGTAGGTGTGAAATGAAAACATCTAGCTTCTCGTCGTTATCCTGGATATAACCGGGTCGGAAGGCGGACAGCTTTCTGAATGTAGAATGGAAGTCGAGATCGTGCTCTTCCATCAGGTCAAGGAAACGTTTGAAAATGTCGGTCGCATCGGATTTGAGATTCCTCCGTAACCCCAAACGCTGACGGAAGTGTTAGTGGGTCGCCGCGGCGCAGCCACAAACAACAGATACTTACGCGTCTGAACAACCTTGCATACTCCTCATCGTATGTGTCATCCCAAAGTTGCTTCACTTCTGATTGTACGCTCTCCTGGCCAGTGTTCGTCCATTTTTCTAGTTTCTTTTCGTTGACGTTTGCCCAGCCATCTGAAATTGCTTTCCCTCCGAGTTCCTGTTCTGCCGCTATTATTGGTGCGACGGAGCGAAGTAACGCTTGCACGGCATAAAAGCTAGGACCGAGTATAAGTATCGAGAATAGTCGAGATGACACTGCCGACGACGCACACCATCTCCGGTTGTCGCTGTGACGGGAGTCAGCGAATAGTTAGGATCAACACACAAGAAATTGGAACTCGCCTTATACGAGTATCTCCCCTCTTCGTCTGTGTGATTGCAAATATGCCAACTATCGAAAACGTCCATGAACGCGTACGGTCCTGGAAAAAAGGTTTGGCGCCCTAAAACACCGCCGTCACGACCACTTACCGTAGTCGATTGTCAACCCAAGGATCGACACACTAGGAGAGGTTCAAGTCTAGCTAGAAAGCTGATCATACCAGAAGCGACTCACTTGTCCGTGTTGATAACGCCATGCATGAACCCGTAACTGGAAGTACAAATCAACCCCCGCCATGAACATACGAAGGAGGCAGAGTTACGCACACTTGCCAACCAGCAACCATCTTTGCATTCCTCTTTGCCGTCTCGAGGACCAACTTTTTGCACCAAGCAGTCTTATTCTCCCCTTCCCACTCGACACCTTCCAATCTTAACACTCTCCTGCCCACCCATTCGCCCAAGACGCGAAGACCTTCCCAATGGGGCGATTGTTGATGCCCCCCAATAAAGAATAAGTTAGCAGGGGGGTTCAGGGCCTCAAAGGATCCGATACGGAGGAAAGAAGGTGCAATCCGCGTCGCGATGCAGGCCGCTTCGACACGTTCCCGCCAAACTTCGATTCCGGGGAGGGAAATCAAAGTCAATGAACGTGAGGATGGAATTCCCAACGCGTGCACAGCTGGTGTGACAACGACTTAGCGTTCGATAAGGGTCATGATTGCAGTTAACATACCTTCAGCTGCGAGAAATTCGCGGATAGACGACCGGGTGACTGCCAATCCATCGGCACTACGGGAGTACGGTGTCCTGCCTGCTCCTTTCAGCTGGATTTCTGTGACAAGCCCCGGATCACTTGGGTGGGGCGTAGTCACTGGGAATTGTGAGATAAGGGAGAAGAAGCCTTGTGATAAGCATGTGGGCTCACAAATTGAGATAGCGCGACCATCCCCCAACTGACCAGCCCAAACACCAAACTGATGTCCGCTGTATCGAAGAGACCAAGGACCTGACACAGGGTTCTCGTTCTCATCAAACGGAACAATCATAGTCTGTCCGCCTAAGACGTCAACCAACTCTTGCCGGGCGGCGATCTCCTCTTCCGCAGCCTCCGTTGACTCATTCGCTTCCTCCGAAGGTAACAGAGACGGCTTCCCGATGACAGAAAACGCATCTCCGACGTCCAACCCGGGAACGCAGTCCCGTAGCCCTGCCTCGGAGAGCCCAATGAGGATGCGCTCCGGGTTTCGATTGCTCGACGCGAACTTCTTGTACCGGGATCCACGCGCGGCTGGGGGCAACGGCTGTTCTTCCAGGGGTTCCAACTCGGCCAACTTCCTCTCGATGTAATTTAGTCGCTCCTCATCCGTCGGCAGCGCATCTGGAGGCTGTAACCGGTATGGAAACTGGGTTGGCAACGGAGAAGTAAAAGAGAAGTGGCTCTGAGCGGATACAGCACGAGATCTCCTCTGTATTGATGGTCTCTCCTTCAAAATTTCGAGGAATCTTTGCGGATTGGGGATCTCGGCATCCGGAGTAAGGTTCTTGGTGAGCAAGAGGTATTCTGGCGGTAGGGATAATGCGGAAATCGGTTTCTTCACGGTCGTGGTCATGCTCATTGTTCTTGAGAGTAATATCCTCATACAGCGGGGGTGTAGAGAGCGAGACACCTATTGGATGGGGGGTCGGTCAGGGTGGGAATCAGCGTCGCCGGAATGAGATCATCGATCGCGTACAATCCCCGCCTATACCAGGTGTCCTATACAAGTGGGGTATTCTTAGTTCACGCAAAGTTATCATACATACCACACGTCACTCCACCACTCAGTTTTCAATCGTCGAATGATTCCAAACTTTTCGACTCTGCGCGCAACTCCACTCTTTCTCAACAAAACTCGAGGTTCTGATGGTGGAACAAACGAAATACAATCTGGGATATGAACATGATATGAAGGGTATTTCCGCCGGTGAGTTCGTAGTCCTGTCAACACGGAATATTGATAGGGTGCCATTGTGTATTTCGGCCAGGAAAGGTCCTCTCCATGAGATTCTGGAAAGAAATGCATTGCCTGGAGAAATCTTGCGGATCGGAACGGGTCGGCGTACCGTCCGGGGTGCTCAGTCGTTATTCAAGGTCGCCGGAACATGTGTCATCCGTAGTGTTAAGTGGTTTTGGAAAAGCTTGTCTATATAGATGGCACGAGGTACGTATCGGACACGGGGCCATCAATAAAAGTGGATTAGGGCGGAGGAGCCAGGGGTATTCTGAGAGACTGGGTCAAGCTCAATCAGGACGTCAAGCCCACAGAGCCTTCGCACCAGTCGGGTACTGTCCAATATGGGAACGGATGTTTGACACGAGAATTGACCCGTAGCTAAGTTTTATTGAAGTCTCGAGAGAACAGCAGCTTGCTCGTGATGCAGTATTCATACTGCTGAAAATTACATTGCTTGAACGTTCAGCCATCTACTTTCGGGCGCACGACTGACACAGCTCCGTGCCCAACGCAACAATCGGTTCACCCGACACTTATTCCAGCGGATATCGTGCCGCCGGCCTATCCATCATGTGTTTCAGGGGATTGACTGAGTTGGGCCAGTTCCACCTGTACGCTATGGACAGTTTGTGGGCAAGTTGAAATTGGCCATCCGCCAACGCGGACTCGGAAAGTTGGGAAAGTAATTAGTGTGGGAACTTGAACCGAACCGTCATCATGTCCACACTTCCGTTGACTGGGGTGACCGTAATCGAGGTGATATTCAATTTGCCTGATGATAAAGTCGGATGCGCCGTATTTTGACATCCGCCCATGTGGGGTAGTTTGCAGGATTGGCGCCTAGCCCGTACGCAGGTCAAGTCCTCCAGGACTGGGGCGCGAGGGTCATACGTGTTGACCGGGTCGAGGGAACGAACACCGTAGGTTCCATCGCTAGAAGAAAGCGTTCCATTGCGGTCAACCCAAAGGTCCCTAGCGGCCTGAACCTGCTCAAGAGAATGGTCCAACAGAGCGATGTTTTGATCGACCCATTCCGACCAGGTGTCATGGAACGGCTTGGACTTGGGCCTGATGTTTTCTTGGGTAAAGACGGGCTGAACGACGGTCTTGTTTACGCACGTCTATCAGGGTGCGTGGGGCGCCTACCACATTCGTGGCCTTCTGCTGACTTTTAGACGTACATATGCGACCCGTAGGTTTCCCCGCAATGGTATGCTTGGAGCTGCGTTCGTTTAGAATTCGTGATCTCACCAAATATGAAGGTCCGTACAGGGACATGGCTGGTGAGCTATCTTCACATTCCTTCGCCCAGTCACACCCCATCATGCTTTTCTAGGACATGACCTAAATTACTTGGCTCTAAGCGGCGTGCTTTCGGTCCGTGTCGAGTTGTGAAGCTTTAAAGTGTCCATTTAACTAGAGGTCTGCTCCTAGATGTTGCCCGGGTCACATGAAAAGCCTTCATTTCCCCTCAACATCATGGCGGATTTCGCCGGTGGGGGCATGATGTGTGTGCTTGGTATCCTACTTGCGCTTTTCGAACGCGCAACGAAGAGCGGAAAAGGCCAAGTCGTTGATGTTGACATGGTAAGGGGAACGAGCTCTTTTACGTTCACGCTTGGCGCTGATGCCAGGTCAAAAGGTCTCCGGAACTCGGTACCTCTCGTTATTCCCTCTCGTACATGCAAATCAGGGTTCTGGTTCGCAATTGTTCTCCCGACCTCGTGGTCAAAACCTGCTGGACGGTGGCGCACCATTTTATGATGTCTACACCTGCTCTGACGGTCGCTGGATGTCGGTTGGGTGCCTCGAACCCAAGTTTTTCAAGACTTTCATCGACCGCTTCGTCGAAGGGCTCGGCCGGAACTTCCCATTGGGATGGCAACCTTCCGTTGAGACACAGGCGAATCGAGAAGAATGGCCAAAGCTACGTAAGTTCCTGGTTGATGGCTTCCGCTCCAACACGCGAGACCACTGGGCGAGGATCTTTCACGGTAAGCGACCGATCATGACACTGCAGACAGGCCCGCCTCATGGCTGACTGGCCGAATAAAGATACCGATTCGTGCGCTGTCCCCGTTTTGTCCCCCTCCGAAGCGGCAGAGCTGTCATCAGAGGAAGTCCCGCTTCCCCAGCCAGGGCTATCGAGAACATCCCCGCAGAAAGCTGCCAAATTGTCCGATGGCCGCCCGCTGTTCCTTCCAGCCGGAGAGGATACCGAGGAGATTTTGGATGAGTTTGGGATCGTGGCGAGCGAGAAAGCTACATTGATGTCAGAGGGGGCGTTGGGGAACAAAAGGAGCAAATTGTGAATTGCCGGGAGGGCTATACTGTACTTGAACGGCTCTTTGTGCTGGATTGGCCAGCCCGGTGAAAGCGAGTAATTCAATACGAACCGAGCGCTTTTTACACGGGCGTCACGTGTGCGGCATTCAAAGTTTCCCGCCATCTTTTTCTTCTTCTCGCTTGACGGAATGACCATCTTTTTGGCATTATAAAATCCCCACCGCTGGAGCGATGCATTTCTTCTTGTTGCCCTTCCTCCTCTGAACCCAAGCCGTCATCCCGTCCATCGTCGCTCACGTATCCTTTACCCTTCATCATGGTCATGAACGCTACCTTCGACTGCCGTCTCACCGTATCTCGCTCCCCCGTCACTTACAAGGCGGTTGGGTTCAACTTCCCGGCGTCAAGGGGGGTTTGCCAATTTAATGGCACTACGAACGGTCACCATGCTCTCAAGGCCAACTTAGAGGGTCTCGAGAGACAGTACCTGACCCTGGTCGAGTTCGTGGTCATTTGTTCCTTCCTTTATTGTCTTGGCTTAACGGTAACATCACAGTATCAACCGGCACTTCATTGAGTGGAGACACCAGTTGGGTCAACTTGAGCAGAAGGTGGCCCTCTACAGAACATGGGATATCTTGCCGGAATCGTTGAAACGATCAGTTGCACACCCGCCACCGCTCCTCGAAAATTTGAGAGCGGTAGTGAAAGCGGAACGGGATCAGGTGCTTGCGGACGCTTGGAGCGTGCTGGCAAATTACGTCGCGGGGTGAGTTTCCTATCAAAACCATCAGTCAAAATTCCGGAGTCCCTGGCGGCCTACTATGTTCCCAACGCTGACGGTACCTTTTCTCTTTCTAAATTTGACTTTATAGATCTTGGTCGATGATCAAACAATCTGTGGATGCGACCTTTCAGGACATTCGCAAGCACGAGCTCTTAGCTGAGCTTGAGCTCCGGGTCCTCGAGGTCCAGTGCTCCGCGCCGGTCATGTGGATCACACCTTCTCAGCGGATCTGTCATGGCTTCCGGATGGTAATCAGCCATGGTCCTAATCCCACCTCGACTTCCTCTGTCGTTCCAGCCAATGAGGGCACTTGCCCGAACCATCAAAATTTTCACCTTTCGTTGTATGTATCGAGCCTTTACCTCGTTTTGCCCGCCACCATGCGTTTTTACCATTGTGCTCACATCATATGTCTCTAGGGTGACCGTCGCGTTCGCATGAACAGTTGAATTGTGCGTTAACGGCAATACCATCAACCAACAATCAAGAAACCAAAAAAACATGTTTATCTTTACCTCGAGACTCGTTCTAATTGAT
>Ga0307514_10002583_pt1 | contig 18564 bp, 22 predicted proteins | sample 16_EM_MG_FD_203088 | JGI IMG/M metagenome (GOLD analysis project Ga0307514, IMG submission 203088) | Populus trichocarpa ectomycorrhiza microbial communities from riparian zone in the Pacific Northwest, United States - 16_EM | ecosystem: Host-associated > Plants > Roots > Unclassified | place... | reverse complement strand
TGCTCATGGAGGTCAAGGTATCTGGATGCTCTTGACCAAGTACCCTCTTTCTCACCTCCATGACCTGCACCCCCAGCTCTTCGGCCTCCTTCCACCGCCCCTGGTTCCTGTATGTCGATGAGAGGTTGCTCATGGAGGTCAAGGTATTTGGATGCTCCTGACCGAGTACCCTCTTTCTCGCCGCTATAACCTGTACCCCCAGCTCTTCGGCCTCCTTCAAATGTGCGTGGAGAGACAGCGCGCGTTCAATCTGAATGACGGATTGCATAGGAATCTCATTGTCGTTTACAACTGGGGATTGGAGATAGTGCTTGATATGCTGCTGGCATGCCAGAAGATGAGATAGGACTCGTCTCTCGAATATCCAGTCCTCGGAGGTTCCCGAGTCTACACGAGAGAATGACTTCCCGACGAGCTGAACTGCATCCCACATTTTTTCCTTACTTGTCTCCGGGTTTAAACGTTCCTTCAACCACGAACGGGTGTCTGAATGTATCGAAAGCGCATCACCGGAGGACACTTGCTCAACCAGTGAGTAGGAGAGCATATTATTAATTATTTGTCGGGTCCCCAAATCTATTGGCCTCAGCTTTAGTATATTTTGATTTGAAGGTTGGATTAGTATCAACCACTCACCATTGTCACCTAATCCGCGGCGAATTAAGTCATTCGGGATGTTGTCGTGGTGCAAAAAAGCGCACGTAAGCAAAAGATCTGCCGTTTGATAATGTTCTCGCTCTAAAGCCTCAAAAGAGATCTCGAAGGCTGCAATCGTGCAGTAGCCACAGTGTGTAGCTGTTTCCTCAGGTACCCAGCTGCGAATGTTCCGCAACTTCTCATAGAATAAGGACAGATACACTTGAATTGACGTGCTAGATGTTGCAATGTACGCTCCAGCAATTTTGATTGCAAGTGGACTAGTGTAGAGGTTACTGACGAGAATTCGTGCATTGTCAAACTCTGAAATAAGTTAGCGTAATAACCGGTGGTCGAGAACTATTACTTGCCAGTTTGCGTTATATTCTCCAATGTCTGCCCTGTACTGTGGATAAGTACTTGCATTGCCTCCAACTCTTCAGCTCCAATAATACTTCCAGCTGATTGGGACCTTTCTTCTGAAAGTGGCGTCCCCACGATTGGTGAAACGATATTATGCGGAGTTCGTGGAGTTTGGTACATGCTAGGTGTAGTTGACTCAATCTGAGGTGTTTGAGGCAGGCTGATACTGAGCTCTAGATCCCACTGTGAAGGAGACCAGTGATTCCCCCCATGTAGAACCCCTCCGAACACCATAGGACTGGTTGTACTTTTCGGCGAGGAATCAATCTGCATGGAGTCGGGCCAGAGGAACTCGCTGGACACTTCGTGATTGTGACTTGGGGATGAGTGGTGTTCTATAGAGTTTGGTGGGGGGAAGGGAGAGTTCTGTGCCTGTAACCTGTCGACAAATAACCTACCCTCTACCGTAGAGGCTGTGCTGTCCTCTCCGGTGCCCGTTGCAATAACCGAATCAATCGACGCATGGATGGGACGAGGTGTGTTTCCAGACTCCGAAGCTGGTGAGCGCGGCGTCATGTATGCGACATATGACGGTGTTGCTGTCACAACTATTCAGTAAAATGAAGCCTGCAGCGGCAGGGTTTCGGGACTTACACGCAGTAGGAGACTGAGCTAACTCTCTCTCGAGTCTTTTCCTTGAGCGCTCTAGATTATCGTTGCTAACGGGTTGGCCGTGGAACGTGTATACTGTCTGCTTGCCTTCTGCCTGGCGTTGATCCTTCTTCCTTATCATTGGTAGGACCTTCCGTCGCGGTAGGTTTTTCTCGATTTTCCACGCTTTAATCTTGATTTTATACTGTTGCTGGCTATTCCGGCCAAGCCAAGTTTGTCAGTTGGTGCCAAGATTAGGCGCGTGACAAGGCTGAGACTTACGTTGCACGGAAGCCGTAATCTCTTTCCATGATTCTTCGCAGTTCCGGAAGTTTATGTCCATCTGTGAGATAGAGTCTCTTGATTGTCTCATAGTGATTGTTCCATTGTTCAGGGCTAATGTCTTGTTGCGAGTTGCTGGCACGGGGTGGAAGATACATGATCAAAATGCAGGTAATGTATGGGGGTGTGGGGTACCGGTGTGGATAATCGATAAGCGGAAATTATTCTGTCGGAAGAGAGGGGGAGATGAAAGCGTAGAGTGTAGAGAGTATGGAGAGTATGGAGAGGGTGGAGAGAAGAGGGATGGAAGAAAGAAAGGAATCGCTGAGATTAAATAGCTATGAGGCTTAAGAATGGATTTGATGTCGAAGAATAGGGCAACAGGAGATGAGATTCAAGGTGTGACATCGACATCAGAAATGGTTATCATTGGCTGCAAAAGTTTTCGGCATGAAGTAATTGGACACATAAGGGAAGGCTGGCAGGGACATCATATCGCGGTTGTCATTGGCTGCAAAAGTTTTCTGCATGGCTTCTCAAACCAAACAGTAACATCCGCACATGCACAAAACTTCCGACCAACGGGAGGTTTATAGCTTGGGCGCAATGATTAGCAGCAACAGTTGGCCCTTCCGCTTTCTGTCGTCACTTATCGATTGGCGCCATCGCGGTATCAGTGCTTGTAACTCAAGTAGAGTACAGGTTTGTGTTACCAACCCTAGCTGTGGAAGGGGAGAGAAAAAGAAACTACAAATCGTTGAGGGATTTGAGCGAGGAATCCAGAGCTGTGAAGATAAGCTCCAATTCACAAGATTTAAGCTTATATGATAATCGCGAACTGAATTGGCGGAACAGGAGATCACGGCCAAAGCACGGTTGCAGTTTAAGCTTCATTCCTTGTGTTAATTATAGCTCACTTTATTAAATGTGGGAGAAATAGGGATGCTGTTCTCTTCTTAGTAGTCGACAGGCTTTTAGTAGTCTTCCCATAATGTCATCCCCTAATCTTATCTTCATAACATCCAATCTCATCGCGTCGCAGTGGATATGTAGAGACCCGCCTCCGGATAGCAGAGAATTATTCTGTAGATATTTTGTTTATCCTAGCTTTCGAGATATCCAGATTTAGGAAAGCAGATGCCCACAACACTCACATATTGCGACATCTGGAATCTAGGTAGCTGTTATAAGAAGTGCGAATACTCTACCTCTAGTAGCTGATTTTTTTTCCGGTGGGTACTATTGAATTCTGCGGAACATTACCATCGTTGGATTCATCTTGGGCATGGCTGTGTTCAGAGGTGCTCTCGCCCTCGAGTCATTCCATAGTCGGAATCGCCTGTACGAGAAACCCGCACTGCTGCGATGTCTACCAACCTTCTAAGTCAACAATACAACTAGTGTTAAAACTAATCTTATCAGCCATCTGATCAGTCCATCAGCCTGAGAATCGAACCCTAACATCTCACCATCGTCTCTCTATTGTGCCGTCTCCATTAAACCAACTTCATTACGACCCAAAATAAAGTGCCGCATGGATACGATTCCAACATGCATTGTGCAATGCTCGCCGGGCCATACTGCAATTATCGCAGCCCTATATACGTCATCGTGCGAAAGCGGTTAAGCTTCCGGCCTTCCCCGCACCAACTAACATCCCGCACTTTGGAGAGCCGTGCATCACCAATCGCATCATCGTTTCTAGATCTCGATCTCGTGCGCAAATACCGTCATGTCGGCCCCGAAGCGCCGTACCGTCAAATTTGCCGCATCTCCTTCGCCACCTCCACCCGCACGCCCACGAACGGTGCCTCTACAACGTCTTACCATCGACTCAGGCAGCTGGCTCGACGTCCCTCTCGCCGCAGACTCCTCCGAGACCACGACCATCTCCCCCGTCCCTATACCAACCAATATTCACCTCGACCTTCTACGCGCCTCCATCATCCGCAACCCCCACGTTGGCACTAACGAACGCGACTTACAATGGGTGCACGAGCGCACATGGCGCTTTTCGACCGAATTCTATCTCACGCTCCCCTCGCTCTCTGGGCGCCGGGCGGACTTGGTGTTTGAGGGCCTTGACACATTTGCAACGGTACTACTGAACGGAAAGGAGGTGCTACGGAGCGATAACATGTTCCTACAGCATCGGGTAGACATCACCGAACACGTGCTGTTTATGGGGAAGCAGAACGTCATCACGATTGTGTTCGAGTCTGCGATGAAGCGCGGGGATGAGCTGATGGCACGCTATGGGAAGCGCGTATGTTGGAATGGACATTACTCGCGGCCGTATGTGAGGAAGGCACAGTATCATTACGGCTGGGACTGGGGGCCAAGTTTAGTCACATGTGGCCCGTGGAAACCGGTGTTTATTGAGATCTACAGTGCACGGCTTTCCGGGGTGAATGCGGTTCCAAAGATTTCACCGGATTTGGGGAGTGCTACGATTGAGCTGAGGGCGGAGATGGATTCGGTCGCTGTGATGGAAGGATTCATGGTAACTGGTACAGTCATCTCACCGGCCGGGAAAGAGTACACCGCTGTGTTATCCCCGTCAAACGGCATCTACGCCTCCACAATCTCCATTCCCTCGCCAGAGCTTTGGTATCCTCGCGCTCACGGCCCACAAAACCTCTATGCGATAACCTACACGCTCACCCATTCCTCCGATGTTCTACATACCATCACAAAGCAGCTTGGCCTCCGCAGAGTAGAGCTAGTCCAAGACTCACTCCCGGAAATCCCAGGCGACAACCTCTCCGGCGGCACAACCTTTTACTTCCGTATCAACAACACCCCGCTGTTTGCCGGCGGCAGTAACTGGATCCCCGCCGACTCCTTCCAGCCGCGGATTACGCGAGAGCAGCTGCAGTCACAGCTCGACCTGATGACGCGCGGAAACCAGAACATGGTGCGGGTTTGGGGCGGCGGAGTCTACGAGAGCGAGGACTTCTACGAGCTCTGCAATGAAGCCGGGGTTCTCGTATGGCAAGACATATGTCTTGCATGTGCCGACTACCCCACGCATCTCGACGCTTTCGCCGCATCGATAGTAGACGAGGTTTCGCAACAACTTTCGCGGCTACGGTGGCATCCGAGTTTGGTCATAGTCGCAGGGAATAACGAGGACTACCAAGTTGCGGACGAAGAGGTTGGGTATGAAAAAGACGCACCGGAAGACACTTGGCGCGATGAGCCCTTCCCGAGTCGTTGGTTGTATGAAAAGAAGTTCCCCGAGCTTGTTGCCAGCATCTGCAATGACGGAGGCACGGCAGAAAGCGGCGTGGTGTATTGGCCTGGCTCGCCCTTTGCTGGCGATGACAGCACTGATCGCACCGTCGGCGATATCCACCAATGGAACAGTACCTCCCCTTCTTTCTCTCCCCCTTTCCGTCCCCATTTCCGTCCCCTTCCCCCCCGCAGCTAACAACACAGTCTGGGGTGGTATCCAAGCACCGTACCAACGCTACCCCGATCTCGGCGGGCGTTTCATTAGCGAATTCGGGATGCCCTCCTTCCCCTCCTTGGCCACCGTGCACCACCTCCTCGACTCCTCTCCTCCCCACCCCCAATCTGAAACCATCGCACACCACATCAAAGCCCACTCCTTCGAAAAACGCATGTACCCGTACATCTTGGAGAACTTCCGTCTCACCACCGGCTCCCTGTCAGAAACAATATTCCTCTCGCAGCTAGTCCAATCCGAAGCGATGGCGGCCGCCTTCAAGGGGTGGCGCGCGAAATGGGGGAATGAGCGACACTGTGGCGGCGCGCTGGTGTGGCAATTCAATGACGTCTGGCCAAGCGTGAGCTGGAGCATCACCTCGTTCCTAGGGTCACAACCAAAACAGGCGTTTTATGCCATCTCCCGCTCGCTAGCCTCCGTCACCCTTCTTATCCGCCGTATCAGTACAGATCCAAAGCCAAACTCGCAGGTCGAGGCGCTGTGCGCTAACAAAACTTCGCACGCGGGAGCGGCAAAGTTGCATTCAACGCCGCATATATACCCGCCCAAGAAAAGCTGCGTTTCTGTGGTGCTGTCGAATATCACCCCGTGTGACTATGCTGCGGCAAGAGTCGAGGTCCGGTATATCTCCCTGGCCACAGGTGTATCTACTACTGTCTTTTCCGCCGAAGTGGGTGTTGCGGCGAATGCGAATGTGTCGCTGTGGAATGCCGAGGTGCCGGAGGATGAGCCGACGTTGGTGTATGCTGTACTTTTTGGCCCTGGAGGAGATGTGGTGGCGGCGAGGGATGTGGATTGGCCGCAGCCTGTAAAATTTGTGGGGGACGGTGGTGGGTTTCGGGAGCTGGGTGTGGGGGACGGAGAATTGAGGGTGGAATGGCAGCAAGGGGGTGTACAAGTCAGCACGGAGAAGGCGGTGAAGGCAGTGTGGTTTGAGGAGATGCCTGCAGAGAAGTGGGAGAATAATTGTGTTGACCTTGTACCTGGGGAGACGCTGGGGATACGGGTTGAGGGGTTGGAGATGGGAGTAGAAGGGGAAGGGAGGAGGGTGTGGTGGTATGGTTGGTAGGGGGTTTGGAGCGTGATATCCATGGTATTTAGAGTGGAGGATGCTTTAGAAACTACGTCAAACTGGATAACTTCCCGTGCGGTTGGGGACGTTCGAGATGGTAATCTGGGGGTGGGGTCCACCGCTCCAGATGACGACATATTGCGTTCGTAAACCATTGTAACTTCAAGTGCTCCCACGTGCAACTCCCCCCATAATAGAACAGCCACTGCCATTTGACAATGCGAAAGCCCTCCCAACTAGTCGAATGCCAAGCTTTATCCGAGATCTCTGGAGACGGGGCAGCGGGTGATGTCTGTACATTGGAAGTGTCTGGAGCTCCTGTGCCTGGGCCTGTCGCAAGTACTATGTACTTAACTAGTGAGAGCTTGAACTAGAGAAGCCAGTCGTCAAATCAAGCCAGAAACAGCCTAGTGTTTCTTGGGAAGCATTCGGAGGACTCCGTTTAGTTGTCGTGAGATTATTAGTTGGGACTGCGTCACCTAACGTGATGCATCGTTTGTAAGCGACCGTGCTTCAAATACTGTCCCAAGGTTCTCAGAAGTCAGAGAAAGGCCTGCGGGAATGCTTCGGACATATTTTAAGAATTTGAAGCGGCCACAAACTGTGGTTCATGAGTTGTGTTGGTTTGAAACCGCTTTCTGGTGTCCCGATAATAATCTGGCTATAATTATTGCAATATTGTGGAAACGCTTCATGGTCTAATCACTGTCCTCGGCCCAAGAACTTCAACACTCTGTATCTTTGTCGCCCTCTGTAGCAAATGCTTTGCTAGAATCCTTCCCCTTCACATTGTCATGTTGGCTTCAGTACGCAATCGCTCGATTGCAAATACCCTCTTGAAGACCCGTGTGAGGACAATGACTACCGGGAAGTCTCGCCCTTTTCAATATTGCAGACATTTATAGATAGCTAGCAGTTATCTAAGAAGTGTGGATGTCGAAGCTTACACTATCTAGAAAGTGAAAGAATCTACGGCCAGTAGCCTGAAAATAAGCTCGATATCACTGCTGCTTCCATTCATCGTTTATTGTTATCTTGTACGTACAATAATGAGATCTTGTACTGTGGGATCTAAGAAAATCTCGTGCTGGCAGTGTGGCTGCAGTCTGTAGATATCTACAGCCCGGTCAGATCTATAGTGGTAGATCGATAGACCGGCCAGATATGATTTATACAGGCTGCCCTTGGCATAGACCGGCCCGGCTGCAATCTTATCTGACCGGACTGACTGGTTAGGAACACTGGTACTGTTATTAGATTCGTCACATCGCTGAAATCGGAGACGCAGGAGGCTCGCCTTGTACTCTTCGCTTTCCAAACATTCCTGCAATCATTACCAGTAATGGTTATTGAGGACCACAAGCTTGCATTCATAGACCTGCCTCCAGTGTTCCTAAGCGGCCTAGCCAACTGGAGGGCTTTTAGATATCTGTAGGCCAGTCAGGACCGGCCGCAATATCACCGGCCGCCTTTAGGACAGGCCAGGCCGGGCTGCCACATTAAAAGCCTACGCTGCAAAAAGCCTGCGTATCTGAGGCCACCCACAGATCCAGGCTGAGCCGCTTAGGAACACTGCCTGCCTCAGCTATCTTCCCTTTGGAACTTTCAGCAATAGTGTGGCGTGCTCTAATCATTATGAGTATGGACTATTGCAGTGGCCTTAACACCCGACCAAGAAAAAATCGCATTCGAATATGTTATTAAAATATAGGTTTCTCACTTCCAACTCGCTTTTAGATGGAAGGTCTCTTTGGATGTGAGCCTAGTATCCATAATAGTAACCTGTCTGTTCTTCTCTTCGAAGTGACATGAATGTATGTTGGAACGATGCTAGAAATAAATAAGTATATTCTCGCAAAAATCTTATGGTAGAGATAGATCTTACAATGCTCAGCTCTCAGAAACGTGGCGCGGAAATCGACTACTCAGTCCTTGAATCTGGGTTGAATCTTGAATAGGAACCGCCAGAGAGAAACCGAGTAACATGTTCATTAAGTCTCTCTATCCCTTACGCATGCTATTTCCCACTCCTTAAATGCTACTAAGAAATCTAGTCGTTTCAAGCTATTGATTGGGGTATTGAACCTGGGACTCGGAGCTATCTCTGTCTTCGATTGCTGGTGAATAGCCCTATAGAGCCCCACTGCATAAGGAGCTTTAAGAATGCCTGGTTTTCAGGGCACTCACAATAGATTCACCGAAATAGCCCATCTTTTGGTAGTCCTAATTTCTCGAGGACACCTTAGTGGATGCCCAGATTTAAAGGGCTGACTGGCCTGCAGATATCTGAAATCCCGGCGGCCGGTTTCCTGCATAAAAAACCTATAGCGGCCCGCAGTCGACAATGAAGAGTCGCAAACTGATTTAAATAGGACGCGCAAAATGGGACTGGTGTTGCAGCTGCGGCTGCCTCTGCCGTCCCTGCGACTGCTCTCTGCAAATTGGGCGCGATTTAAGAGTTGTTTCCAGACTGCCGCTTCGTATATTGTTGGAGCATTGCGGCTCGATAAGCCGTTGGCTGGGCTCCGGGAGTGCCGGCTCCGGAAGTGCACAAGGGTGTTCGGTTCCGGGACATTCTAACGGTGATGGCACAAGAGCGTCATAATACCATCACTTCACATCGCATCAGCATTGTACTTTATATCTTCATTATTTCTTACTATACCATTATTCATATAAGGACACGACATGTGTCTTTTTCGATTCTGATTGGTCGTAATTCTGTGGCTGAGTGGCTGATTGTGGCAAGTACCACTTAAACTCAGATCCCAAATGACCTGCCCATTTAATTCTATGAGTTTGGCTCTGATTACAAAGTGTCCAATACAAAATATGTGGATAACTATGTCCTCTCACCTCCAAGTCTTAGATTTATGATATCTCTTATATTGGGTTAGAAATTATGAATCAACAGTATTTTGGAGCATTTTTTTACAGCTGCACTATGAATATTAGCAATATAGTAAATTGGAGACCAGGAAGTGAAAGAGGACCTGTTTATGCATAGTTCATGTATAGAACACTTTGTGATCAGAGCAAAACTCATGGCTTAAATGAACTTGAATTGATTGGAGCTACCCAGCAGAAGGCATCTTCCCAGTTGCAAATATGCTTTGCTCTGGCCATAGAGACTCACCCAGACTTGGAGAGATATGCTCACTGGGAGCTGGCCAAGAGATCTAACAAATTTTGAATTCTAGGAGTATGTTAGAGCCATATACATCTGGAAGCATAGGAGCTGTTAAAAATGGCAACTCTGGGTTGGCTAGGCTGGATATTAATCTGGGCGCCTCCAAAGGGCGGCGAAGACGCCACCGTACCTTGTAATCTATACCACAAGGCCATACATACGTACGCAGTTCCTTCCAGACCGATTTAGAATATGCGAGTGACCGTCTATGATGCCTCATACACATTGTTAGGGTTGAAGGAATATTAATTAATTTTATTGATTTGGTGAAGTTTAATCAAATTGTACTGAGGCGGCGGTCTAACACAACATGAAAATCTAACCCTAATAAATTTCACTCTCTTCTATCTGCTTCCCTGTCTACGCTTCTATCCTCAACCTCATCCTCATTCCCGCCCCCCTGTCTCTCTACCTTCACAACTACCACCCTCGCCTTACTTACTCTTACCACCACCTTCTCCCCAACTGTCTTCACAATCCCCCTGCTAATAACCGCACTCACAAGGGAACCTCTCAGCTCCTCCGCCTCCTTCGCGCACGACACGTCCTCCATACTAGCCTCGTCAAAGATATCTTCCAGTTGCACGTTCCCATCAACTTTATAGGAACCCCGTTGACACCGTAGCTCAGCTGCGACGATCATGACGCTATGTAAAAATTCGGTTAGCGAGACGAAGTGTTGGTCTAGAATCGCGATTGGCGAAGACTGGATCTGCAAGAAGAGCTTGCAGAGCTCGGTAGAGTGTGTGCGGGCACGTTCCGAGATCTGGGATTGGACAAATTTGTTTTGGAACAGGAGCGAAACGGTGTAGGCACGCCAGAAGGAGGTACGGGAGTGTGTTTCGGTTGTATCTGTGCACAGTTAGCAAGGTTATATCCTTATATAGAGGCCACGCAACTTACCACCGCCACTGATGTCTTCTTCGAGTCTTGAAATGAATTCCATGTCCTGAGGTAGCATTGCCGGGAACCAAGACGACAGTATTTCATCTTCGATGTAACCCCAGGCAAGCGCCTCCATGACACTTCTGGGGTCTGTAGTTATGGAATGTTGGAAGCGATGGGAAAGGATGTCGTGGGCTTTTGTGCCTCTAAGATCTTGGTCCGAGTGCAACTGCGGTTTCTTTCTAAAGGTTCTCCTGCACCAGTTGCCGAGCTGTGGGGTTGTGAGGAATGACTGTCAAACAAAAAATGTAGGAGTGTATACCTGCTTTTGGAGCCCGCGGAATGTATCCTCAAAGGTCTTGTCGGCAATGGATTCGAGGCCAGTACCGATGCTGTTGACTGATCTGACGTGGTCCGCCTGGAGTTCCTGGAGATTTCTCTTTAGGCGAACATTCTCTTGGGTGAGTATATTGACGTTCGATTTCAAATCGTTCAATTTTTTGTTCAGGCAGCTGTTTTCGCTGTCATGTTTTTTTTGGGCAGTCTTGGAATACGTTTGCCACTCTAAGCACACACTTTTAAGCCTGTTTGTTTCTGCTTCTTGGTGTGCAAGATTCTTCCTGAGAGATTCAATCTTGCCTTCTCGGTCAGCTACATCGCTTTCCAGTCTGATGCACTTCTCTTTCATTTCCCGATTCATTTCCTGATAGAAATTCCCTGCATGCCCTTGTGGGCCCTTCGTTTGGCCGCCATCAAGCTGCTGTTTCAGATTCTGGCATAAATTTCTTAATCTCTGTTCTTCTGTTTCCTGTAGAGAGTCGGTAGATGGACTAGTAGAGTGCTTTCGGCAGCGTTTCGGGGGCCTTGGATAAGGGAGCTTTGCACTCACCGGAGGACCACAAGCGGATACGAATTCCGGGCGATTGTTGTCAGTGCTAGGGTAGATCTCCAGTCTGGATACGTGCGACAGCTGTCCTCCAACCGGCTCAGCATTGCGTCTGGTACTGCCGTGCTCTGGACAGCGTGATGTCGAGCACACCCCACGCAAAGTTTCGGTTCCGCTGATCGCATTGTTTCTATATGTGTCTGCAAATAGGAGTGAGCAGTAGCATAAGAAGGATATGGGTAACGTGGGTAAACCTTGCTGGTGCCTTTCGGATACTTCGGTTTCTCTGGAACCTCGTCCGGGTCCCAAAGATACAATTCTGTAAAAGAATCCTGTGATTCCTGTCACCGCTTGCATGGTGACTTGTATTCGGCGGGTATAGTGGTGAAGATGAATCAGAACGAGTGAATGAGCTGCGAGGAGGAGTTGTCGGGGCTGCGGGGAGGAGTTGTCGGTAGAATTTGTATAAATTCCAATATCAGTAGTGATGGTGGTCGGTGGCAGTGGTTAATAGTGGTAGTGGTGGGTGAGCTGGAGCAGCGAGAGGACAGAGCGGAGCACGTGCAGGCGACAACACAACTCCGCAGCAGCCGCATAACCAACAACCTCGACCTCTCGCCCACCATGATCGATCTGGTTTCTCCACCATGTAGCTTTAACTATTACTCTCCTCTTCTCCTCTCTCTCATGCTCCTCTCTCACGCTCGTCTCACGCTCCTCTCTCATTCTTTCATAGTCGTCAGGTGTCTCGATCTTCTAGCTTTTGTTGAGTCTGTTTCAGTACGTACACCCGGATCCCTACGTTTCGCTAAGCGCCTATTTGACGGACGATCTCCCGCACGTCGTGTAACTTAACCGTATACGTAGGCGAGACAGGGCTGCCTCTTAAAGAGAGCAGCTATCGGTACGAGTTGCTGATAGAAACTAAGCTCATAACGACGGTCAGATACCAGTCAACGTCGATATCCATTTCCCATTACGACAAATATGGTGAGCTCGGTGGAAATGCTGTCCACCTCAGACTCCACCGTCAACCAACGTTTCGTCGTTGGCGTTGACTTCGGGACTACGTACGTCACTTTTAGTTCGACGACTGCCCCTGCCGAACAAAGCCTCTACTAACCTCGATACAGTTTTACGTCCGTCGCATTCGCACATACAGCCTGCCCAAACGACGTGGAGCTCGTTCGGACTTGGCCAGGATGCGGAACCGGAGCCTCTACTGCAGATCAGGTTCCAACAGAGATTGCTTATACAGACCTGACTAGCAGAGACAAGAAGTGGGGATATGAGGTCCAAGCTGCTACGCAGCGCGGCCGGCGGGGAGCGAAGCCGGAACCGTTGAGATGGTTCAAACTTCTTCTCCAGCGACAGGCTTCGGGAGCTGGAATGGACCTGACATCGGCGCGAGGTTCCTCCAGAACATTCTCGCGAAGCGATTTGACGACGCAGTTAGAAGACCTCTCGTTAACAGGAGCTCCCGGGCCCTCTATTTCATCCATTCATCCAAAAGCTACTCCAGCAGATAAAACAGCACGCAAATTGCAAGAGTTTGAGATTGAACCAGTCACAGTTGTCACAGACTTTTTGCGCTCAGTTCTGGAAATCACGAAAGCTAGCATGGAACGCACGTACAATACGCAGTGGGTGCAATCTTCAGCAACAGAATATGTCTTGACAGTTCCAGCAATCTGGAGTGACGCGGCGAAAGCTCTCATGATCGATGCAGCCGAGAACGCTGGATTTGGCACTCATCGTGAAGACTTCAATTTCATTGGCGAGCCTGAGAGTGCGGCAGCGTATACCCTCCGAGCAATCCAGCCAAATAATTTAAACGTAAGCGTCCTACTTTCTCTACCATCAAGCAAAACTAATGGTTCACAGATCGATGATACCTTTGTCATCTGCGATGCCGGGGGTGGAACTGTGTAGGTTATTGATTTGAATCAGAGACCAAAGAACTTACACCTAGTTAGAGACCTAGTGTCGTACCGAATCACGGACCTCAATCCTCTCAGAGTCAACGAAAGTGTACCAGGAAGCGGTGAGTCACCTTTATGCAATAAGATAATATACCGCGAATGCTGACACTATTTGTACAGGGGCTTTATGTGGTTCGGTATTCCTTGATGAACGATTTGAGCTGTACATCCGAGGAGTCCTAGGACACGACATTATTGATGCGATGAAAGTATGTTATGCTCCATCTATCGTCATGAATTATCAGCGTGTTAATTAATTGTACCTACATCTTTAGCCAGTCAGGTGCGAAGCGAGCCACCGCCGCCATTCCAATGAGACATGTTAGGGAGAGGTACTGACATTTTCAGCAAAAACGGTATGATGCGTTCCTGGGAGGAAGCAATCAAATTCCAGTTCGGGAATACGTCAGAGGAGGAAGAATTCTTCGTTTCTGTGCCAGGTGTTCCGGATAATGAAGAAACGGACGTCGAGTCCGGCCATCATATGATGCAATGGTATGTGTACTTTGCCTTGAACCCCATCGTAGGGTATTCTAATTCACTCATCATAGGTCCGATGTGAAAAAAATATTTGACCCGGTTGTGGATCATATTATTGAGCTCGTCAAGGGCCAGATGGAAGATGTGAAAGAGAGGGGGGATAAAGTTGCTGTAGGTTTCCATTCTATCATCGTTTACTTTTCGAATGAGCGAACGCGGAAATAATATGCATTCCTATCTCCTCCAAGATGCTCTTTGAGCTGCCTGCAGACCGGGAAACCCGCTTGTGAGTTGCTAAATATGTGCAGGCAGTACTTCTTGTGGGCGGGTTTGGGTCCTCAGAATACCTCAGGAAACGCTTGCAAGAATTTTGCGGAACGAATGTTCAAGTACTCCAGCCTACCAATGCGTAAGTCCGAATGCCCTTCTACGAGATCCTAGTATTCTTATATTAATGATTAATGTGAACTATGGATAGACGGAGCGCTATCGTGAGTTTTCTTCCTCGGAACTCAACCGGAATTGGCGGCTGAGTATATGTATAGGTTCGTGGTGCACTCATTCGAGGCTTGAGCGGATCTATTGTCAAGGAACGCCGAGCGCGCCGCTTCTATGGCACTCGTTCTACTGTCACCTGTACCCCCCTGTCCGGCACGGGGAGGTACCAGTTTTGGAACAGAGAGCTAGGAGAATATAAAACAACTGACTCCGAAGCCGAGGACCAATTGTACTGGGATTATTGCCAGGAACAATGGAAGGTGCCCGGATTTATGAGATGGTTCATCAAGAAAGTAAGTATTGATCCTCATGTGGTCTTAGAGATTTAACATGATCAATGTCCAGGGCATGGTGGTTGGAGATGACGAGTCCGTTTCGCTTCCATTTGTACGATATGTGCGGAGCCCTACGAGGCAGGGCGCTCTTTTATTTGAGGACGAACTGGTGGCGTGCGACGACTCTATCACACCTGATTTCGCGTGGAGAAATCCGAGTGGTAAGTTCCAAAAACCGCGAACCGTTGGCATGCTAACAACGGAATTTCAGCACTCAAAACCCTCCGCACTGTTCATTCGGATTTGTCGCATATTCGACATACAAAATTTCAAAAGTGTCGAAATTCTATTGGCGAGAGATTCTACATGGTCAGCTATACGCTACGTGTCTCTTTGATTAATGAAGTACATAATTCCACATCCCTTTGTGGAGGCAAATGTGTGCTGACAGCCAAAAATAGGTCTTGAAGTATGATCTCTTATTTGAGGGCGAGGTTTGCGGTGAGGCTAGGGTGCGGTTTTCTTGAGATTGTTGGGAGTTTTGATAGTTGGTCGTCTGTATTCGGGAGGTTTGATGAAGTTTTTGGATGCGCATATCTTTGATTTGGCTTTTTTTTGGGAGTTGTGCGGGTGTTGGGACTGATATGCATTGCGTTTTTTTGTACCTTCCATTCTCGTTTTTGCATCGGAATATTGAGAATTGGTTTCATCGAACAGGTAAGGTCTCTGCGTGAATATGCAATGTATCTACATAATCTGTTCGTATGCAGCGTTTCATGGATTTTGGGATTGTTGTGGTGATAGTGGTGGTGGGTGATGTATGTATCAAGGAAGAATGTGGGTTATGGAAGTTAGAATTCACACCAGAACCAGTGGGGACTATCCATCTAGTCTGTTTGTCGTAGTGAAGCACTCATTGGTCCCTTTGAAATTGCCTGCGCTAGAGCACATTGTGAGGATCTAGCTCTGTGTAGGATATAGTGGATTTGTTGGCGTGTAGTGCTCAGCTGTACGTATTTCAAGGCGTGCTTCTGTATTAGGCCAACATAATTTCCTGCTACACCGGATGTGTTTACAGCACAATAAATTGATGATTATAATCTGATAATTCCTACACTCTCAACATGTGAAGGTACTGCGCATAATGAAGCTAAAAAAATCAACATAGCGATTATGTAAAAGTGATAAATATGATGTATGACGGGGGAGGTGACGTTGCAAATAACTTCTCGCGCTAGCTATATATAGCAGTCACACTAACACAAACGAAGTAGTCATATAGCTATAATAACCCAAACCACTGGCCCTTCTTTCACTTGCTCCCTTTGAGGCGGGTTGTAAATGGACAATTAGTAAACTGCTGTTACAAAGTTAAAGTTGGGCATCACCTACGGCAATTCTAGCACACGCACCATCGACCACCGGCCGGGATCTCTTCAACCCAAATATCACCTCGGGATTGTGGGGCATCCGTATCATGCTTCATTATCTGGGCTAGACACAGGTGCTTACAATATGTAGTCCCTTCTTCCTCCCGGGGTACCTTACGAGAGCATGGTGTGACTCTCGCGAGGGCTGAGAATGAGAGCCAGACGTTCGGTTTTTATGACAAGCTCATCGAATTCTCGCGACCTCACAAACAGCTTCAAAAGATCCGCGGGTGATGCCACCATTCCAATCAAGAGGCCAAGGTTGGTCAACTCCCCCCGTTGTTCTCCTGGCTTCGTTATCAACCGAAAATGGTCCTTAGACTTGGGTGGTGGATTGAGGCGCAGGAATCTGAGCGCTGAATACAAAATATAGAGACCATGGACCCTACGTTTCAGCTTCTGGTCCGCTGTAGAAGGTTACGGGCTGCTGCACGAACGATGCTAGTGCCCATCAATAGCCATCGACATCCATCCGCTGCATGTCGTACAAGATGATTTCTGCCGGAACGCTGTCGATGAAAGAGTAGAAAATCTGCATCCTTTGCTGGGGATCCTTTGTTCAAGTGATCTCCGCGACGTCGTGTCCTAGTATAGAAGTTAAGCAGACTACCTCGTCTTCGATCTTGCTGGTTGATCGATACTGAAGTGCACGGGCCAGAGTTACAAACTGGGCTAAGATGCTCACTACTAATGGAGACCGAGTAGGTGGACTTCCACAGCCTTTTCGGTGTTGAAAAGGCTCCTCGGTATTTCCAAAAGCGAATGGAATCGAACCGGTCCGTCACTGAATTGAAGTAGAAGCTTCGGACAGCGTAAACTGCCCTTTGATACAACAGCTTCCTGGTAGGTCCAGAGCCTTCGCATCCACGAGTAAGCAAGCAAATGAACCGTTCTCTCGAGTCGACTGCTGTAACGTGAGGCACTCATTAGATCTGTATCAAAGACGAAGACCTAATCTGCATCGCGAAAGGTGGATACCATTGACGTGATGGCCATTTGCCGGACTTTCTTCAAGTGAGGTTCGACGGGTACGCACAACGTATCGATCCATACGCAGTACTGCTCGGGAGGATGGGTGACGATGACATCTTCCAAATGAGGCAGGTCATTTACAAGGTTTTTGATTCGTAACTGGCAGCATGGAAGGGAACTCGTACGGGCATCCCGAGTCCTTGTGCTCATACATGGGAGATGGCGACATATGGCTGCGATGTCACTATTTCCAGCTTAACTCCAGGGTTGTCATGGTCTCCCACATAGATAATCGATACGAGTGGTATCTCACCCCGCTGCATCGTTGCCGATACTTTGGCTATATCTACAGAAATGTGTTGACAGCTTTAACACTCTCTAATGTGCTTCGTGACGTAGGTGCTTTCGTCGATCTGGTCGGCAAAGCACTGGCGCGACGTGCACGTTGTGAGCTTTTCCTAGGGAGGGTGGTCGAAGCCGGCTAGCGATATATAGCCCAGTGTTATCCAGTATATCATGTAGCATTTGTGCGGTACTATTACACTAGCCGAATTGAATCGTGTGGTCTTGAATCGGATTCCTTGCCCGACAAAAGTGCATGTTGCCAAACACAGGTTCCGAGCTTCCGGGCGTGCGCGGTAACGCCACATCTGCCACATTGACAAGTGTTTCAGCGAGGACCATTATCGAGAGAATCGCGTCAAGCGACAAGACACTCTCCATCCGCCACCATCCCATGCCACGCCCAGATGAGAATGAGTCGACAAACCAATGAAACCGCAGGTTGACATAATCGAAAAGCTTTTATAACCGATTTCGAGCGGCTTGAATGAATTCGGGGCTCTTTTTCTTTCCCTCTTGGAGACATTTGTGAAAGTAAGTGCGGAGAGGGTAAGTTGTGAGTGTGTGGTGTTCCCCATGACGAACGAGCAGGGCTTCCAAGTCGACTTCGACCTCAACAATTTCAAAGAACTTGTGAACCAGGCCAAAACCAGCCAAACTTGTAGGAGTGCTGCTGGATCGGATGGTGCGTAATTGTTAGCCTCGCCGACAAACAAAGGCCCCTTCTCGGCGGTGACCTCCCATCCTTGACGCTCCGGATATCCAAAGAACCCCTTTTTGTCATAGTGATTTGGCTCGCAGAAGCAGGGAATCTCCGGCAGCTTCGACCCCGGTTCCATCACATCGGCAATGGGCTATGATGGTTCCTGGTTCACTGGAGCTACAGGTATTGCGGGACTAATAACTTGGTGCATTGTATGGGCAGGCCGCGGGCAAGCGGTGGATTCTTAGAAAAATAGAATAGCGTTTCCTCGAGCTGCGGGGTACTTATCGCTGGAGATGCGGGGATCATCTAGCCGAGCCATTATTCATATAAGCATATGGAATGTGTCTTTTTCGATTCTTATTGGTCAGAATTCTGTGGCTGAGTGGCTGAGTGGCTGATAGTGGCAAGTATAAACCACAAGAACTCAAATTAAAAACAACCC
>Ga0307514_10002582_pt1 | contig 18593 bp, 15 predicted proteins | sample 16_EM_MG_FD_203088 | JGI IMG/M metagenome (GOLD analysis project Ga0307514, IMG submission 203088) | Populus trichocarpa ectomycorrhiza microbial communities from riparian zone in the Pacific Northwest, United States - 16_EM | ecosystem: Host-associated > Plants > Roots > Unclassified | place... | reverse complement strand
CTGTGCGTGATTGCTGAATGGATCGTTCCAACTGTAAATAGCGCCCCATTGGCCAATGGAACGTTCCATTGACCAATCTTCCAGATTGCTGAATGGAACAGAACAGCAGGGCCAGCAGAGGGGTCCATATTGCCAGATATTGTGATGGAGAAGTTCGAGATACTCGTAAAAGAGGGTTCTGGAAAATGTGTTTGTTTTGAATAAAGGAGCCAGCGGCCCTGTAGAGTTTGGTAGGTGCTTAAGGTTGTAGGTATTACCTGCAGAACGTAGATGCTTATAATTAAGCAGGGTGAGGCCAGAAGATTGTGGCGTCTCCAGTTGGTTTATAAACTTAAGACGGTGGTCCCTCCGAAGGGCAGAGTAGTTTGGTTAGGGCAGAGCAGTCTGGTCAAAGCAGAGCTACTACAGTACTCTCCCCGCTCCCAGGCCAGTCCCTGCCCTCCCCGTCTATCTACAGCACCAGTCTCGCTCCAGACGTCGCCTAGCGGCTTGGCAGACCTCTGGTCGCCACTTCATGAGGCGGCAGCTCCAGCACTATCTATCCATCCAGACCCCCACTCTACAAACCTCGCCACTGCGGCGCACCGCATGCTACATCGACCCTCCCGGGCCTTGCCAGTGTCTCGGACTCCGATCAGGGACCCACCCTCTGTCTGCCATCCTTCCACTCTTGACTCAGGCACGAGAGGTGACCTGTCGTCCCAGCTAGCACTCGCACAAATGGGCCAGTACGTAACCACTGGTAGTTGGGACGTCAGTTGGTTTTGGGAGGACAACACCGGCGGCCTGACCTCTCTTCCGCTTGCGAGTTACCCTCAAGCGGCTAGGTGCCGGGGAGGCAGCTTCCCCTTGTGGGGATAGCACTGCCGTCTGGCGTGGGGGATATTTTGCTTGTAAGCCACCGCTCTGGTCCCTTTCCCTTGCAGAGGTCAGTGTGCTAATTGACGTGCCCAACAGTGAACTCCCTGACCCAGAGGGAAACCTAACAAGCCAACATCTAATCAAACCCGCAATGGAAAGCCCCCACGGACAACCACATCTTCATAAAGAGCAAGGCAAGGATAGCAAGGGCAAGCTAGAGGGTATATTGATTCAAGAGGCCCCAAAGTCATTATAGTGCCTATGGACATGGCGGTGCAGGGGGGATTGACGGATGCACGGATTCCTGGCATTCAACACAGCTACCTCAGCAGAGCCAACAGCTACCACAGCAGTACCAGGCGATCTCTGGTATCCAAGAACAGCTATCACAGCAGAGCCAGGTGATCTCTGGCATTCAAGAACAGCTATCACAGCAGAACCAGACGATCTCTGGCATTCAATAACAGCTATCACAGCAGAGCCAGGTGATCTCTGGCATTCAAGAACAGCTACCACAGCACAGTCAAACCATCAGAGAGCTGAGGCAATCCATCGGGGAGCTGAGACAAGTTATTGAAGAGCTGAGAAAAACAACCCAGGAGCAGGATGGGGCCCCGCCCCGCATCCAGGTGGCAGAGGAACACGGAGGACCGGCGAATGGCGAGAGTATCTTGAATACAAGCATGTCAACGGTAGGGGCCAACGGAAAGATAACTGCAGATAGGAAGAGTAGTATGGAGCGAGTGGGACCGTGGCTCCTGTTGTTCCTGTTTCTAGTCATTTACTTTTACCAGATGGAGGCTATCCCACGCAGGAGCCACGGGTGGAAGGTTGCCGACTCGAGGAAATGCCCACTGATTGAAGTTGTTGACGAGAAGGCGGTCGGGAGAGAGCGGAAACGCGGGTGGAGGTTGCCGTGGGGTCTATTGGACGAGAAGTAGTTGGGGAAATGACCATGTGGTTGGATAAACCCTCGCTTATTCGTGGTCGGGGTTTTGGTATGACCGACACATGGGAGCTTAGTCAAGAAGGGTGGCACATGTGAGAATGGCAGATAGGAACTTAGCGTGAACAGGTGGGAAGGATGGGGACGAACATAGGAGCTTAGCGTGGACAGGTGAGAAGGATGGGAAGGATGCGAGAATGACAGATAGGAGCTTAGCGTGGACAGGTGGGAAGGATGGAAGGGATGTGATGATGGCAGAGAAACATAGGAATTTAGCGTGGACGAGCAAACTCAGAAAGACCAAGCCCTCAATCACCTAATTGACAACACCCTCTATCTCCCATCCAAGAACAAAGGCAACGGCAGGCAATCATGGCACAAGATATGCAGGGAGTGGTCCGTATGGTACAGCTTGCGTTGAGTAACAACATTACAAAGCTAAACGACACAAACTATATCAAATGGAAGAGGGACATGGAGACTAGGCTCAGAGGAGCTGGGTTGTGGCCTACCTTCCCTTGAAGACCCCCCCGAAGTACCCGATGCAGTTTTACCCCAACTGGCGTTGTGCCAACCCTGTCAAATCCGGTATTACTTAGCAAGGCGGAAGCAGATGGTTAGCTGGAGAAGATTTCAAAGATATAGCTGAAGCCCATGATGAAGTCAGAAGGGGCAATGCTTTCTTTGATGCTTTAAGCTTTGATGCCAAGTTGAGATTTCATTTTCTTACCCAGTCAGTCAATCATTATATTGATAGCAAGCCGGTTTTCCACCTCTACCAAGCTAAGGCTGAACAAACATACCAAGTTAACAAGTAGAAGTTACTTTCCAAAGGACAGGTTCCACTGTCGATATAGAATATCAACATCTAGAACATTCCATAAGGTCAAATCAAACCGAAATGGATCGGTTATTGACCACTACCGCGACAAAATACAACCTGGAACTTTACTCTGAACAACACACTCCCCATTACCGTAACCCACAATACCTTCTATATCAGAGCAATGTTCAAACTCAGTTCCGTCAACGTGTGTTTAGTCAACCAGGACCTGTTGAACGTACCAAGTAAGCATCATTGTGAATCAGCCAGCTATCAGACGGCGCACGAAGCGGCCCGTGTTGGAATGCACACCCACCCCACCGAGTGGCTCCTCATACGACCACTAGGGTTGTGCATAGGAGTACTGAGTATATAAAAGAGAAAAAAAAAACCCACCGAGTCAGGTCACCAAACGATATCAGGTCATGTGATTTGGTTATCCTCAAACTCAAGAATTACGTTTGGGTTTTATTTCTTATTCATGATCCTATCATGATGTTTCACCTGCAGTCAGCTTACATGCGTCCTCGTTGCGTCTGCATATTTCCTATCTGCATGTTTGCTTATTCTAAGGTATACTTTTACCCTGAAATCTCGCCTGTACACCTATATACCAGCTAGATTTCCTACTATCTCGCTTCTAACCAAGCAAGTCTTCATACAGTGAACTGTCCATTCTATCATCTGTCCAATACAGATCGGCTATGTGCTGCTCTCGCTAGTGGATGTCGTTTGCACGTGTTAAAAATGGGATGGCGAGCTTGCATAGAGCTTAAGACGACCCATACCTCTAGTGGGCAATTGTGGCAAGGCTGGGCAAAAGTGACAAGATGGAGGTCATATAAACAGCTGATTTCTACCTGTACTCCTATTTTTCATTCAATCAATTCTTCCATGGCGGCAAAACTATCTACCGATCAGAATAGCAAGCCCCCACGAATATAATCCTCTTTATTCACCCAAGATTCTCTTTCTCATAACCTCCTAATCTTACATTATGCAGTACAGTAATTATCAAAAATATTTTTTAAAAAAATATTTAAAAAAATATATTAGTATGGTGAGTGGGTCAATAACTTCCTGCAACATCGAGCACTCACATTCCGCCAGTTGGTATTCTCAGCTGATTTCCACAAACTCTTTTTCGGGTTTTTTTTTTCCGAAATCTATATATGCAAGTACCTCCCTTATAGTATGCAGCGCAACCGCTCTACTACAGGATACATCAGAAGGAGTGCACGCCCACAAATTGTATGTACAGTATATCCTCGTGCCATGAGTCTGCATACGCCTCACTAAGATTGGTGACAACTTCCCTTTGGCTAAAAATTGCCAATAATCTATAAATGGACATGGACTTGTTATCAGAGGCAGAAATTATCATCTTTAAACCGATTCTAACAGGCAGAAAATGATTAAGCCCAGTGAAATACCGCACCGAGGACTTTATCTTCCACAATCCCCGGGATACTATACTATAGGGCTTACATAAAAACTAATGAACTCACCACTTGTTCCTATCCCGACTTGATAAAACCCGAGACCAGCGGAAAGGCTTCCACTTATCCTATCTAACTCCAGCAGTTACCGGTAAACGTTTCTCAAATTCCTTCCTTCGAGGACAGGTATACAAGTAGAAACATCCAGTGGTGAATTTTTACTCTCACCAAGTGGCTTTTACCCTGAACCAGTGATGTGAAATTATGGTTTCATGGGCAATGAACCCATCACTGCGGAGAAGTTCGGCCAACTCTATGTTTGTATTGCACCAGGTATCTATCTATATAATGCTTTGACAATAGCACATCACAGATTCGAAAGCAAGACAGATTAAAGTTTCTTACAAAAATTTATTTGAAGTGCTAATATCCTATGCGACCGCATCTGCGTATGAAACTTCTAATCCACCACTAACAACCCTTGTGCTGTATTCCGATATCCTGCCTTGCATGAACTAATTTTGTCCTTTCTCTCAATTTCGCTCCACAACCCCTCTAAATTCTCCCTCACTTGCTGCGTCACGTCTCTCCAACAGTTCATATTCTCTGTCGCCGCCATGAGCTCACCCCCCACCTCTTCCCATGGCCGTACATCAAACCCATCACCCACCCATTTGCCATCCTTCCACCCTAGTATCTCCCAGAGATCCACATCACACATGACATGCACCGCTACTACATGTCCAAACCCCCAGCCCCACCGTGGATGTCGAGCCCGAACGCCAGCGTCATGTGTACCAGTTAACCCATTCCCGCGGACAAATAGCCTCTTCGTCAAATTCCTCAATACATACTCCTTATTTTCCGGGAAAAATTGAACTCGGGACAATACCCCCTTTGGATGCCTCCAACCGTTCCCATAAGTAGGCTCCATGTAATACCGTTGACCTCCATATACTGGCCTTGTGTGATCTTGGTATTTCCCCGGGGGTAACTGAGGAAGCTTCACAGCCTCAGAAACATCCACAAAAATTTCATCGAATGCAGGCATATTCAATGATACTGCATTGTGCACTAAACCCTCTAGCAGCTCCCTCACTGAGGGACGCAGGAACTCGAACACACTGCACTTGTTCAAGTGGGCGTACTTGAGGATTTCTGACCACGTTGCTCCCTTCATGACTAGGAGGGGTGTATTTTCCCACGTGCCTAGGGTTCTCTGGAAGCGGGACTGGAGGACTGGGGTGGTAATGTGTGTCAGCAGTGGAGTAGCCAAGAAAAGTGCGTATAGATCGTCAAGAGCTAAATAATCAAACATCATCCAAAACAAGTCGATCGGGAGTCTTTGTAAACCATCCGCAAATTCCATGTCTGGGGGAATACATCTCCCCAGGATCCTTCTCCAACAACAGCAGAAATCAGTCCCACTTGAGTCTTTGGAAGCTGCGGCTGGCGATAACACCGCAATCCGCATCAATATCTCTTCCGGGAAATCGCCAAATATCCACTCCCCTATGATACCCCAATCCCCTAACGTCTCTCCTCGAGTCGGCGCAAATACTTTACAGATTTCATCTGCAGAGTGGGGCCTGCGAATGGGCCAGTCGGAGGGACCTGGCCTACGATAAACTCTGGGGCAGGGGGGACGATATCCCTGTGCAGCCCATCCGTTGGGCCTCGTGATGTACGCGTGAATACTCATCTTCTGTGTCGGTTGGCGATGTTTGCTGAGAATGTTTTGGTGATGTATTGATGAAGTAGCAAAAGTAGTTGCATGATCAGCCGCATGTAGACGGCTGTTCCCCAGCGTTACAGCGTCTAACTGGACAGGCAGTGCAACCAGACAGGCAGTGCAACTGGACAGCTAACCTGACAAGGTTAACTCACTATGCCTAGCTGTACTAGTCTGCCCAACTCGGATTAAATCATACCAAGTACATGAAGGTATCAAGGCCTTTTGCAACCGTTGCTCATGTTCCTCAGTTTCCTGGCTGACTGGCATATCTTCAGTTTGTATGTACGTATATCGCATACACTATCGAAACAATTCTTCATTTTTTTCTATTTACACCTTAATGTATACGTGTACATGTCTTGAATACCAACGTTCGTTTCTTCATTTGTTCTAACTTGACTGTCACGCCCATGCTAGCCCACCCAAGTTTAGCTGTCCTGTTGCAGTGCCAGACGCTGTAGTCATGGTTACTTTTCTTCCAGGATAGGAGCATAACTTGAGCCGCAAAGTGGGGAAATATTAAGAAAAGCGGAATACTCCGTATTAAAAGTATATATACGAAACTCCCTATATAGTGATCTCGGCCCCAGTCTCTTATCTACCTACGCGCTAAAATAATTATGCTGCGGGGAAATATATAGCAGTTTCTTACAACGGAGTAGTACTATAAAAATAGATCCAAACTCGAAGGCATTTCTGAGTAGCATAGTATCGTATATCTATAGACAAAAGCTTGAACTACTAACAGGTCGAAAGGTGTTCACTTCCAACACACAGGCGGTCCCCGGTTCAAACCCGGGCGAAATCATTGTTTGTTCCTTTTTCATTTGGTGAATAAGCACAAATGTTTTCCACCCTACAATGCAGACCGAGTTTTCAACTCTCAGATTCTGAGTTTAATTTACAATTGCTTCCAACCTCTCCTCAGTTACGACGCCGACAACACCGTGCAGGACGAGCCCTCTTGGCGATCTCGGCAACCAGAGGGGCTCTCCCACGTCGGAATTTACAGTAATCGGCAGAGGAAGAGCAGGTGAGCAAGAATACCTGATCTCCGCCACAGGAACCCAAGAATCACGGAATCCCCCAGAGGGTCAAGCTCAGGGCCGTTCAGCTTGATCGGAGGAAAGTTTCAATGAGGGGTATCCTAAAAGCGGCGCATTGAAACACTTAGTTGACAGGACAACCAAGGCAAAAGCAGCAACATACTGGTTTCAGTGGAAACAGTAATGCCGAAATCGGGAAAGGAAAAGGCCGGAGAAGGGGTGGGTCACGCCCCCAAGTCTTTCAAATGCCCCACCGAAGCACAACACACTAGAGCCTAATCAGCTCCCCTCCCCAAAGGCAACTCCGACAGGCAGGGGAAAGGCTCCACAGATTAGGCAGCCGCTGGCTCCTAAGGGGACTTAGAAGAGCAGGAAAGGCCGTTCAGTGGTCGTCTTTGTTGGTGTACAGTATACCATCGGTATCTGGCAATCCTGGCACTCAGTGATCACGTTTTGTCCTAGCGGTTATACTCTCCAACAGGTTATGAGCCCGGTGCGCATGGAGCACAACCAATTCTCGGAACATTGCAGAGGTATGCTAAATATTCCAAATGTTAGAATATTAGAACAAATGCTAATATACACATCATGCACGTGGGTACTAGAGAGTTATGGACAACTTCAACCCAGCTTGAGACCGACCTATTTAATAGTGATGAGCAAGAGGTTTTAAGTGATCGAGATATGTCTAACATATCTAGTTCGCAGTTTATCTCTACTTTTGACTCGGAGTTTGAGCATAATGCTACAGTAGCTCAATCTTTGGAACGTGCTTGTGCAGGATCTGGTGGAACCCCGTCAGAGGTCTCTACACTTACACCATCTGCCTCCGGATCTCAAATAACATGGTACAGTCGAAGTTCGCAGCGTCGCAGTTGGATATGGCTTCATGGTACAGCAATATCAATAAATGGAAAACCTTTCTGGCGGTTTAAGAACCCAGCATCGGCGCACTGAGAGAGGTATTCTGGAGCCAGATTCTCAAAATTCAATCATTGACAACCTTTCGGAAATAGCATGCCCCGCATTCAATTTAATAAAGATGTTTTTAAACAGTTACTTTTTCAATGGATTGTTTTCTGTCATGTTTCCTTCCGACAAGTAGAAGAACCAAGTTTTCGTCTTCTTCTTGGCTATTTGTCGGCTACTTCTGCAAGTTATACTTTTATTCCACAATCTCTTCCACACTCCGGTTCTACTGCCCGTGCTTGCCATGCAGCTCTATTTACAACAAAAGCAAGCACTCATCTTATTGTTGGAATCTCCTTCTACTATCCATTTTACTTTTGATTTATGGACCTCTGGTAATCATTTAGCACTGCTTGGTCTAGTTGCACATTGGATTAATCAAGAAGGAAAATGTTGTCGTGCGCTGCTTGGATTAAGAAGAATGCGTGGAGCACATACTGGGGAAAATCAGAGTCAAATTCTGTTAACCATTCTACAAGAATATTCCTTGGTACATAAAATTGGTTATTTTACTTTTGATAATGCTACTAATAATGATTCCGTTTTGTTATACCTCTCTCAGCAGTTAAAGGATATGGGTATCAGGTTTAATCCTATTGAGAGTCGCTTGAGATGTATTGGTCATGTTATTAATTTAGTTGTGAAGGCATTTCTATATGGACAAGACTTTATGGATACTAATGATGATACTAATAGTACAGAAAACTTAGATCTATATGATCAATAGCGGAAACGAGGCCCATGGAAAGCTTCGTAATATCATTACATACATCTGTTGGACACCAAAAAGAAGAGAAGAATTTGCTAAAATTACGCAAGAAGCTCAGCCTGAAGAAACAGCCTTTCAACCAATTGCTGCAAATCTTACTCGATGGAATAGTGATTTCAAGGCTTTAAAGAGAGCATTGCGATTGCGGAATGGGTTTGAAGTTTTTATTGCAAGACACATGCGAGGTGGGCTGCAATATTATGGAAAACCTGGTATGTAGACTTTTTTACTTGCCATACTATATAACTGTGATTATTAACTTCCTTCATTCTCTTCTAGCTGTAAACGACGCATTCCAACTACTACAGCACATACTACTCCTACCACCTCTACAAGTCTTGACTCAACCTTAAACAATTGGAAGAACAAGCGGGCTCCTCGAATGCTCCAAAAAGATGAACTTGAACACTTTTCAGCATCCACTATTATCGAAACTGATAATCCACGAGTTTGGTGGATTCAGCATCAAGCGGATTATCCAGAGCTTTCTATTTATGGCACTTAATTTACTTGCAATTCCAGCTATGAGTTCTGAAGTTGAACGAGTGTTTAGTAGCATTGGGTTAATGGTAACAGACCGGTGCAACCGGCTGAAGGAGGATATTTTAGAAGCAGTCGAATGCATGAAGTCATGGCAGGCAGATGGCGGCCTAGTTGGTTTTGATGAGGCGGAGCAGGTTGTAGCATGTTAGAGCAATTGGAGATTCAGGGTATGGCAATGGGAGTTGAGTCTCGTACTGAGTAGCGGCAGTCATCTTAGTTGTCTTTTCATATCTTTTGGTTTCTACCTAGCCTTGTCCGGCTACTGCACAAGTTCGATTCCCTGAGAGAGCGCTGGGACAAAAGGAAGGGTATTAAATAGTTATTTACAATGATATGAGCCTCAGCCGCCACAGCTTGGTGTTTAGTTTATTGGCCTTGAAGAGTTTACCAGGAGCATAATTCTTGATTTGATCCCTGTGTGCGGTTTGGGGGGGAGTGTTGGTATACAGTATACCATCGGTGTCTAGGCAAACCTGGCACCTAGTGATCACGTTTTGTCCTAGCGGTTGTACTCTCCAACACTGGCAGTGGCATCTTAGACAGAGCGATCTCCTTTAGTGCACAGGACGGCCAGCTTAGGATGAAGGTTAGAGGAAGCTGCCGCATAGCCTAGGGCTGAATTGGTGTATAGACTTTAAAAAAAAAAAAGCTTCCAACTTCTTCGCCCCCAGAGCTGCTCCGTGCTTATAACCCATACTAAAGAACATACAGTGCGTAGGTGAAAGTTATGGCGCACCTCCCTGCATATTTATATGCGCCAACGCGCCATAACTTTCACCTACGCACTGTATATCGAGGACCTTGCCAACCAAAAAGATTGCCATACTCAAGGCCTTCTCTTTCCCAGTAAGTCCCTTTGGGCTAATATAATATTGATAAGGACAGAATCCGCATCTTGTGTATGAGGAATAAACCCACCCACACTACATACGCTGCATTGCTAGTAAGAACTGGCTCAGAAATTCACAGCATTGAGAAACTACAATTTTAATCAAGCAAACCGATATATGTGTGATAACTGCTACATATATATGTTCCAACCTCTGAAGTGGAAATCTAATGACTGAAATTAACGCTCCTGGATCCTTTTGTCAACTAAAGCTCGGGATGTAAGTAGCTTCACGAGAAAGAATGAGGCGAGTCTTGCCCGAATCTTCTCAGGATAGAGTAGCCTTGTGGATCAGGCACGACTGACATCAAAAAACTGCTGTCTTCCGCATGCTCCGGTCCGATTCACCACGTGGGTAGCCAGGGTCACACAACTGGATTCGTTTACCTTCACTCGTCACATTTTAACGGTCCGGAAGGTCGCAGAAAACTTTTTGAAGTTGCACCAATTATGTGCAAAGTCGGGTCTTTGTAGAGCATGAGCTGAGCTGATATGGGTGAAGCTATACCTAGTATGCTTTATGTAAATTTCGCTCCTGATTTACCGGCCTAGAAACTGAGGACAAAAACTTGCAGTTAAATTCGACCCAAATCTTCCCACTATCCAAACCGACATACCACTCTCATCCCCATAATTGTACTACTGTACAACTGGTATATAACGGACTATATGCCTTGTGCAACAAATGATGACTCAGATACATTTTTGGTTTTCTGGGGATAATTCGATTGATTGCACTCGGGAACGCCACGCGGAATATGTGTAACCATTGATATATACATTAATCTGTTAGTATTTAGCATGCACCTTGAAGAAAGGGATTTTAAACATTGACACCCCCCAACCCTTCATTCCGCAGTCGCCACAGATACCGATTTCTGCAAGCACTTCCTCCTGCGGGACCAGAGAATCCCCACTTGCCATAGATAGCTGCTAGAACAATCCACAATGGGCCTCACTCTATTTCCAACCCTACTCTCCACTGCACTGTTGGCGGTACATGCCATAGCCATTGCTGTACGAAGATCCATTCCCCCGCCACATTGCCTATCCCGGCAGCCTCGGATCCAGATCAATAAAGTACGCTAACACCCCTCTCTCCACCACAATTTAGAACCCTTACCCGCTCCACCGTGCGAACTCCAAATAGTAGGATCCAACTTACCACCTTCAACCCTCTTTCACTCCAACTAACCCCCCTCCACCAGCACTAGCACCAGCACCAGCACCACCCCCACAACCACTTGCCTCAACTCCCCCACCCCCGAGGGAAGCCCTCCGACCCTCCCACCACTGGCTCAGCCGTATGCGCAGTGTGGGGGGATTACGTATCGAGGGCCGATTACGTGTACGGAGTGTTTCATTTGCGTATATTTGTCGCGTAGGTGGTCTCTATTCCGTTTGGTTTGAGTGCGTTGTGACCGATGATTACGGGAATGATCAAAGAGGCTGATTTGAAGGGTAATAATACAGCGGAGTTGTCAAGGTGTTTGCCAGAGTAGCTCGGGGGAATGTTGATTCCGAATTACGGGCCAACGAATTAGAGGGTGGTAGGATTTGAGCTGAGGTGTAAGGGGCGGTTGGTAAAGGTGAAGCAATTATGGTCGAATACTCCGCAGAGCCACGTATATTGATACCAGATAAGATTCGTTTTCCACAACCAAAGGTTCTGTGATAGTATAGTCGTAGGTAGAGCCGTTTGCAAGTGAGCTTGGAGCGGATACGGATCCCGCTTAAAAATGCATGTTGTCCTCGCAATTGCGCCCAGTTTGTGCTACCAAACATAATCGCAAACCAGCCCTGCATGAGCAAGGGTCGAATTGAAGGAACTTTGGTGCAAGGGAAAACATACCCACCACTAGTATACCACCTGTCAAACTATCTACGGTAAATCGGAAAGTCCTAAGGTGGTAGAGTGCAGGCAAGAATTAGATACCGGTAGCCCATTTTGCTCAGGTTGTCCCCTAATCACTCAGTTAGAGCTCTGCTGAAGAGCATGGCACGAGACAGCTGTAGGTATATTCCATACTTGGTACTCGTAAGCCTCGTGAATAAAGGGCATCATAGCAGCCAGCCTCAGGAATTCATCACGATTCTAAGCGAGAGCCGGTACTTACCTTGTACTCTAAGTACTGTATAATTTCAGTGCTGCTAATGAGTAGAAGTATATATATATCAGACGTTCATCAGACTTTGAATTTTTAGTTGTATCAGACTCGGATCTATATATGTAATTACCTACCTCATCACCAATGAAATTCTTACCAAAGTCACTAAGATTCTCTTTGGCATGTTCTGGACCCAACCGCTTACGACATATCCCACGCTTTTCCAGCACACTCAGTGCTCTGCGTTTTCCTGCACTTCTCAACATAATTGATACTGGTATCGCTGGTACCTATTGCAATTGCAAGGCCGCTCCAGAACCCACTACTCATATGCCAAGCTCAACCCCTGTCATTTTCTATACCGCATCCCCTGCTATCCATACCAGACAGAAAGCGCCGGATTTTAGCCGTGCGTTGATGTATATAGCAAGGGTGGACTGTACAGGTTAATCAGCCAACAGATCCTGGATCTGGTTATTTTGCAATACTGAACCGGACACTCATATAGGTATCCAATCATTGAAATCAAACAGGCTAGGTGCATGCATGCATGCACGAGTCCCCAAGTGAATTTTCGTATTCGTAATACCCTACTCCGTACGGAGTACTCCCATGGTTTATATAGGTGAATGAAAATGTACCATTCATCCATACCATCTGTTATGTGAGAGCATGAATATGATGCTGAATTGCCCTGATATTTTATAACAAATTTGACAAAATTCAACTGGTTCTGCATCCACCAAGCCTTTCTGCAGAGGGTTGTGTACAGAGAAAAGTCTTGTTCACTGCCTATTTGGGAATAGCGGGTATGCGCGCATATGCAAGGTGTATGCACGATATGCAATTTGGCATTTTTCACATCTAGAGCGGAGTGGACTCGGTAAGCACAGACATGTATAGTACTTACTAGGTACACAACGCATGAAAGCTTCGGCTGCAGTCTCTCTCATGCATGAGGTAGAGTATCAGGATGTCATCTTGACAGCACTCAAGCCGAGTGGATCAGCCAATGAAAGGGCATCCAAGAAGCAATGAATTGACTGATTTACCTCATCATATACCTATAGTATATCTCAGCTGCAACTCAATTCGATCCATGCAAGTTTGTCAACTGCACTATCGGCTCTTGTATGTAGCTTTCCGACAGGACATCACCACGCAAGTAATCACCCATCGAAATAGCGGTGCTGGCGACAAAACCACTGAAATACATTGGATTAAAATACTATCTATCTTCAAATTGCTAGCTCTAGCATGAAGGTTTGGACCCCTAGATTATACGATTCCCAATGTGCGAGATGAAGCTTACCCTACGTAAACGTTCTACTAGTCCTTCATTGGGTGTGGGCCTGGTTTGGATATATCTAAATCTGCAAAATTGTGGGCTAGGGAATGCAGCGGGGAAGGCAATGCATCTTCTGCTGTGAGCGGGAGATGCCCCTACAGCTATAAATGGCCATGAGATGGGGCCTTCACTGTGGAATGCTTGTCTATTTTAGGCGATCTCGCATAAATTCCTGGTCCCACACTCCATCGAGGATTTACTCTCAATTCCTAGAATAATTACCACATCAATCCGGTAAACTCATGATATCAATAGCCACTCGAAGAGAAGCCCCAATCCCTGAAGAGCTGAGGCCCTCATCTAGATCATCTATATATATAGTACTCTAATTCCCTCTGGTGGTGATGACAGTGGTCTAGAGCTTCCTAGGTCGTTCCTCGTGCATTCCTCGATCGCTCTCAACAAAGGTCACTAGCAGTAACCTCGCTTCCGCTTGACAATGAACACCTTTAATCTCGTTCTTTCTGTGCTCCTGCACCTATCTCTGCTCTCTCACATAGCAGGATGTACGTATCCTACAGAACGCAAGCTACCGTTACTGCAAGCATTGCGTGCAACTGGACTTGAGTCCTACGCCGATTTCCTTGAGCAATATCCCACCCCCGAGATGAACTATCCCGATATAATTGTGTTCGCACCCACAAACAAAGCCGTGAAAGCTTATTTGGCAGCGAACCCTGACTCCAAACGGGTTAAAGTTCATCGTCGAGCCGCAGCGGTAAACATACAAGTAAATGAAAATAACATTGGGATAGGTGCCACTGTCATTGCAAATTTAACAGAGGCAGGTATGCTAATCACAACTGGTGGGGGGGATCCTGAAGGCAACAAGGTTGCGAAGCCTTCACCAGGAGGAGGTGATGGGGGTGGGAGTGGTCCTGGCGAGAGCTCGGGGTCCAAAACCCCGAGAGCTAGGAATCTCGACCTGGGTGAGAGGACTGACAGTCCTAAAAGCTACTATGCGACAATTACCGCTGGGGGTGGGGTACGCACAAAGGTCTTACAAGAGGGCCTCCCATTTCAAAACGGTCTCATCTATGCTGTAGACGGGTATGTGGTGTTATTACTATATGCTCTTGCTTGCAATTGGTTTATGAATGTATATGACTAATACTGTTCTTCTGTAGCTTCTTTAATCCAACCATGGACTTTGGTGCCACAATCACCGCACCGAGTGGTTTCAATTTGACATATCTCCGAAAAATATTCGAGAGAATTCCCCACGCTCGAGAAAAGTTGTTCCGAGCACAGAAAATCACATTCCTTGCCCCTACCCAGGAAGCATTTGACAAGACTGGGCTTAAGGCTTGCACATCAAAAACCCGCCTATTACAAGAATTTTTGGATAATCATACTATCACGAGTGGGTTCCTGGGTTATACACCATTGTTGAAGGATGGAAAATGCTACACCACTGATGGTGGAAGTCAATTTGTTCCCAAATTCAACGGAACTCACACGTTACTCAATGATACAGTTATTGTTGGGCCTGATCACATTGTTACGACTGGTGTAATTCAGATTATCAACAAGGTATACTCTCATTATTTGTCCGGCACATAAGACCCTAACTGATTTCTTTTCCTAGGTTCTCTACCGCCCGAAGTAGAAATGCATAACTTGAATCTCGACTCCATTATCCATATCTGGGTACATTCAATACGAGTAATGGATCATTGAAAAGACCGAAACCCACATCCCAAAGAGTACAGGTGAAGTGCTCAGTGAGAATCGCGAGGGTAAACAGTTCACTGAAAGAAATTCACTTCGTATAGCATCTATAATACTCTTTCTTATTTCCTAATTTTCATTATAGATTTCTTGATGTCTTTGTTTCTTCTCTTCTCGTTAGCTAGGGAAAAAAATAGAAAAATGGGGTACGAAGGAATAACGGCATTGGTCTTACTAGGGGAGTTAAGGGAAGCATACTGACTAAGGGTGTATTTTAAGGAGACGTTTTTCATTTCGATATTAAGTCTCGATTTGCTTCATGTAATCAATAATATTGATAGTTGATTGTATCCAGAGTGAGATGCACATATTTGCACACGCATTATCGAAAAGCAAATACAAGCCGGCTGTCAAAGACTTCCAATGCATGCCAGCGGGAACCTTCCTAACGCATGGGTGGCGTGACCAGAGTGACTAGGTATCAGCTTCTTCCGCTGAGCTGGTGTTTACTCTCAACAGAACACATCTCTGGAGCCTTCTTTCCAAGGTGCCAAGAAAACATTCGCTGCTACGTGCCGGAGAGTGTGGGATTTGGTAAATCTACTGAGTTGAAGCGGGGTTGTAGCCACAGGGAAGTACCAACATACATCATGCACATAATTATAAAAAGTCCATCGATGCATTCAACCTATTCTTGTGTTCCGTTTGTCTAGGTACCGCTGCAGTCAGCCTGCAACATGGGCTACTCTCCTCTCTTCGCCGGTAAACACACGGCCGTAGTAGGTACTAATACTTCTGTTTATGCATGCGTTTAAGAAAGTGAGTTCTCAACTCCACCCGACAGGGTTGAGATTTGGACTTCGGCCTCTCTTGGCCAGGAGGGTTCATGGTCCTACCCCACTCGATGAGGTACTTTTTTTTAATTAATCATTACTCGCATTCAGCCTATCAATGAGGTACTATATGTAAGTAGATCCCTACAGTACCCTCTAGCTAAATGGATCCGTACACCTATCGAACCAGTAAACATTTCCAGAAATTTTGCTCAGATGTCCTAGAATTAGATTATTTCAATCTTGAGAACCTCCTAGTGGTTCCCATCTTTATTCTCCAATGTTACAGCTTCGTGACCCTAAACTTTGTTCCAATATGTGTAATATAGTACACAATGCAATAATTATTATTGAGCATCTCTGGTAGTATAGTGGTAAGTATTCCCGCCTGTCATCACGACCGAACGCGGGCGACCGGGGTTCAATTCCCCGCCAGAGAGTTTTTTTTTGTTTACTCTGTCCGCCTTTGACCCGAAAGATTAATGGTGCAGTATTTAGAATCCGTTTCCTAGTCCGGTTATCCGTTTCCCCAAATGCCACCCTACTATATTTTATAGTATCTAGTATGATAGTAATTGGCAATGGAATAATTTACAACCCATTAGATAGTAAATTCATGATATATCCTTCAATAGCCAAAACTGTGCAGTATTACGTCTTGTCATTTATGTGATGATATGCACCTAAGCTTGGGGAGCTGTACTATGCTTTATAGCCAGTATCATAACCCGTTACCTCCCTCGGTTGATTATATCCGTGACACACAAATATATACAATGCGTGGGGGAAAGTGAGGACGCACCCCCCTGCACTCACTTTCCCCCACGCACTGTAGATCCTGGTTATGTAAACGCTCGAGAACATTACACTTTTACACCCAGAGGCCATCAAGTTGAGAAAACAAGGCCCAACACACTCTTGTGGGCCACAGGAAACGTGGCAAACCTCATCCTTGTCCATTAGCAATTGCAAACATATATTCCCGCTACAACGTAGCTCAATTGTAGCTAGCCATACAACGGCAATTCTATCATTCTTTATCAAACTGTTACTCTTCTTCTTTTGCGACTGGCTACTTATTAAGTCTACGCAATGAGTGAATGCGTTGTGCCATAGTCTTGTCGGTTTTTCATGGGAATCAAACATGGATCGCTTGTGGAGGTTGTGGGAATCACAGCTAATGTACAGAAGAGGAAAATATCTAAGACACGTGCCCATGGGGCTTTAGGATTTGTTCGTATATTTGCTCTTCATACTTTATTTTTACTAAAATCGGCCCTCATATTCGATCAATCTAGACCAGCGCACTCCCAGGTCTATGGCCTGACAATTGCTCAACGTCCCTGCCTCCTCCCCCTCCCCCCCTCTAGAGATAGATATATATAGAAAAGTAATATATATGGTTGTGTTCTTGGCAGCGAGTAAATGCTGTCAGGATTGCACAGAACGCGCAGGGAAGCATTGGTCAGTGAGTGCTGGCTGTAGTAAGCCATATGCAGACGTAATATCGGGGGTACCTTGCTTCATTCCAGCATGGCTATCCAAAAAATTAATTCTACAGTAGGCTCAACGTTATTCCCGAATTCAAGGTGTTCTCAAAAACCCCTCTGTGTTCATCAGGGTAGTAGTAGTTATCCTCCAAAAATAAGTGAGGAATCCAATTCAAAAGTAGTTGTCAAAGAAATACATACATAGTTTCCTGATTATAAACATCTTCCCCGTTATTCTGGGGAGGCTTCCTTGATTGTTACCCTCCAGTTCGAAGCCTCCAGCTTAAGGGATCATGATCGCCTTTTCCACCCTAGAGCGTGCATGCCATACATATCGGCAGATAAATTAATAAACCTTATGGTCTGAGCGAGGGGGACCTCGCAGTAGCAAGATATTTACAATTCGAACCTCACTCACTGCGCCGAGTAACTACTATACCGAAGCACCGGAGGTCACATTATAGGTGGTCCCCCTCCCTATGGAATGTGGTAACGCTGGATGAGCCTGGCGCATGAGAAAGCCAAGACTTGATTCAACCTAACTCTACCATACTGCCAGACTAGCGAATCGAACGGCGATTTTGTGTTCTCGTGCCCAGACCGATTTATTTGAGTGGGTGCTTAAATCGGTCTGGAACTATACTTCTCAGATTTCATTAACGCTAGCTGCGGCTACTCCGGTGCCCGGAGCAGATAAAATCGCCCCGGAGAAGGTCAAACCTGCTCCGCCATGCCACTCAGCGCCCGGAACAGAGATTCAATTAAAAATATCCCACACAATTCTGCTCAGTAACATTAGCCTAAAGTTGCTCCTGCTCGGACTTCAGTTTAGAGGTCACGTGATACTAGCATTTCCTGCTCCATGTTGAAATATCAACAGACTAGAGGCGACAGCGGAAGGTTCTAGGGGGTTAGCCTAGTATGTATGGATAGTAGAAAGGCTTGAAGGCTTGTTCGATGTAGATGTTCGATGTCTCTTAGTTATTCGATACCTATCCATACAAGATTATACAAGGCCTTTATACATCGGCCCGACATGTAGATATTCAACCAATTCAACTCCCTGTAGCATTCCCCAATCCCACGCTAGTATTGCATTCTCCATGGCATAGCATTCCAGAGC
>Ga0307514_10002581_pt1 | contig 18596 bp, 20 predicted proteins | sample 16_EM_MG_FD_203088 | JGI IMG/M metagenome (GOLD analysis project Ga0307514, IMG submission 203088) | Populus trichocarpa ectomycorrhiza microbial communities from riparian zone in the Pacific Northwest, United States - 16_EM | ecosystem: Host-associated > Plants > Roots > Unclassified | place... | reverse complement strand
CGTGGATGTCATCAACAAAGTGTGATACCGAGTTATATTCCACTTGCGGAGTCTGACTCCTCGCACAACAAATATCAACAATGTGGATATATATAGCCAACAGTCATCACCTCCTGAACGTCAATTTGACGCCAGGAAAATGGCGTATAAAATTTTCTAAATGGAGACAACGTGTCCTCTTCATCAGCGGTGGCTACACTTCAACTCGTCAAACCTTTCCGCTCGGTGTTTCTCTCATCTTGTTCTGATCAACTTCAAATTAGTGCGGTTGTGCAACAAACACTTGTATCTATACATTACACGGGTATAAAGGGCTTCAGCATGTCAAAGCTCTATGTACAATAAAGAGATCAATCAGCATTACAGCCTGCTTGCTAAGACCTTTCTGATAAAATTATGAGAGTTTACTTGGTCCTGCCACTGCATTACTCTCGTTTGCCATTTCACGCTTCTTCGCCTTTGCAAGTAAAACGCGCAAAGTGTTGATCACATACGTCAAGGAAGCATCTTTCCGATTTTCTAATCTTTGAATGGATTTGATGATACTGCAAAAGCGATCAGCTCTTACTCCAATTGAGTCGAGTAGAGTGTAAAACCTCTTTGACCCCAAGCGAACAACGTCACAATTTTTGTACAAATGTGATCCCGGAGAATTGCACACAACACAAGGCGAGGGTGTATTCGAAGGATCCTTGTGCCGCTCCTGAGAAGATCCATGGTCAGTTGACTTGCCTGATGTACCCTGTGGTATGGTAGTCATTTTCTTGGGAGGAGGTTGCTTAGGCAGGGCATTGAGTAGTGGAACAAGGGGCTGGCCTGCAATCAAGTAGACATGACCCCGTGCTTTAAGGGTGTTGTCAATAGCTTGAACCGCCGCACGCTACAAGTCGTGAGTGTCACGATACCATGCCACATAGAATCCTTACCCTTTCCTCCCAAGGTTCATCATTGGCATGATTAATGAGCATTTCCCTGTATTCCGCAAGGTTCTCGGACCGCTCAACCATGGCACATTCATTGTCACCATGCTGCTGACCACATAAACCACAGTCGATGATGGCTGTTGGGACAGTGCTTTGATCCAAATTTACCGTAATCGCTTCTTGAATGTCTGCTTTGTCCAGTTCGACAATGTCGCTTTCAGGTTCGCTGTTCATCTCCACATCAGAATATTCGGACGCCGATTGGGACTTTTCGCGAGCGGCAACGATGTCTCGAGAACCTTCAGTGGTAGAATTCATTTTGATCTAGGTTTTAGACGTTTAGTGCATCCAGAAAACAAGAAATAAGCTTCGATAGTACCTTCGCCATATCTGCAGCCCGTCGAGGTACACCCCGACCAGATTCAGCGAGTTGTCTATTGCGTTCCTTCTGCTTTTCTTCGTTTAGCTTCTCCAATGCTTGAGCCCATGAATCCGTCTGATCCTCCTCGACGACTTCTTCCAAATCGTGCTTATCAGCTGACCAGACCTTCGCAAACGAGAAGCTCAGCCCACTACCCCCAGCTTTTGGCCCTTCTTGAACTGCTTCCCTCTGAGTCTTCTCGATCAGGTTGTCCACGTCTTGATCGGAATCTGAAATCAAGGTTGAAACTACGTAGACAAATAAATATTATAAAACCAACAGGTAATGTCTCGAGAACTTTGGTTCGATTGGAACAGCGCTTGAGCCCCATGTGTAAGAATAGACTTCACATTCTCCCCACCATTTTCTTCGTCATCATCCATCTTCTGTACAATGAGATGATCTAGAACCAGTTTCTTCTTTCCAATCTGCATAATTCGCTCTTAAGAAGGTGTCAGTTTAGGTCAGAGAACTACACTGTATGGAAGAATTGCCTTCAGCGGAGTCCTTGACCATTAACTTGAAAACAAGGCAGGTTTTCTTCTGTCCGTATCTGTATGCTCGAGCAATGGCCTGCAGGCGAGGTCGTCTTGGTGTTCGTTAAACAACTAAGGTGCCCTTACCTGTAAATCCTGTGGGAGACAGTACCCTGAACATGAGGACACTTGAATCGAGGATATCACGAACCTGATGCGGATTAAAGTCTGGGTCGAATATAATGACAGTATCGGCAGTCTGCTCAAGTCAATAAAATATGAAGAGGAACAGGGTGAACAAAAACACACATAGAGATTAATACCAACGCCCTATTCGTCATACAAGAGGTCTTTGAACTTGACAAAAGAAGAAAAGAAAAGAAGCTTACGCCGGCTCGCGTAGTAAGGAGGAAAATGAAATAATCAGAGCCGGGCTTGTTGAACTCATCCATATATTTTTGGCGGACTGAACCTTTGGTATTCCCGTCCTGAAATTTTTGTGTACAGTCGGCTCTTTCAAGCAAATTTACAACGTACCAGACGAAGGCACTTGATCTTTTCTCCAACCAAAAAATCCTCTATGATGTTCAAAGCAATTACGAACTATAAGTCCGATAAGAGGTCGCATTAGCTCAAAACGCATAGAAGCCCTACTTGACTGAAGAGCAGAACTCGGTGGCCGCGCTCTTTGAGTTTCGGTAGCAAGGTCTTCAAAAAACGAAATTTCGCACTACCATCAATAAGCTTCTCATGCGTTTCGCGAGGAGGCAAATTCATTGGTTCAATATCTTGAGCATAGAGATATGGATGCTGAAGACATCTGCGCAAGAATCATTGAGGAGACATGAATTCGGACACAAATTTACTTACTTGCGTAATTGCATGAGGACGTTGTTAATGCGGGTTTTTGCCGGTGCATTTTGCTTATTAAAAGACGGCTGCGTAAGCCCCTTGAGGATATCTAAATTATTACCTATGACAACGACGGTAAGGAGACAACACCATTTCAATCGAGCAACTTACTCAAAATAGATCGGTACACTTCCCGTTGCAACGGAGCCATGGAAAGAGGAACTATGACTTCGTTCTCAAACGATGCGTGAAACGCAAATCAGGTTTTTTTAATTATTTGAAATACCTTTGGGGGCAACTCCAGTACTTCGCTCTTCACGCGGCGCAGGAAATACGGCCGCAACCTGTTGTGAAGCTCTTTGACAAGTTCTTCGTTGAGCTCTTCATGTTGTTTTTCCAAAGCCTCCAAGTCACTCCACTCCTCAGGATCAAGAAAGTTCATAAGATTGAAAAGCTCCCGTATGTTGTTATTCAACGGAGTCTGATACAACCCATTAGCTTTTAAGGTGACCATAATTTAAAACTTGCCCCAGTCATGATAATCCGATGTGCGCCATTCAATTCGTTCAGCTTCTTGAAAAGAAGACTACTATCACTTTTAACTGCAAGTCGGTGAGTCACACAAAAGACAAGATCGACAACAGGATTACATACGTCGTTGCCCTTCATCAACAATCAGAACCTAAGAAATGACTTAGCTTGTTCAGAACGTTGAGATTGGTCAAATATGAATACCTCCCAACGTGGCTGGCTTTTGAAAACTGGACCGCTATCTCTTGAATTTGTTATGGCCTCATAAGTAGTAATAAGAACATGGAACTTAGTTTTCGTCACGCCTGGAGGAGCAGATTTATGGAAAAGTTCAAATTCCTTGATGACGTCTCGAGCATTCTTTTCTCCATAATATGGTACTACTCGAAGTTTGGGGGTCCATCTTTCAAATTCCCGAACCCAATTCGTGATGGTGGAGTTTGGGACAACCACGAGGGCTGGGTATGCCTTCCAATTTAGTGCGATGTTCCCTAAGAAACTGACGATCTGGACTGTTTTCCCCTGAAATAATAGGTAGCAGAAACCGTTAGCCACAGAAATGTGAATTCGTGACAGAATTTACCAAACCCATCTCATCGGCAAGAATGCAGTGCTGGTGATTCCACCAATTATTGCAAAGCCAGTTAAAGCCATCAACCTATCAGTTTTTCAAAAGCGACGCGTCACACATGATTACCCAAATCAACGAGTCCAGAACGTACTTGAAATGGCAGAAGTTTGAGGGCTTTTGACTGTCCCAAATCAAGGTCGGCCGCGTTCTTCAACATGGACTTCCGATACGCGTCTTTGCCCCTTTTGTCGAAGGCCCGATAAAAGGCCTTATCTCGACGTGGGACAGAAAGTCGACGAGCTTCAATGAATTTTTCGAATGCAATCCTGAAAGCTTCGTATCCAGCTTCATCTGGGCCGGGAGGGGCGTCCCAAGAAGCTGAAGTAGATTGAGAAAACAGGGCATCTGCAGAACAGATTCACCTACACTCCTCATAGCCTAATTCGTCCCACTTGATAAATGCCCAAGCAACCTCTCTAACATCGTCCATTTGCAAATCCTTACGCTCTTCCCATTCGTCCGCAGTTTGAGTAAGGTCAGCAGGAGGTTCTTTACCTTTCTCAAAGGTCATCCGCTTCTCGTTCGCATACTGATCGTTAACTTCCTCATCGTCACTTATTTCAACCACTCTCCTTTTCGCCCGCTTGGACCCCCCTTTCTTGGTAGGACGCCACAGGAGGACATCGAGAACTCGATGAGTAGTTTTCCACGGAAGCGGTATCCTTTTCTCGGCATCAGGCAGAGGGCCTGAAGGAGATGGCTTTGTGGAATCAGGCTTGACGGAAGAACTGCGAGAGGAATCAACCACTTTCTCAAGAATTGGAAGGTCCTCTGTGTTATCCAGATCCATAGCATCTTTATCGTCATTGATGGGCTCTTCCAGAAGATCCACTTTTGTGCCGCCAGCGACGAAATGTTTCAATTTGCCAGGGCTTGTTGACAGAAGCCACATATGGGGTACCCAGTCCAAACGTCGATAGCTTCTCCCTGACCACTTTACCAGATACTCTCGAGGGAGCTGAGCCTTGTAGTTTGGCAAAACGTTTGGTTCCCGAGCAGGTTCAACAGCACTAGATGGATAGGGACGCCATGCAATGATCTTATCAAGCCCATATTTGTAAGACGAGCAGTCAGCACATAGCCAATTTTTAGCAGTTTGATAGTGTTCTGCAACTTCCGAAACTGTCGCGTCCTCAAAACCCAATGGCTTTGGTAAATGGCTGTAGTGAGAAAGTCGTTTGCAAGTCAAACATCGGAAGAAAAGATCCCGGGAAACTACACGGTTTGAATGTGTCTGCGAAAAATCCACGGTGTTCGAATCATCGCCCATGATAATGTCTCCAGCTTCTGTTGGTTTGGCAATAGTCCCAACTTCCATGGCCTGATCTGCAACAGCGGGCTCAAGAGCAGTTTCCATGCATCCCATGCATACGCCCCCACGCGTGCAGGAGGCTGAAGGTTCAATGAGTGTTCATGTTTTAGCGTAAACCAGTTCGCACTGACCACAAACAAATTCCGTCATTTGGTCAATGTCCAGACCTGCGCGCTTCTTAGGGATAGGAATGGAATCACGACCCTCGGGTTGTTGACCCTCGGCTTCCCAATCTTTCCCCCGGATCGCCTTTAGCAATTCATCTTGTTGAGTGCCCCCCAAACACCGCCAGTGGGCAGCGACGGGGCATTTGAGGCTACAATGTCTCGTTCAGAATATTTCCGAAGCAACATGCTACAGAATACAAACCATTGCACCCATCCACCCAGACTCAAAAACTTTTCTTCGTCATCCGACCATTCAAATTCGTCATCTGTGCTGCGCTTCCTTTTCTTTCCTTTACCCTTGGACTTCTTCCTGAAAGCCTCTAGCATCTTGTGAGCTGGCCCATCGTGACACTTTTCACAGACTTCGCGATGTAATCGTAAGACTTCACGGCCATCGTCATCGGAGAAGGGATCTTCGCCAATACTCTTGATGTCTCTAACACGTCCGTACATGGGCACGAGGGATTTCGAGCGAGGAGCCTTCTTCCTCGGACCGAGTATCTTGATTTTCCGAGCATTTGCGGGTTGTGCACCAGCGTAGTCGGCGTCAGAGTCGAGTTCTATTTCCATCGCTTTTCGATTTCGCGTAGAACGCCTCCTCTGCGCATTGGAAGTGTCAAAATCTTCATCGGTGACGCTAGTGTCGGAATCAATTGTCAAAACTTTTCGCGACCTTTTCTTTCGAGGGCTAAATGGCAGATCTCTGAGTTTTGGACGAACAGACATCCTGGTCTGTGAACGGAGTTTCTTGCTGTAATATTTGTTGGGGTCCTCGTCGGTTTCCTCACTCTCCTCTGTGTAGCCCTCTTCCTCCGAGTCTGGGACAATGTCACCCGTGCCATTCTCAGAACGTGATGTTTGGGAAATTCGGTCGCTGGAAATTCTGATTCTCACTTTAACGCGTGATAGAGGATGTATGTATTGTGCAGATGGGTCAAATGGTGCTAGAGTCCCTTCCGATTTTTTCTTCTCTATGCCCAACAGATTAGAAACGCGAAAATGCCTGTGATGGAATTCTTACTATATTTCTGAACTAGATCACCGTATTTTCCAGCAAAAGAGGATGCCAGATACTAAGAAGCAATATATAGTTGAGCCATTTATAAAGCCAGGTCAGCAAAACTTTTTAAACGCGTCAAACCTTATAAGCGATTCCACCATCATAGCGAGCAAAGTAATAATGAACTATTCCTTCACGGTATTCTCCAATGACTTCATCAACGCGCGTCTCGAAATCTGAGCCAAAGGAACTTTTGTTCATCGGTTTGTATAATAGCTTGTGTTGTGCAGACAATCGCGGAAGCGCGACGAAGACTTTGTGAGTAAGAGCTTTGACTTCTGCAGGAGGCGTCTTGAGAACAACATCCTGGGTGTCGTTAGAAGGAGATGATAATGGGGAGTCGTCGTCTATAATCAATAAGGAATCAGAAACCATGGTTCACCACACTCTCTTTAGTTCGAACAAAAGGTAGAGCGGTAGAAAAGACAGAACATGGTATTATGTAAGCATGCAATGCGGCAATCTTTTTTCCGCCCATCTTGCGTTGAGTATGACCTTTGCAATTTGTCAAAAATGACGGTTAATATGATGTCAATTCGAGCCAAGCCAGTGGCTCGTAGATCCTGCTACCTTTCCTTCCTCTTGGTATACCCGTCCGTTCACCAAATATATCTTATTTCAAGATACAAACTTGTAAGACCTCAGGCATGTTCTTTTTGGTAAATTAATGGCATGCATTCATCAATGTAGAACATAGAAACAAGTCAGAATTTGTCCATTGGAAAGTAATATACATATTGCTTGTATGCCACCACAGGATCGCTCACATGCTTAGGGACTGCATGAGGGATGACAATATTTTGACGTTTGTAAGGTTTACAAGTTGTGTCATGATCAGGGACCACGAAGACAATAGATATTCTTTTCTTTGCGAAGGCAGGCAGTTCAGTGGTGAGTTCGGTTATTCCCTTGAGGTTGAGGCTGCGGGATGGAGAGACAGTCATTTGGAACAAGATTGTGACGTTTTCGAGGATGTTGATGCTGTCAATGGTTTCTGCGGTTGATGAAAGAGGAATCAAGTATTGATTCAGGAACTCATCGCCCACCCTCTGAGACCCCTTGTCAGCTTGGACGGATAGCGTGTGGAAATAGCCTCCTGCTTCGGATTCGGCCTTCTTAATCTGCACGAGTAGAGAAGGCGCGTCATCATCCATGGCCTGAGGCTCAAATTCGAAGCCTTTGCGAAATGCGCGGTGCACAGCCCTCTCAAACAACTTGCCACTCCAGGAACGTGCATTAGGGTTGCGCAGTAAAGGATCTAGTAAACCGCAGATTTCCGAGGTGTCATGGAGGTCAAACCTATCAATCACGAGGTCGGCAACATAGTTGCTCAGCAGGTTCGTAATTTTTTTGTCCCATTTCTCGTCCGTAGGTTCCAATCGGACAAGAAAATGGCTCTCCTCGGTCTTGAATGGCATGGGCCCTAATGTTTTTGATGTGGTCGATAGCCGCCTTGATGTATTCCATCTCATGAGTGTCCCCATCTGGCCAGAGTGCTCGGAAGCATCTCCGTGGGATTCCTGCCAACCTCGTGTACGCATTCCTCAGTGTTTCTGGGTCCACATCAAAGCGATGTACTAAGCTGTGGATTTCGGATCGTACCGCCAACAAAATTTTACGGAGACATTTCTTACCTGGCACAATAAAGATCGGCCCATTTCCAGGTGGGAGTATAATAAGTCATAGTGTTGAAGGCGGTTACGTGATCCGGGGAAAAGTTGTGACTACCACTCTGCCTTGACGAGCTTGGGAAGGTCAGAATTGCAAAGGAACCTCCAATAAGTCCGGGTTCATGTCAACCAATGCACAGCAGTGTGTGGATTTGTCAAATAGTTCTATGGGGTTTCGGTTCGACAGAGACACCTCCTTAACCCCAGCACAGGTGAACACATATGCATGCCGTTTGCTGCTGCAGTAAATAGTTGGTTTTGTCTCCTGAAATCGCCATACTAGAATGCAAGAGAGGCCGGCAGTCTTTCCTAGAATGTTTACATTTATTCAGGGCGACAGAAATACCAAAAGCGGTCAGGCGCTCACCTGAACCAGGCTGGCCTGCTATACTGATCGAATGATTCAGGGAGCTAAGGTATTCCTGCTGCAATTCTGTATAGAGTCTATCCTGTTCGCACAACAATGCATGAAGAGACTTGTAGGTTTCGGTGATAAGAATTCGGTACAAATTGCACGGATAAAATCGTCATCGTTGGGAAGTTTGAGATACTCGTAATTCGTTTCCTCAGTTGGCAGTTCCAGCGTCCTCTGATCTGAGATACGAGCAGAACCTTTACCGAAACACTGAGGAGCTGAATTTCCCCAAAACGTGTGCCAAAGAATGCCCCATATGCCTAGGTCACGGTCTATTTTCAGACGCTTCGAGCGCCAACGCTCTGACGCTGTTCTTGGTCGGTATAAGGCTCAGTTTCCGCTTTCCGCTTTCCTTTGATGTCTATTCTCCCCACCACAGTGAAGAAAAACAGGGCGTGAGGCGGCACGGGGAGTGCGGGATTGCCATTAAAAAGCGTTGGCAGAGGGCATGCAATAAGGGCGATATTCAAAAAAGATAAGAGAAAGGTTGTCAGTCTCCATACATAGATGACTATAAACTTGCTAACCGGGCAAATTCAGGATGATATGAAGATGGTCCTTAGGAAGACATGGAAAAACATCCGACAGCTTCTGCATACGCTTGCCCAGCTTGACAGAGAAATCAGTGATTGGTCTAGAGAAAAGGTGAGGAAGAGTATCGTCGTCGACGTCGTCAACTGGAATGAGATCATTCAGCTGTGAGCGCAGGTGAGCACAAACATTTATGCCAGTGAGTAGGACAGCCTCACTTTCCAAAGGACTAGATTTATTGTGTCGATTGTCTGAAGACGGGTTCTTTCTTGCCGGATCGCCTTCGCCAATTCCTCCACGTTCCATGCAAGACTAACATTAACAGAAAATGCCGTTTGTTCATCGTTAATCATGCGCCAAAAACGGCAGACATCATCCTCAGACATTGTGCGTGGTGGAAGTCGGGAGGATGGAAAGAGTTCGATGTAGATGTTTCAGAAGTGACAAACGCGTACAATCAATAATAATTTACCGCTGGTGAACAACCATTCCAGACGACCCATTGTGGCCTTTGATGTGATGTCAAAATCTTATACAAAATGCATGGGGCTCTTCTTTTGAACCAAACAATATCTGCGCAGAGATTCTGTTGGGATCAAACGAATTGAGACAGCCTATGGCCATAGTTAAACCAGAGTTTGTCAAAGTCAATGTCCGAATCGTCTTCATTTCCTCATAGGCCATTGTCAATGACGCCCAAATACAAGTAGGAGACGACAAGAATTTGCGGAGCACGAGTAGGTGTTGTTCTGGCCAAGTGGAAAAGAACATCACAAAGAAGTATATGGCGTTCAGATAAGAAAACAAGATGAGGATCCTCCTGGAGACAGGTCAGAACTGTATGGCGATCTCATTTGGTATCAACACATCGTAAGGCTGCATGACGGATAATAAACGTCCATTCGGAAATTTGCCAAGAATGCTGAAGGAGGTCTACATGCCATCATAGAGCAAGTATTGAAAAGACTAACTGGCATCGACGCTATGGGTCACAATGACGATGGGCGTACCACAGTGCATGAGACGACTGTGGTCAATTGTGTATGAACTGCGATGGTGGAGTCTGGCTTTGGCATAGTTTATAGTCACGCTTCCTTCCCCTGAATAATGATCAAATTCTTTTCTTGTACACTCAAATTAAATGTCTCGAGCTCTACAATATCCGCGCCATCGGTCTTCTTCTGTTACGAATGGAGCGCATTATAATGCTCAGCCGTTGTCAGTTCCTACAACGCGACCACAACAATTCGCGCTTTCTGGCTCACGACCCACCACTCCAGTTGACTCGTCAAATCCCTATCCTTCAAAGAATACTTCATATGCTCCCCCAAATACGGCGCCGCTTGGCCCCTTTAGGCCTCAAAGATCTGAATTCAGAAACCGTAATGCATCCGACCACGCCGCAACCTTTTCACAAGAAGGTAGTTTGGCAACGTCGCAGTCCGACTTTGTAGGAACGTCATACCGGAATCATCCTACTACTGAAAGCAACACACCAAACGGATCTGCCCTCACACAGCGGGACCAACGACTTCGAAGTCCTGTACAAGACAAAGTTGATCAGACGAATCCAAATTCTCTTGCTTCTGCCTTGGCCGCTTTTCAATCTGCCGGGTCCCGGCGACGACAGATGACAGAGAATGACGAGGACTATCAATACCAAAAGGAGCGAGAACGCGAATTACAAGCAGAAAGAGTCAGGCAACAACGCATACGTGAAAAAGCACCTGGAATGAGAAGTAAAAATAATCGAGCAGGTGAAATTGATGGTGCGGTCTACAAAATTATCCTGTCCGTACGCTTTCCAATAACTAAAGGGTTCTTTATTATCACAGCTGTCCTCGAGCAAGTCAAAGACGGTTGGGAATTTGTCATTGACCCTGATGTGTGCCATATCCTCTAACACTCAACTGCGGCTCACACTCGTTTCAGTTCAACCATGTAGATTTGGCACTTCAATTACTAGACAAGTCATCTTTAGGTAAAGATATGGCATCGTTCCATCGGACCAAAGATATGCTGTCGAAAGGGTTGAGAGGATCAGTTGATAGTGTGTTATGTCTGCTGCTTGTTGATTGTTTTGGCCTTGACAAATTGTTCAGAACACTATCAGGCATTTGCTGCTTCATTACCACATCATGCATCCATGCTCAGCCATCTAAATGCTGTCCAAACCGAAATTGTGTCCGCCCGCTCCGCGCTTCAAGAAGCCAAAGAGTCGTTGGGTGGCAAACGGTCCGACCTGGTGCAACTGTGGAGTCGTGGGCAAGTTCTGGAAGAAATGATAAAGACTCTTGACCAGATGTATGTCTGTTGACACAGAATCCTCCGCTCGCAGTTAAGAGTTTCACTCTCAGTGAACAGTTGAAAACTGTTCCCGACTTATTAGAAACCCTTATGTCGGAGAAGCGCCTGCTTCAAGCATCAATTCTTCTAGTGCGAAGTCTTAAAATCATTAACAAACCGGATATGCATGAAATCGGAGCCGTGGCAGACTTGAGGTGTTATCTTGAAGCGCAAGAAACGGTTTCTCTCTCTCCACCATCCTTTTGCAAGATTTTCTAAATTGTTTACCCAGGCATTACGGGACATCCTCATCGATGAACTACAAAGTCATTTATATCTCAAATCATTCTGGTGCGAAGCCAGGTGGGCAGCTTATGTACCAGGACAGCGAGACTGTGAGTTCCAGACGAATCCTAACAGGCCTCGAGAGTCACATTTACCTTTTAAGTTCCAAAAGTTGAATTCGACAGCGATGCAAGCCACCGACTCCCAGAAGATTCCCTATCTTCCACAAATGCTCCATCTGCGCGGCAACCAAGTCGACTGACACGCTTTCTGAACGATCTGGGTCTGCGACCGAATGAACCACATTATAACGTTAACGACAAATCTACTCAAGGTGGTATAGCCGGAACATCGTCAAATAGCTCGATTTTTCTCAGTGCAGGCACTGCTACCGCACCTGTCATGTCTACCATTAATCCTGAAGCTGATTCCTTCGTATATATTGAAACACTGCTTGAATCTTTGGCTGTTCTGGGAAAACTTGGAAATGCTTTGGATAGTGTCGCTCAACGTCTTCCTGGAGAGATCTTCACTCTCGTTGAGGGGACGTTAGATGAGGTTGAAGAACGGGCAGAGTTGGTTAAGAGGAAGTCGATCGTGTCCCTAAATGGAACTCTCGCAAGGTCGGAAGGGGTTTATCTACTTGTTCCAGGTAGTTCTTTTCCAGCAATACCAACTATTGGGATGAAGAACTCCTTTTTGGTGTCCTCTACGCTTCGATTGTCAGCGCTTGAATCTTTATCTAAACGCGTAGACCACGAAATCCTGAAAGACTTATTTTGGACATTGTATTCGAAACTTGTGGCCGTTGCTCAAAGCCTAAGAGTGGTTACCGAGGTGGCTAATCGAATAGGCTCGGTGGGACTTATGACTTGTCCAACATCACTTTTTTTGACTGATGCTTTTTTTCGCGTAGAGACGGGACTATAAGGACTCTTCTGGAACAAGACCAGGCATGTTGTTTCCTCTTCAAGAAATATGGAATCATGTACAAGCTGAGGTATGTGTGAAACATTGGCGTAATCTTTTTCTTTTATTCTGTCTAGGTTCGGACGTTCATTCGTGATTACCTTGTCGACGAACAACAAGGTTCAGCATCCGGGAGAAATTCGATTTTATCAATCAATGAAATTCTGCGTGATGGCAAGTTCAATCGTGAAAGGATCAAGGTCAGTTGGCCTACCTTTTCTTCAAACTTTAACTTGATTATTTTCGACAGCCCGTCTTTCGCTTCTCCGATACTGACCTGAAGGCGACGAACAAGGCGCTCAAACCCCATGAAGAGGGCTTAAACAGAATACTGAAGGACACTATGCCAGGTCTGGCGCCAGGCGCTGCTGGTGATATTGTGCAGACAATTGTTAGCAGCATTACAGAAGAACGGTTGCTTGGAAGTGATCAACATCATCGTCTCCTTATTCATCCTGATGCCTTCCATGTTACGGTCCTTTTTCAACCTACACTGGCTTTCCTTCACCGTGTCGCAGAAATTCTCCCTCCTGGGTTTCACACTTCGCAAACCTCAAGCTCTGTACTGGATGAGTTTGTCCTCAATGTATATCTACCCCAGCTGGAAGAAAAAGTCTTAGATTTGTTCCACGACGCTGTAACGGGTGAGATCCGATTACTTACACAAAAAGAGATGCTGAAAATGTTGCCTCAAAGGCCTAGATGCCTTTGAACCAGATCCTATATCTCTTCGGTTCGTGCCAGAGCCTCTCGCTAAGGTATTTCCAACCTGTATTTCTGCGATACTTTGTTGACGATCCTAAATTTAGGCAAGCACTCATCTAATGGCTTTGATCAATTCGCTGTGCGGTATGATGAATACAAGTCCCTTCCATCGAGAAAATTACTCCCGCTTGATACTTGGAGTCGTCATCCAATTCTACCAACGATGTAGTGATCGATTCCAAGCTCTTACAATTGATTCGGGTTCTGAGTCGAGCAGAGGGCCACAAGTAGCACTTTCCGTCCAATGGGTTCAACGCCCTGAACTTCAGACATGCCTCACCGAACTCATGAATACAGAGGTGAGTTACTTGCTTAAACAATGTTACAATCCTATCTTAAGCCACTCTTCAGCCGACCGATCGGAATGCGCGCCAGCAGATCTACCGACAAGAAACCCACCTTGAGTTTGGACTTTTGGGAGAAAACACAGTAGGCAAGGAGGACCTCGTCGTATCTACCAGAAATCTGGCGTCACTAGCGTCTCTACAACGCAGCATGGTGATTATCACTCGAATTTCATGCAAAACAATGCCTGATTTGACTGTAGTCGTGGTTCACGTCTGAGCTTAGTTCGCTAAAACCTCCACACGAAGAAAGTTCAAGCGCCTTGTCTCCAACATCCGTCGAACTGATGACCATGATGACGCCAGCAATGCCTCCCACAGTGACGGAGCCAGTTTCGGACCAGATATGTCTCCCTCTGTCCCGCGAGATGGGCTTGTAGGTCTTTTTTCCCATCTGCCCCAATTGTTCAAACACCTCCAACTTTTAGGCGATTCCAAGCTTTGCTAAGAACATACGAGCAATTATCCAATTTCATTTTGGACACTATCCGGCTTGATCTACGCTGTCGAACTATTCATCACCTCGATTCCTCTATGCAGAATGTAAGTAGTCAACCTTTTTAACGAGTCAATTCCGAAGTTACACCCTTCGAGGGTACATACGATTCGAATTTCGAACCAATCGAACCAGACCCTTACATCGTGGATTTAACTACGGAACTGGTGCAATGCGACGAGTCTATGGCCATTCATCTTCCGAAAAAAGAGAGAGAGTACGTTCAACCCCAACCTAACTTTGAGATCTGTCAACTCTTCGTTTAGATATCTTTTTACTGGGCTTGGTCATCTAATGCAGCACATGTTGATAACGAGTGCAAGACATCTACGTCACCCGAATACGTTCGGTATCAAGAAGATTCTGCGGAATATTCTCGCACTACAGCAAAGTGTCAAGGCGTTGACAGAGGACACAGAGGACGCAGAATTTGAGCATGCAAAAGAATATTTCTCACTCTTCTTTATCTCACCCCAGGTAGGAACTATTATTTGGGTTGCTTGTTTTCCACTGATACAAGTTTATGTTAGGAAATGCTGGACGGAATCCGGAAAAAGCAAGTTTTCAGGTTTGAAGAATACCAGACTATGCTTCATTTGCAATGTAGTGTCGATCAAGGCCAGGCACTTGACCACAACTACAGCATGTATTTAATAGACCTACAGTGCCTGGATATGGAGGGGATGGACGTTACAAGATAGACCTACTTATCATCTATCATCGTTGCTAATCTCGATACCCTGTGAATGACTGTCGCACTTTAAAACAGCTGGCTTTTGGATCCAAGCAATGGTTGTAGAATCTGCCTCTGACATGTGGGCAGGGGTTCTCTGGTAGGGGCAAAAGGAACGTGATGAGATCTGAACACTGATGTTCTTGCCTCCCGTCCCTTTGTAAACGAGACACGGCAAACGAGACAAGAGCCACCTGTATCTTCTCCGAATCCACCTTGAGGGATGCCTATCGAATGAATCTGTTTGACTCTGGTTTCCGAACAAGTCTGCCTTGCATTCTCTTCGAGTCTTTGTCGGGCCTCTATACAACTCTCCCACAGCTTTCTCTGCCTCGTGGAAAAGGTTTGTTTTTCGGATGTCGAAATCGAGAAGAATGTTCTCCTTATCCGTTGTCCTACTTTCCATCACCAGAGGCGGAAGCAATTTCTTCGTCTCTGATCTAAAGAATCGTCGTCGGATATTCAATTCACGGCGTTTGCTAAGAGGACCAAATATGCGTGCCTCTTCTGAAGCGGGGTCGGCGCGAGCTGGCAGGTTGCGTGGTGTGTCAATATCTTTTTTACTTAAAGGTTTTGTCGTCCTTGAATGCGGGCTCATTAAGAGAGCCTTCAATTCGGGTGACAGCAAAGGGGGTCGTGAAGAATCGTTGCCAGATATAATAGGCTTTGGCAAAGGTCCTGCTGAATACAGGATTGGCTACGACCAATACTATTAGTCGGTCAATGGAACACAAAGTAAAACACACCTCCAGTATCTCCCATTTCAGTTTTCCCTTCCTTCCATATGCTAAACTCAATACATGTTGGAAGGATGTGACGTGACCCTCATTGGCTTTCTTGAGCCTCTTGATGCCCTAAGGACCTTCCCCTTCAACAATTCTGCACGATAAAACTCAGCAGTACATACCTTCGACACAGTCTTTATATTCCTTGCACGTAGGCTAGGTCCGTTATAGGACAAAATCTTCTCGACGTCATCTCGCGCTTTGATGGCAAAAAACTGACTGATATGACTTCGTAAGACTGGAAATCCTTGCCTGACGTGGCACTCACCGCAAATAAGAATATGGAAGATTTCTAATTTGACGCAAATACGACCTGTATAATGCAACGATTGCCCTAGATGAGGTTTCGAGATGCATTCTTAGTCCAAATTTAGCCTGAGATTACATACACAAGACGATAAGATGACCCATATTTTTCACTCCTGCATTCAATGGTTGGTGTCTTATAACCAATTGAGAAGCAATGTAGTCCTTATTTTTACTTGCAGTCTTCAAAAGGTCGTGGCCCCAATTCCAGCGGTTTAGGAAGGGCAATCATTAACAGGAAAGTCAAAGACGCACAAAGATCTCAGCAGTCTGGGTTGGTCCGTAACACTTTTCTCTATTCCAAGATCTTTGTTGACATGTCAATCTTAGTTTAGCGTTGATTCTGATTCCTCGAGAGACTTGAAGTCAATCACACAGGAAAGAGACCTTGATGAATTCCTGAATACTGCTCGTCTTGCTGGAACAGAATTTACAGCAGGTGAATCCATCCACCAACCCTTGGAATTATTCTGATACCAGTATAGAAAGGAGGAATATCAAAGTTCTTCCCCAGACCATTACTCTCACGCACAACCCATATATTTTGTCTGAGGTGGAAGAAAAGAAGACAGTTGCAAAGCAACGAGAAAACAAACAGCGATTGAGAGTTCCGAGGCGACCTCCTTGGAGCAAGTCTATGACTCTTGCGGACCTGGATAGACAAGAAAAGGAAGCTTTTCTTGAATGGAGACGTGGCCTTGCAGAGTGAGCCGTATTTCACGTAGGGTTGAACGATAACCTTGACGTACAAAGGTTGCAGGATCAGGACAAATTTCTTCTGACACCGTTCGAGCGGAACCTTGAAGTTTGGAGGCAACTCTGGCGTGTCTTAGAACGGTCACATCTCATAGTCCAAATTGTTGACGCCCGCAACCCTTTACGTTTTCGCTGTGAAGATTTGGAAGCGTATGTTACAGACATCGAAGGAAGCGAGGGTGCAGCTGGGACTGGCAAGGGAAAGCGACGCAACATGCTTCTTATCAATAAAGCTGATTTTCTTACTGAAAAACAGAGGTATCTATCTATTCAATCATCCTTTTCGATGTTGACTCATACTCGAGATCAGAGTACAATGGGCAGACTATCTTGAAGAACAAGGCATCCAATATGCATTCTACTCTGCTGCCAATATTTCTGCTATGCAGGAAGCTCGCCGTGCGGCAACAAATGGTTATGGCGGAGATAAAGCCAATACGATTGACACCAAGGAGTTAGAAATCAAAATGGTACCACTTTCCGAGCGTCAAGGCGTGCACTCGACAGACGAGTCAGAAAGCGATCAAGATCAAGATGACAGTCCATATTTTTCAGCAGATGAAGGGGAAGGTGCCGAAGATCCCAGGGCAAAGGTTTTATCTGTAGACGAGTTGGAAAGGGCATTCATCCGAAATGCCCCTGAACTTTCAGGTATGAAGCTTGCCAGAGCTAGTATTTTACTCTCAACGGGTTTACAGAATTTCCAGATCCTTCCGGTATACCAGCATCAAAACTTGTTGTCGGATTAGTTGGTTACCCAAATGTTGGCAAGTCGAGTACCATAAATTCTCTTTTAGGAGAGAAAAAAGTTAGCGTTTCCTCAACCCCAGGGAAGACGAAGCACTTTCAAACAATACCTTTGTCCGATTCCATCGTACTTTGTGATTGTCCTGGACTCGTCTTTCCTCAATTTGCGACGACAACGCCAGATCTCGTCTGTGATGGTGTCTTGCCCGTTGATCAGCTGCGGGAGCACACAGGCCCAGTGGCGTTAATTGCGAAGCGCCTGCCGAGAGAGATTCTCGAGGCAACGTATGGTTTGACGATCAAGACACTCAGCGTTGACGACGGAGGGGACGGAACCGTTACTCCTGAAAACTTCCTCGTCGCCTATGCAAGTGAGTTACGTGTTGGGTCAATGAGGATCAATACACTGATACTGTATATAGTTGCTCGTGGCTTTATGCGTTCTGGTCAAGGAAACCCTGACGAAGCACGCGCCGCACGATATATCCTTAAGGACTATGTCAATGGAAAACTGCTTTTTTGTCACCCTCCTCCTGGTGTGGCAGCGGCGCATTTCAACCAACCCACGTACAAAAACACTTTATCGCGATTGGCGAGCAAGAAGCAGGCGCCTCTTACGCGAGTTGTGAAGGACTCTGACACATATGTCCCATACATTGCGAGTGTGGCCAGACCAGGGGGAATAAGATCCCTCAAAATTGAACAAGAATTTTTCGAATCGGACCATTCTGTTCGGAGGTTTCTGCCTTTCATTCAGCAAAACGGAAAGGAGTTCTCGAGAACGACTTTATATCCTCATCAGAATTTAGTCGCCTCGGATGGAACACTGATTGACCCAGATCAAGCAAGATCACTTTCCTTAATGAAGGCTGACACTAGTAAGAAACACAAGAAGATGAAAAGAGTGAAGCAGAGGAGTGGTAAAGGTTACGATGTATAAATTTTGATCACATACTTATCGTCGTAACGTAAAAAACTGCTGCTTTTGGACATCGACATTGCGGCCATCATTTCACATATTCATAGTCACCTGCTGAAAGCTAAGGTCCCTGACATGAATATTATGTAACCGAATCTGCATCACAAGTTCCGATCGTTACATAACAATTTCTGACCTCAAGTACGTGCCAAAGAG
>Ga0307514_10002580_pt1 | contig 18599 bp, 26 predicted proteins | sample 16_EM_MG_FD_203088 | JGI IMG/M metagenome (GOLD analysis project Ga0307514, IMG submission 203088) | Populus trichocarpa ectomycorrhiza microbial communities from riparian zone in the Pacific Northwest, United States - 16_EM | ecosystem: Host-associated > Plants > Roots > Unclassified | place... | reverse complement strand
GGCTGGTGTGATGCTTGAGACTTCCTTCGCAAGATTCAGGCCATCGATGGCCGCATTGAGCGAGGAGAGAACGCTATCCCGCCCCTTGCCAGATCATTGGGATTTGTCCGTCATTGGTCGAAACACAGGGTAACCGCGAGGAGGCGGTGCGGTGTGAAGGCTGTGAGGAGAAATCCGAGCCCTAACAGGAATAAGCGTCCATCCTGTCATCCCACGCCGCGTGGCAGACCCATTTATGAAGAGAGTATGTGATTGAAATCCACGATCGTGGCTCGATCGGAGTACAAACATGAATGATGGACACAAAACGTGGGGGGCACTATGCAATATCGACGCGGAATCTACAGGACGCACGACAGCCATGACAGGGTCCATCCGTGGGCCAGCAGTACAGTAGTGAAGGAGCCCATCCTAGCGCTATTCAACGTCGCTCATGGTGTCCAATAACTTGCGTGCCTTCTCAAATCTCCTCCGCGTTCGTTTCGCATCCTGATTTACAAGGGAGAAATACGCGCCAACTTCATCCGGGGTGAATTGGAATGTCGCAGCAATCTCTCTGACCAGAAGGTGATTCTCAAAGCCAGACCTATGGGGAAAACCATCAGCAAACGTCGGGTGGGGAAGAACAGGATGACAAAATGGCGGGACCGGGACACATACCCAGAATCTGGTCTTTTCCGCTTTGGAGTGTTCTCCAATGTATCCTCCTGGGATAAACTCCTCTTCGCACCCCATGCAGGGGGAGGGGCATCACCAATCCTGATAGCCCACTCACTACCCTCCTGCGATTCTTCCAGCGACGGCAATACTGCCATACTGGAGGTATCGCTAACCACGATCGACGTAGATTGTGGCGGGACAGAATGTTTCATGGCTGAGCCAGGGCGTATTAACCCGCCCGAGGCTGAGGTCGAAGCTTGAGCGGAAGATGATGCGGGCGCAGATGCAGACGCGCCGCGCAAGTCCGGCGGGGCGGGAGTACTATGCTTTGGTATCTTCTTGGTTTTCTTTCCTTTCTCCTCGACGAGTCTGACGTAGCCATATTGACCTTTCTCCCCAGGGGTCACCGGTCGTTGCGAGACTATGTTGGCGATAGCGACGTCAAGGCGGGCATAGTTCTTCTTGTAGCGCTCCCGCCAGGACTGCCAGGTATGTCTGCTGACCCAACTGTAACCAGGTTCGTTGACCTAATTCCAGTTAGAATTACATATTGCACAGTAATATCTTGGTGCGAACCTTTGTGCATAGCTGTTGGTACAATCGGTTCCCAGTCCTTCCACCACTTTCCTTGAATGGAATTTTCAGCGCAATATACTCGCACAGGTGTTGTTCATCGGAAGTTGTGAACTGTGTTCGCCTGTCAGTAAAGGTGAGAGGGGAATCCGATGGAAGTTCAATCAAGGAGCACCCACTCCTCTCCCGGGCGTCTTCCACCGGGGTTCTTGTAGACGGAAGGGGTATATGACACCTGTGCTACAGCAGCGCATTTGCCGACCCACTCAAAGTGTTCTATGTATTTCCCAGGGGAACTCTCGTGCTCCTTGACAAGTTGCATGAATGCGGGCGTCTGGTTGTCGGCGAGGATAACGCGCGCTTCCTCCTCTGACACGTCCGGATTGCCACCGCAATGCTATTTGTAGTCAATTCAGCACGCGTTTCGTACGTAGGATGAGTTGAACGGGACAGACCGTTATGATCGTGGCTACGTTGCCGCGTACAATCACGTTCGCGATGCTTCGGTGGATGTGTATGCCCATCGGTTGGTCCTCGTGAATGAAGATTTTTCTGAGAAGTACGCCTTGTGATTCGCATATTTTAACGAAGGTGTAGGGGACGACGAATCGTTCTGGCCTGTCCACAGTTAACCAGCAAGTTCTGAGGCGATCTCCTTCGGGGGTGCCGGGTTCAATCAACACGTAGCCAGACCTCGGGACTTTATCTTCGACACGCCCTCCTAGCCCCTGCTCACGTTAAATCGAAGTGAGGAGGAGAGTCGTTTCTGTGGAAGTCTCACTATGATGGTGCTGGCGACGCGAGATTTGATCTCCTCTGGGATGTCTTTCTGAATGAAGAATTTGATGGCAGTCCCGTCATCGTCGGTAAATATCGACTGTGTGGAAGGTCGGATGAGTTGATTCGGGTGGGGGAGGAAAGAGAGATGCTAACCATGATCTCTGTCTTACTGACGTCGTGGAAGGGGTTAGGGTTAACGTTACTTCGTCAGTTCCCGATGCCGATCTGCCTCCCACGCGGCAACCTGAACGATTCCTTACAGTGGCCGGAACCGCAAACGCCTTCAGGTCGCAACCAAAGTTTCTAATTTGCTCAAAGATTACCGGGTCAACCCATTGAACTCTCTTCACGTGAAGTTATTGAACCCCTCCCGTTTGCGGAGGAAAGCCGCTCGGTCTCGAGCGAGTTCAGTGATGCGTCGCTGATCGCACGAACCCCGGTTGAATCTTACTCACCTCCCACTACTTTCTCTCACCACCCATGACCTTACCCAACGGCGGACCAGTGGCTCAGACCCCCACTTACAGAGCGGCGAGACCGCAGGTCGTCGGGGCTGAAACACCGCAGAAACCCTTCCCGATCTATCTCTCCGGAGCGGTTCAGAAGGGTTTCGGAAGAGGTGGTAAGGACCTCGGGTGTCCCACTGGTTGGTCTCACCCGCGTAGAAAAAATTAAAAGTGACTGATTCTTGGCGGATAGCTAACCTGCCAGATGATTCGCTCCCTCAGATGGTGGACGTAACACCTGGGGGTGTATACTTCGGTTACGCCCAGATCTCTGCTTATCGTTCCGATAACCAAGTCGACGGTCCATCTTCGGGTACGCTCGATGAGGAACAGACCAGAGTCCACCCAATGGTCATGAGTTTGGGTCGTAATCCATTCTACAAGAACGAGAAATTAACTGCGGTACGTCACTCTCCCACCGTCCCATTACGTTTCCCAATGGATGTAGCACCTAACCACCTTTTTTCTCGTGTGGTTCTGGATACAGGAAATCCACATCATGCATCGTTTCAACGCAGACTTTTACGGGCACGAGATGAAGGCCATCGTTCTCGGGTACATTCGCCCGGAATTAGATTACACATCAAGAGGTGCGCACAGGCGCTGATTCCCAAATTATGGCCCATTTCTCACACGACCTCCGTCCTCTTCGCACCTCCAATTGACAATCTCTCATTGACGCTTACCCAATGTTCCATGTGTTCTCTATTCTGCCAGAGGACCTCATTGAAGATATTGAGACCGACAAGCGCGTCGCACTCAGGTCCCTCACGCGGCCAGCCTATCAAAAGTTCGCCCATGACAGCCACTTCGATCTTACCACCGTTCACGAGATTCTTTCTTGAATAACCATATCAAGGGCAAGATACCCCGAGTCTCTTTGACTTACGCTCGCGATGCATTGATGCTCGTGTGTGATGCCCATTCCGAGGGATGTTTGTACAGTTTCCTGTGCGCTGTTGCTTAGTGGGAGGTAAACATGTACAACTAATGTTAACTAGAAAGAAATAGAAACGAACGGAAAGCACAGTAACTCGAGTACGAATCATCGTATGGGTCCGCGGCATTAAACGACAAGATATCCGGACAAGAAGGATTGACAAACCACATCCACTTTCATCAGCATCAACTCTTCCGCACCCCAAAACGATGGCTCAGACTCGGCGTAGGGGAATTGCATCCTCAACCTTGAGCACTCGAGCCCCCCGGCATGCCCATTAAACCTTCACTATTCGGTTCTAGGTGTGGGGGTGTCCACAGATTAAATTTGTCAGACGCCCTGGTCCACCATTCTTCTAACCATACCACTGCGACCACCCACGACAACCCTCCACAAGACACCCAGAGCAATGTAAATCTCCTTCCTCCTCAACCCACTCCGTCTCCAGCCCACCTTCGCGACCGCGAGCACCGCCAACACAAAGCTCAAGTCAAGGAACAGCCTCCTGATCACCACAAAGGTTGGCGACCTGTTCTCGTTCACTGCCAAGAAGGCTGTCACCCCACGCACAGATGCTAGGACCTTTGCGAGCGGTTGAAGGACGAGCGACCACAGCCCCATGTCGTCCAGGTCGAAAATGAGCTCCCTTGAGGAAGATGGTGAACCAAATCTGTTCGGTGAACTCGAGTCCCTTGGTGAAGCAGCTGGTCGCGCTCGGATGGAGGATTGTGAGATCTCCAGGGTTTCCAGACGTTCCGAGAGAGCAGCGAGGTGTGATTGGACATTCTCTACCGCCCGTTCCAAGGTCAACCCCGATCTGGGTCTCAGCTGTCCTTGGGCGGGGGCATTGTGAACAGTAGACCCTGGTCGCCTGTAAACTTGGTCGGGGGTCATGCGAGGGTTCTGCCCCAGATGTCCATGCGCAGGATTGCTGTTCCTCGATGAATGGGTCAGATGCGCGGGGTACGAGGTAGTCGCGGCGGTAAAATTGTCATTGTTCACAGTTGTAGTGTCATCAAACGCGGATGGAGTTTCGTATCTTGGCATCGGCTGTTGAGTAGGCACGTTATGAAGGGCGTGTACGGAATGCATGGAGTAATTTGAAGGTGGAGGAGAGGTCAAAACAGAGCCCATGGGTGTCCGATACCTATTCCCAGACATCGCGGAGAGGGAAGAAAGCGTTCGTTGGCGGGGAGTAGGTTCGATGTGGGGTGAACCTGTGTCCCTGCGAAAAGGGCGGTTGTGGTATCCTCCTCGCTCTTGCTCGGAATCAACTTCTTCGACTTCGTTGGCTTCTGCTCGCGGTTGGTTTGGGTGGAGTAATTGGGAACCCTGACCGTATAAATGAGGGGCATATGGGGGGTCTTCTGGCTCGGACCCAGAAGAACCTGAAGAATCTGAGTCCCGAGTCAAGGTACCTAACCCCCAAAATTAGATAGTTATCTTCAGAGAGGGCTGGGGGAAGAGACGCACGACTCAGCAAGATATTATTCGGATCACCTTCGAACGCCTCGAGCTCCCTTAGCAGATCCCTTGCGATTGTCTTCTCAGGGTATTTCTTGAGGACCTAGTCGGCAACTTCAAGCAGGCCGAAATACGCTCGGAATTGTAGTATTACCTTCATGAGTGCATCAACGTACAACCACTTTGCTTCATAATTGTCCAGGTCTTTATGCTTCGCCCATGCGTCCCTAGACCATGGAGACCCACCCAGCAAGTAACGCACGTCAGCCTATGGGCATACACCGATGTGTTGACACGTGATATCGTGTCCTGGAAAAACGGGAGGGTGAACGCAAGGGAAGGGAAACACACCATTTCGCTCGTCCAAGCATGTCCCAAATACCCGGCCTGGTCGAAGTTACATTTCCCACAGTTGCTGGAGAACCATAACAACGTCAATCCTGTGCACGCGCCTGAGGAGTGGGATCCGTGTAAGTACCTTGCTTGTACAAGCTAACGTAAAGAATCAACGAGTCAACGAGCGAAGGGAAGTGGAATTACGGTGAGGGAAACATACCTATACATTGTGAGCTTCTCCTCATAGTCGGTTTGGATCGGGCCATTCTTTGGGAGGCTTTGGACAATTTCGACCGCGCGGTCAAATTGGGCGTCGATAAGCTGGTGCGAGTCCATGACTTAGATGGAGGCTAGCACGGAGTTGAGGAGGCGGGGGCGAGTATTAAAGGAGACAGGGCCACCCACCCTCTTGGGTGTGACTATTTACGTCGGAGTGGATGAAGACGGGGGTCGTATGGCTGCGATCGGCTAAAGGACGAAAGAAATAGACCTGCTCGCCTCACCTCCTCTTCCGCCCCGTTCGTTTACGCGTTCGTTTTCGGGCCTACGGTTCACACGCCACGCCGACGGACGACTCGGAACACCGCACGTAATATGGCAAACGACTGATACATCTACTCATCGTCGGAACGTATCATGCAAAACGCGCTTTTCCCCAACACAACCACCTCCGCAAATGAGCATGTCCTCCGAGCACTACAATTGAATAAGGACAATCAAGCGGCGGTCAAGACCCAAATCGAGCAGCTAGATAATAAGCTTGCCGCCTTGGACAAACTCTTGGTCTGCGCTGTGTCCTATATCCCGCTTGGGGAAACTGACCGGGTATCCAAGGCCGTTGCAGAAGAACATGACGAAGGTGACTTCGAACCAGAAGTGGGAGGGTATATCTCCATCCCTGGGTCTTCAGCGATCTCGGCTCCAATCACCTCCAAAGAACTCAGTTCGGAGGTGGGTTGTGCGCTTCTTTCGGTAAGGGGACTTGACTGAGTGGTACTTATCTCAAATAGGACTCTCCTTTCTATGCAGATAGTGAACGAAGGAAGAGGTATGGAGATTTCACGGGATATCACCCAAGTTTGTCTAGGTCCCCCTGCGATCCACGGGAGTTTTTGACCTACCTCGCGTCCTGTAGTGAAGATGAAAGAGCTTGAAGATCTCGCAGAGGCTGTGAGGACAGAGAACCATCGATTATATGCGCTTCAGGAGCAGCGGAAGTAAGGAAATTCCTTAATTTATGCGCGGAGACTAGTCCCTCATCTCTGCTCTCTCCACAGCGGGAACGCTGCGTTGTTTGAGAAACCTCCAGGAGAGTTTCTCGAGAGCAACGTCGAGGGCATCGATTGGGAACGTGTAGCAAGCACGGTAGGCACATCCTGATTCCCTTTCGATTGCGAGAGTGGGATCTTAAACGGTTCGTCCCTCTAAAAGATAACTTCAAGAAACCGTGCTCACGGTAATCGCACCGCCAAAGAGTGCGAGATCAAGTGGTTGGGCGATCGTCACCCGAGCATCAATCACGCTCAATGGTCTCAGCCGGAAATAAGCAAGTGCAGGGACCTGGCAGACGCTTATCGGGAGGTGCACGGGCACGGGGTGACCGTCGATTGGGTGTGGGTCGCGAACGAGCTCGAGGTAATGCCCACTAGACTTTTCAAACTGGGAACTGGGGTTTTTTCACACTCCGTCAGACTAACAGGACACCTTTGGACTGTATGCGACACGGGACTGTTCGCAAAACCCACGTTTGGACACCGGAATCTGACAACGCGCTCTTGGAAGCCGTAAAGGTCTACGGTCTAAACAACTGGCTTCTAGGTGCTCCCCGAGCGACATTATGACTTGTCTCGTACTGACAGAGACATATGCAGTCGCACGTGTCGTTTCATCAGATGCAACTGCGCAGCAATGTCAAAACCGGTACCAACGATCTCTTGATCCGGCCCTCAAACGTGGACCATGGTCACCAGCGGAGGACGCAAAGTTGCACCTCGCTGTTTCGGCGTATGGAAACTCGTGGGTGGACGTGGCAGCAATGATGGAGGGGAGGAGTAACGAGCAGTGTAGGGATCGGTGGAACGAGAGGTTAGATCCAAAGATCAACAAGGATACGTGGACGGAAGAAGAGGATGGCCTGCTAATGGGTGCGGTTAAAGAGCTTGGGGAGGGCAAATGGAAGGCGGTGAGCGAGAAAATGGGGAATGGAAGAAAAGATAGCGCGGTAAGTGATTGGTGTGCTCCTCCCCTCACCATCTTGAGCACCGACTCGGGTGATCCAGTGCAGGGCGAGATACGAGGCTCTTAAGAAGGGCAAAGCGAAGGCAATAGAGCATGCGGACGAAGGTCGTTCCTCAAAGCCTCCCGGTGGTGAAGGAGATGAGCAGGGTGGGCCTTCCAGAGCAACTCGGCCAACACCCAGAAAGCGAGCACCTGCGAAAGGGAAGGGCAAACAGCCCGCAGCCCCCTTTCCGACAGATGATTCAACGCAGGTTGGTGGTAATGCCACACAAATAGTTCCAAAACGACCAAGGGGTCGGCCACGCAAAGCCACTCAGACTCAAGCCGACACTTCCATGACGCCTGGGGATGGAGCGTCGGGTCTTGTGAAAATGGAAAGACCTACACCGCGAAAGCGAGGTAGACCTCCAAGAGGTAAACCATCTCCCGTTGCAACGGATGGGCCAGGAGCGGAGGACGAACAGAATACATAGGCGTAGTATTGTACAGCCATTCACCGCATATCAACGACAAATCCACGGTCTACATGTGATCGTCCATCGAGGGTTCTCGCCAGAACGACGATTCTCCCCGAAACTTCATCAAAGCTGACAGCGGGCACTAAATGCCCCCGCCCGCCTATTTTCGAGATATTCAACCTTACCAATCCCGTATGCCGAACGTCATCCGTTGAGAACGTCATGAGGTCATGCGAACCTTCAGCGGTGTTATTTTCCAGTCTGAACCAGATCCCTTTTTGGGATTGCAAGAGCGTCGTACCACGGTATGGAGGGGGGACCGGCCGGAATATAGTGGTATAGGTGTGGTTGGTGACGTCCAGATGCGAGGGCCCTGACGGCTGTTCCGATGGATGGAGGGTGACTGTGTGGCTGAGGAAGTCGCAGAGGAGCGTAACGACGGTGGGTGTTGTGCGGCCTGGTTCCCAATACACAGAGCTGGCCGATAAGCGAGCCTTTAGAGGGATGGGGCTTTCCCAAGACCAAACAGGCGAGAGCTCTGGAATACTGTGGTCACCAGGCGGTAGTTCTGATAGGTCCGGGAGATGGTAGCACCGGATGTTTGTTGCTTCGAAGAGGAGGAGGGTTGTCGGAGTGGGTAGGTAAATGTCGCAGTGGTAGATGGTCTATGCGACTGGGATAAATATACAATTCTCACATCGTGCGAATGGTGCTCACCGCTGAGCCGGCAGGTATTCGTGAAATGGAGAGAACCCTCTTGACCGTGTCGTCCAGAGTCGTGATGACAAAGCAAAAAGTGTTCTCTCCCACATATTGGCACAAGCAGACGATGGTATCGTGCTGTATTGCAACAGCCATCACTGGCAAATTAATCTCAAAGCGTCTGACGAGGTTGATGAACCTCGCTTCGGTCTCGAGAGTCATAAAGAAAAGCCTATGGTTGGTCAGTGAAGTGGCGAAAGTCGTGTGCGTGGAAGTACCTTCGTGGAGAGCCGTACATACAAAGAGCCAAGAGAGGGCGGCCTCGGTGATCAGTAACTAGTGACGCAGTGTGAACATGACCACCGCGTGGACCTGGTGAGAAGTCGGCAATTTCGTGGATGTTATCCAAATCCACCAAAGATTGGAGGGAGATATCTCCGTTTCGATGGACGAGTACCAGGTGTTTGCCTCCTGGCAGCAACCCACAGGACAGTAGTGGGTTCGACGTCCGCAACCTGAAGCGCGGAAGGGGGTTCGTGAGTACTGTCTTTGCGGCCCAGTATCGTTCGAGCCTTGCTTGTTGCACAACGAGCGTCCGCAGTTCACCTGTTGAGTGCACAGTTAGGGGTAGCATGTGGCGCGCAACTGATGCGTTCTTGGAACAGCATTTCGCGGCTAGGTCTAGCCAGACATGGTGTTCCTCTAGATTGGCTCTCAGGTGTTTACATGTCTGAGCTGGGGCGTCAGTCTCGTTCTGTTCAAAGCTGAATTAGGATTCGACCGACCCGACAAGTTCTGACAATGTCGTGGGCGGATAGATAATAGAATATCTTCAGAACGACGTCGAAAGGGAGCGTATCTAGAGAAGCACTCATGGTAGTTGCTGGTCAGACTCGGAGCTTTTGAACCTGGTGGCGGCTTGAACCACCGCCGGTCCGAGCACTGATATCATTCAATGAGGTGAGGAATAAGAGTGGCACCCGCGTGGGGCATCTTCTCCCGTTACATCAGCTTGGGACGGGCTCCGCTTACAAACTCTGCACAGTCCACTCTCCTTCTCCTCGCGAACGTTGCCTTGGGACCGTCGCATCGTCGCTAACCGACAATGCCGTCCATTCGCGTCAAGACCTCACGATCCTTCTACAGGACCCTAGAAGAGGAGGCTCCGTCATCTCCCGCCCCACCGACCCGACGGCCCCGCTCAAAGTCTGTGATCGAGGTCTTTTCCGGGAGCCTCCTGCAATCTCCAGACCCTCAGTCGCCCCGACCTCCGTCGCTTGGAGGAGTCAGACATAGTAGAGTCTCACGACAGATTTCCAACTCATCGAGAGAGGCGCTTCCTGGACCTTCGGCAGATCCGCAGTACCGAGCAAATAATGCATCTCGCGATAACACCAGTATTTGGGAGGAGGACGAAACCGAGGCGGTGATAGACCATTTGGACGTTATAGGTGCGGAATCCCGGTTCCTGTCACGGCGCTCGTCGATGACCTCCTCTTCTACAGACCCACAAGTAGCGACCGTATCGAACCTCACGAATGCCGCAAATTCTATCATTATGTATGTCGTGACACCCACGCTACGGTCTTTGAGCTGATATATCTATAGACCACCGTTGTCGTTTTATTCCCTGAGACCAATGGTTGTGTTACCGCCTCGTGACCGGAGAACACGTTTGCAGCACGAAGAGAGAGGTGAAGCTGAGACGGAGAACGAGCTCGATATGCATATTGAGGATGTGCTGGGGTCAGTTCTTCGCGATGCAGCGGATCTACCGTTGCTAATGGACGCGACAGCAAACGAGATCGATTCAAAAGAACCATGAAGGGAGTGTGGAGCTTCCTGAAAACCCGTAAGTAATTATTTCCGCACGCATTTTTCGAGTACTGAAAGCTCAATAGCTCTCGGCGTATGTGCTACCAATGTCTCTGTTGAACAACGACTTACGATTTGCTACTGCAGTTTATCACAGCCCTTTACGGCTTTGCAGTTGGTACGCCCCTTTAGTTCTTCACAGTATTTCTCAGCCTGACCGATATATTGTAGTGTTCTGGGGAGCAGCGATTGTCCTATTCCTAGCGAAGATTATCAACCTTCATAACCCAGAAAGACAAGGATTCTGGGTGGAAGTATCTTCCCAGGTTGTTAATGGTAGGCGTACCCACCTTGTTAGTCAGGATCGTGTGTTCACTCTGGTCCGCCCTAGCCTTGTTTACTGCTACAGGCGTCGGCTTTATACCCTTCCGTGCTATGGACACCTACCGTAAGCGCGAGAGTCTGATCCTCGTTCAAACCCCTGTTGAAGGTTAGCAGGGATATACAACATCTGGTATTTCAAGTGCAAGACTCGCCGGCTGCGGAAGGAACGGGGTCTACCACCGCTTTTGGATGAGGATGATCTCCCTGACCCGATTTATGACCCGAATTATGTTGGCATTCCACTACGCCTCCACCTCGCAAGCTAATCATGGTGAACATAGGTCCAGGTCTTGACTGAGACGGAACAGCGAGATCTACACTACCGTGAGTTGGTCGAGACTGTCATTTGAAACGCAGTGCTGATGATAATAGACCAACAACAATTCATGAGGTCTCAGACGTGGTACCGACCCCACGGGACGACGACGCACAGAGCCTTCCCTATCAAGTGAGTGGTGTTTTCCCCGTAGGCAAGTGCTGAGCGGCTGGCTGATACTATTTGACAGTACCGCCTTAATTATATGCTGCTTCAACGATGGCAACTCTTTCTTCCAAGTTATTCTGTGTGGAACCATGTGGGGCCTCAACAGGTAATGCAGTAGTCACCAAGTCGTCTGTGTGTCCGTACTGGTGACTGAAGTCGTGTCTCCTTAGGTTTGAGCGCCCTCCGTGGTCGACCGGTATATTGATCCCCGCGAGTTTCCTTTGCGGTATTGCGTCCGCAATCTTTATCTGGCGTGGGGGAAAGAAGACCAAACGAGTGGAAAAGGTCGAACAGTTCCTGAAGAATGCCCTGGCTATGGAAGAAAAGCAACAAGCATCGAACCTAGGATCACTGTTACCCTCACCTAGACATGCCACCCGTCCCCCACCCTCTCCACTCGCCAGTACCCCCGTTACAGCGAGCGACACGAACAGAAACGGAAATCGCGTTGTTGACAGTATGGTGGTCGAGTCCATGGTTGTACCCCGACACGAAGATATTCCATGATCACTTGCGACGACCCTGCTCCGTCTCTCTCACAATACCATATAGTTTTATTAGGACCTGTTTACACCGGTTTTCCTTTGGGTTTTATATTTTGTCCAGGGAATGTTATTACGACATTAAAGATTACACGATAGTGTACATCACTAAAACAGTATCTTTTGGTCAAGACCTTGGACCTCCTTGAAGCATTCCGTGTACAACTCTTTGAACTCGTCATCCGGGAGGTCTTTCGTCGCATCTGAAGCTTTCCCGTCTTTGGCTTTTGGCTTCTTTTTTAGGTTGGGGCAAACCATGACGCAGCTCGTTGGACGTTTTGTCGCACTGGCGTGACCGAGCTCCTCCTTTGAAGGGACGAAGACGTATGGTATTTGCGCGTCTTCGCATAAGACGGGCAGGTGTGAGATGATATCGATGGGTGTGATATCCGCGGCAAGGATCAAGATGCTAGTATTCGAGCGGTTAATAGCCAAGAATGAAAGCTAGATGGACGAGGATGCTTACCCTTTCTCGCCTTTCCTAATACCTTTCACCACCTCCTTCACACCACGTTTTACCTGACGGGCTTTCGAAGCTAGAGCATCCATATCGGTTAGCAGTCAGCAAGAAAGCGAAGGAGCCCGTGCCTTTCTTCACCGTCTTATTGAGCTTTCTCAGCAGTTTCCTCTGGGCCAGAGGATGTGCTATCGGGGAGAGCTCCTCCACAGGGACGACAATTTCTCCTTGTTCCTCCTTCTTCTCCTTCTTCTCCTTCTTCTCTTTCTTCGTTACCTGCCGTCGGTGTGCATCAGTCCGATCGTTAGAAGTCAAGTCTGGGGGGGAAATCCACCTTGGTATCCTTAACATTCTCCATTTCGACATCTTCTGGAACGTCCGCGGTAGGAACTTCAGCGGGAGCCTCATCGACGACCTCTTTCTTCTTTTTCTCTTTTTTCTCTTTCTTCTCCTTCTTTTCTTTCTTTTCCGTTAGGTCCTTTGGCATGATCGAAGAAATTGCGAAGTTCGGAGGAGAGGAAGTCAAAGCCGAGAGTCGATCACACGCTTTGTCTCATTCCATCTCCATCCCCAACCCTCATGAAAGACAAAAGGTCCCTACGTTGGATATCTGAGCAGTACTTTGGTGTGGTTATTATTTGTCCATTTCTTCGGTCAATGGTAGTCATTCAACGCAGCACTCATAGATCAAAACGGAACCCACTACCAAACGTTGCTGACGCCTCCAACACCTTTGGAGTTCTCGAGGTTGGTGCATATATCGCGCCCTGTTTTGATAAAAGGTGGCCTGGGATAGAGATAGGAGCGTTACTGATAATCCCGCTTACTCGATTCCTTCGCCTGCAGGAGTACCGGTTGCGGAAAATTTGGCCAAATTATGGACGAACGATTATCTCGTTGAACGCATGGAGGAACGATCCATATCTGTGGCTGTAACTCCCAATGGGTACAACGCGAAACTAAATTTTCAAGGTTGACTCTGACGCAACTTAGGCGGGCCGACGCCGTAACGTCTCATGACGGAGCCGATTACTTCGTGGAACCATTGGTCGAACAGATGACCATGTCAGAGCTACTTGCCAGTCTCTCAACAGGTTCAGTACGCTATTCCTATGACCACTCCCTTTCTCGTCATTGACGTGATCCCGCAGCATCATCAACAGGATCAGACATCTACTATCTGCAGTCGCAGAACGGGAATGTGTATCGAAGTCACTCGGCTTACCTGGAGGGGAACACTTTTTCGGAGTTTGACGGATTGAATCAAGACATTCCGGAAGAAATCCCCTGGTGTAGCGAGGCATTAGGTTCCTCGTCGGCCTTCTTGCGTTTCTTCGGTGGACTCATAACAAGGCGTAGGCCTGCCTCCCGATGCTGTCAACTTGTGGATTGGCGACAGCCGAAGCGTCACCAGTGTACACAGTGGTGAGAATAGCAACAATTCCGCGTGACGCACGGTCATGAATCATTCACTCCAGATCCATACGAAAACGTCTACTGTGTGATAAGAGGGAAGAAGATTTTCACACTATTTCCCCCCAGCGAAGGTTGGCTGCTTGGTGGTGTGTAAATTTTGTTACGTTGGATCTACGTTGTCATTTTAACGCCCCCTCGCAGAACGGGACTACCCTCACGCAGTTTACACTCGACCCTCACTGTCGGCGGATCTCAAAATAACACCTTCTGGTCAGACCGTACGATGGTCGTCGATGTCAGAGCCCGATGTGAACCCCCCTTCCGGGACTCACCCGATCCGGGTCGAGGTAGAAGTTGGAGATACGCTGTACTTGCCAGCTGGTTGGTGGCATCATGTTCGTCAGTCTGGGCCGACGGTCATCGCTCTGAATTGGTGGTATGATATGGAAATGGGCGGGATGTCTTGGGTGATGTTGAGTTTTCTCCGCGGAATGCACCCAGAGGAGACCGAAGAGACGGAGGACGACGGTCTATAACTATTTCATCTCGTGAGAACTTCTCGTGCGTGTCGATGTATTAACCACTAATCCCAAGAAGTGTCAGTCCAATAGGTGTGGACCAGATACTGTTATTTGTCGCATGAAAGGAACAACGTGTATGCCAAACGTTAGGAACTTCTATCCCTCAACCACTTTGTCGAATTCCTCTATAGCCTGCGCTTTCGCCTTCGCCCTCTCGCTATCATGCCAAGCGCGGTATTCCTCCGATTCGACCCATTCTGCCCAAGGAGTCTCCTTCAAGGTAGTCCACCATTCCCCTGCATATGGGTGACCTCGTGCCCTCCCGTATCCCCACGGTTTAGAGAGACACGGCTGGACGTGGGGATTCAAGACCAGAGGGAGGGAAGGACTGACGGGTCCGGTAAAGTGGACGAGGATCGGGTTGGCTGGTTCGTGTACATTGACTGTTTCCCTGTCTGCGGTCCGGAGCCTGGCATATGTCCCCAAACCCTGTGCGTTCCACTCAAAATTCAATGGCTTCCAAGCACCCCGGAAATGAATGTTCAGGGCATCCTGTTCCACGAACTTCGATGATGACGTTGACTTCGCGATATCCCTAAGCTTCTGCACCTCGCCTCTAATCCTTGTCAAGTCCATCAACAATACGCCACTGTTGAAATAAGGACCGCGCTCGATTTTCTCGTGGCCAAGGGGGAAACCGACGTCCGGACATGCTCCAAGTAGCTTCCCATCCAAGTCAGTATCCCATAGTCTCCCAACGTCTCCTCTGGCCAGAATGTCGGCATCGATGTATAACACTCGTTCCACTGGAAGCAGATCAATCAAGTCAACCTTTGCCCAAGCTGGACCTTGGGAAGCGCCTGGACCGTTGTTATTGAGCGGGATGAATACGAGAGAGACGTTGGGATCCTCCGCGATGGACAACATCATCCGTTCTTTGTCGTTGGGCCCAAGACCACAGTCTATGACGTAGAAGGTGAGCCTTCGGGAGGAATGTTTAGCGATGCTGTAGATGGCCACGGTTGCTGGCATGGCGTAGGAGGTGTCGACCACGAGAGCGAGGTTGACATAGTAACCAAACGCATCTGTTTTGATGTCAACCGGTTCTAAGCTCTCCACGAGGAACCCGATGTGCATCTTCGTTTTTTTTCGAAGTACCATCTGGTAACTAGTGGAAATAACCTCAAACTCTCCTTGGTGGAGCTTCATGAAGGCGTCGATGCCCGGCTTGGGGTGGAGTGGGCTGTCCTGGGGTTGGACACCCCAAAGATAGTCGTCAAAGATGAAGATGGCGCCCTCATTCGCTAGTCGCCAAGCGAGCTCAGCGTCGAGGAATGTATCGTCCGCCCTGTGGGACCCGTCAATGTACAGCCAGTCAAAACCGGCGATTTCGCCCTTGATTGCTTCCTCAAGGAGGGTTATCAGGCCGGGAACGCTGAACTTTTCGATCACCCTGAAGGGGCGACCTGTGAGGGGGAGGTTGTGGAGGATTTTTTCGCGACGTTCTTTTCCAGCTTGCGTAGCAAAGAGATCGAAGTGGTCGATACACACGATGGAGCCGCCATTTGCACAAAGTGGGGAGGTCAGGAGGAAGGTGGCAGAGCGACCTTCCCAGGAACCTATCTCGAGTATTCGGGGGTTCGGAGCACTGACGAGCGGCATAAAGGACGTCCAGAGAGGAATGTTTCCAGAGAACCAGTCTTGGGTCTCGGTGAATCGATATCCCTTGGGCTCATCGTTCGGTGGGTTGATTGTCGAATTCTGGGAGTGGAGGTGAGCATCCACCCACACATTTGAAACTTTCGTCCTGCTTACCATGCTCTCTCTTGCTACGCAAGGGGTTCGTTGGAGATGAGGGAATTGGGATCTTCCCTTGCGAATCTTATCTCGACCATTTAACCAGCGTCTTGTCACCCCCGCCCATGTTTTGCTGCCGCCACACTTTGCCAATCGTGGGGGGTTTTACGTGTCCGCCACAGTTTTTTCAATCGTGTGGAGCTTTGTATGCCTGCCACACATGCCACCTTGGGAAAGCCGCCGTGGCTTCTAGTAAACTGATGATACGCCCAACAACCCTATCAATGTACCCATCGGTCCTCGGATAAGATCTCCCGCCACGCTTTCTGGAGGCACTTAAACCAACAAGTTTGAGGTCTTCCCTAACGGTCTCTCAAACTACCTCTCCTCCGGCACTATGGCTCCAGCAGACCTCGCTCTTGGCAAAATCCTTGTAACTGGTGGACACGGCTTCATTGTAAGGCAATCAAAACGCAGTATGAACCGTCACCAACTGACCAGCCCCACAGGGAAGCCACCTGGCAGCCCGTCTAGTTAGCGAGGGGCATGACGTTCGCATCATTGATATCTCTCCCACCACCTTCCACTCTCCCGAGGAGATCTGCTCCGAGTTTATCCTCGGCAACCTCTGCGACATTGACGTGTGTCGGCGAGCGGTTGCGGGGATTGACACTGTGCTCCATCTTGCGGCAAACATGGGTGGAATGGGAACGATCCACGAGAAGAACGAGTCACGGATCTACCTCGAAAATCACCTCATGACGATGAACGTCTTAAACGCTGCTGCCGATGCTGGCGTCAAACGTCTCTTCTTCGCCTCCTCAGCATGTGTCTACCCAGGGAACCTACAATCTGATGAGCGCAAAGATGTAGCCCTCCGCGAATCAGATGTTTACCCTCCCAATCCTCAAGGTCTATACGGGGCCGAGAAGCTCAACGCTGAGCAATTCCTCCTGTCTCTGAAGAATGATATGCTTATCCAGATCGCACGCTTCCACAACGTCTACGGCCCTCGAGGAGCTTGGTGTAACGGACGCGAGAAAGCCCCTGCAGCAATGCTTCGAAAGGCGTTTGTGGCCACCGCCCTCCACCACGAGCACAATGTCGAGCACCCAGAGTTCGAGATCTGGGGAAGCGGGGATCAACGAAGGAGTTTCCTATTCATCGACGATGCCGTAGACGGCGTCATCAGCCTTCTCAAATCCAAGTACAAACACCCCGTCAACATCGGGTCCGATCGCTCGGTTACCATTCGAGAACTCGCCGATATTTCCCTCCGTTGTGCTGCTCCCCTACCAGTCAAAGTCCGACATACCCCCCCGAAAGACCACCCACCTGAGGTTAATACTATCGGAGTGGCGTCGCGTAACTCCAACAATGGACTCGTCAAAGAGAAACTTGGCTGGGAACCGAAGAAGTCCTTAGAAGAAGGGATGAAAGCCACTGGCGATTGGATCGGCAAGGAGCTCCAAAAGTTGACCGGGCATCTCCCTCGCGAGAAGCAGTTCGCCGTTCTGCAAGGACTGGCAACGAGCCACGTCGTGGACCTTACCAAAGATTTTACTCGCTTTGCAATCTTCCTACCAGTAACCTCTCGCGGCTCTCATTCGCAAGAGACCTGCCTGAAGAACCTCACCGGATTCGCCCGCTCTCTCGCAGTGACGACATACCGAGACACACACGAGGTCGGTGCCGCCTCGTTCAAATTTACAATTTATCTCTCCATCGATCACGACGACCACTTCCTCCTCGGCCCTGAGCGGAGGGCGGAGATGGCTCTAAGGAATGCCGGGGACTTCGAAATCGTCACCGTTGTGGCGACCCACGAGAAGGGCCATGTATGCGCTCACTGGCGTGATTGTGCGCGGCGAGCCTTCGAGGACGGATGCGACTATTTCACTCTTCTCGGAGACGATGTCACTTTGAAGGACGAGGGATGGATGGGGAAGGTGCAGGAGGAATTTAAACGGTTGGAAAAAGAAAAGGGGGTCCCCTTCGGCTTTGGCTGCGTGGCTTTCACCGATATCACTTTCCCAGGGATGCCAACTTTCCCCGTCGTTCACAAGACGCATATGAAGATCTTTGATGGCCTGGTCATTCCGGAACTCTTCTTCAACCAGGATGGAGATCCTTTCCTCTTCCAACTTTATCGACGTTGGGGATGCTCCAGTATGATTGAGGTTCAGGTCGGAAACGGGGTGGGTGGAAGTGGCAGCGCACGTTACGACAAAAAGCCCACGTCAGAGTGGACATTCGACCCTCTGGATAAAGCCGTCGCGAAAGTGGAGGGCTGGCTCTCGCGGAACGCCCCGTCTGTCGAGAAATTGCTTACACTGGACGTCATCATCCCGTCGTATCGTGTCAACCTCAAGTTTCTTGATCCCATTTTGCAATTGCGTCCTCCGAAGGCCTGCTCCGTTATGTTCATCATCATCATCGACGATCCCAACTCTCCCTCGATAGATCTTCTACAACAGAAGTACGGCGCCGATCCATTTGTTCGCATCCGCGTGAACAAGGCCAATC